>Ga0255752_10000772_pt1 | contig 38821 bp, 39 predicted proteins | sample 011ome_25_FD_179952 | JGI IMG/M metagenome (GOLD analysis project Ga0255752, IMG submission 179952) | Coastal salt marsh microbial communities from the Groves Creek Marsh, Skidaway Island, Georgia - 011512CT metaG (version 2) | ecosystem: Environmental > Aquatic > Marine > Intertidal zone >... | reverse complement strand
AAAAGTAGTTTTGACTATGAAACTATGAAAATTAGATTGCAAGCTTCTGACAATAGAGGTATAAATTTGGAAGATCCCAGAACAAACTTATACTCTAAAGCCTATAAGTATTTTTTATCCAAGGAGTTGACTAAGGCTGTTGAATATATTGAAGAGTTATTGAAAATTAATCAGGATTATTCTAGTTTAATTCTTGCTGGTAGAGTTTATGGAGAGTTAAAGCAAGAAGTACAAGCAGAGAAATTTTTTGAAAGTGCAAGAAAACATCGTGATAATGAAGTTGTAAGATATCTTCAGGCAGAGATGTATATTACCAACAATGAACCCTCTAAGGCCATTAAGCTTCTCAAAAACTTTACAAGATTAAATAAAACCTCTGTTTTTAGTGAAACTCTTTTGGCAGATGCTTATCTTAAAATTTCTGCGCAAGATAGATATCAATTCCATCGTGGCAATGCAGAGGTATTAAAGGGAAATCATGAAGAGGCAATTAAACATTTTAATCTTGCCAAAAACCTCACCCAAAACAAAGATTTTTTTGATTTGGTTAATTCACGTGCGAAGTTTGTTGATGAAGAGAAAAGGATCCTAGAGATTAAAGACTAAAAGGTTATATTTCTCTGACTCCATTCTCGGTTCCTAGTAACAAAATATCAGCAGATCTCTGGGCAAAAAGACCGTTGGTAACAACGCCAACTATTGAATTGAGATAAATTTCTAAATTAACAGGGTCTGTTATTTCTAAGTTTTGTATGTCTAATATATTGTTGCCATTATCTGTAATGAAACCCTCTCTCAATACCGGATTCCCTCCAGTATTTTTTTTAATTTCTCTCGCAACTTGATTAGTTGCCATAGGAATGACTTCAACAGGCAGAGGGAATTTACCCATTGTTTCTACCAGTTTGCTCTCATCAGCTATACATACAAATTTATCTGCTACAGCAGCAACAATTTTTTCTCTAGTAAGAGCACCACCACCGCCTTTGATAAGATTAAGTTGGTGGTCAGATTCATCAGCTCCATCTATATAAACTGACATGGAATCCACTTCATTGAGGTCAAACACTTTTATTCCATGACCTTCGAGTCTGTCCTTGGTTGCAACTGAGCTTGCAACGGCGCCAATGATGGAATCTTTCATAGAGGCAAGCTCATCGATAAAAAAATTAGCAGTGGATCCAGTTCCAACCCCTATAATGGAATTTTTTACAACATGTTTTAAAGCCTCTTTTGCAACTGCCTGTTTCATTTCATCTTGGGTCATAACTTTTCCTAGTTTATTTTTTGAAGTGATTATACATATCTACATTTATGAATAAAATCATTGTCGCAAGCAACAATCAAGGGAAGATAAAAGAATTCAATCAAATTTTAAATTCACGATTTGATTTAATTTCAATGTCTGAACTAAATATTCAGGAATTACCAGAGACAGGTTTAACCTTTGTTGAAAATGCGATCATCAAGGCTAGAAATGCCTCTAAACAAAGCGGGCTTCCTGCAATTGCAGATGACTCCGGATTAGTTGTTGATGCCCTAAATGGTGAACCGGGCATTTATTCTGCAAGATATTCAGATAGCAAAGATGACATATCAAATACTGAAAAGGTCTTATATAAAATGAAAAACATTCCGCATGACAAGCGAACTGCACGATTTTGGTGTGCCATTGTTTTCATGAGGCATTATCTTGATCCTAATCCGATAATTATCCAAAAGGGATGGGAAGGTTTAATCACTTATGAGCCCAAAGGGAAAAATGGCTTTGGATATGACCCCATATTTTATGTTCCGACACATGATCAAGTTTCAGCAGAATTAGATCCAGTCGAAAAAAATAAAATTTCTCATAGGGGGCAAGCGCTCAAAGCACTTATTCAAGAATTGGCATTACCTAGTTGATTAATCTACCCCCGCTTTCTTTATATGTTCATTATCCTTGGTGCGTTAAAAAATGCCCTTATTGTGATTTTAATTCGCATGAAAATTTACCTTATGAGGGTTATGTTAATTTATTAAAAAATGATCTTAAAGATAGTCTTGCTTATATTCAAAATCGAAAAATAAGATCTATATTTTTTGGTGGAGGAACACCCTCAATTATGCCAACTGAAGAGTTAGAAGATTTAATAATTTTTTTAAAAAATGAACTGGATTTTGCGGAGGGAATAGAGATTACCTTGGAGGCAAATCCAGGGACATTCGAAATTGATAAATTTAAGTCATTTCATGATGTTGGAATAAATAGATTGTCAATTGGAGTTCAGTCGTTTAATAACCAAGAACTTGAAAGACTGGGGCGCATTCATAACTCTGAAGATGCTAAATTAGCCTGCAATGAAGCTAGAAAAATATTTGACAATATCAATATTGATATTATGTATGGGCTTCCAGAGCAAAGCTTTGAAATAAATCAATCCAATATAGAAACTGCACTTTCATATAGTCCAGACCATATCAGTTATTATCAATTAACCATTGAACCCAATACCTATTTTCATAAGTACCCGCCAAAATTACCATCAAATGAGTCTGTTTTTAATTATGGCAGCATTGGTCAAAGAATAATTGAAGGTTCAGGGCTTAGAAGATATGAGGTTTCAGCCTATGGTCAAGAATCAAGACATAATCTGAATTATTGGTTATTTGGGGATTACATAGGAATCGGCGCTGGAGCTCATGGAAAGATTACTAGTACAATAGAAAATAAAGTTTTTAGAACTTTAAAGAATAAATCTCCTAAGGATTACTATAAAGATCAAAGCTCGAAATTAACCTACATAGAGAATTTAACTTTTGATTTCATGTTGAACGCCTTAAGACTCAAAGATGGTTTTGAAATAGATTTATTTGAAAAAAGAACTGGCATTGAATTTAACTCCATTGAAAAAAATATCCAAGTTGCAATAGATAAGAGTTTATTAAAAATTAACAACACAAGAGTAGGCCCAACGCCACAGGGCTATGATTTTCTAAACGATCTTCAAGAAATTTTTCTCTAGGTGAATGGATTTCAAAAATTTAACTTAAAGAGACTTACGCTGTAAAATACCGAAATATCAATATTTATTTGAAATTTAATGGCTGATTTATCTAAAAATTTTGCTAAAGTTTTAACCGAAGCACTCCCTTATATCCAAAAATTTAATGGCAAGACTGTTGTCGTTAAGTATGGCGGCAATGCAATGATTGATGCTGAGCTGAAATCCAGTTTTGCTAGAGATATTGTTTTGATGAAATCAGTTGGGATGAACCCTATTGTTGTTCATGGGGGCGGTCCTCAGATTGGTGATACGCTTAAAAAAATTGGTAAAGAAAGTGAATTCGTTGGCGGTATGCGAATTACTGATGGTGAAACCATGGATGTGGTTGAGATGGTCTTAGGGGGTTTGGTTAATAAACAAATTGTTAATTTAATTCATCAACATGGTGGAAATGCGATTGGATTAACTGGAAAGGATGGCAGTCTTATTTCAGCCAAAAAACTTAAACATGATTTTGAGCCAACTTCAGAAATTATTGACTTGGGTCATGTTGGTGAGGTTGATAAGATTGACACATCGGTAATTGAACTCTTGGTTGGAGGAGATTTTATTCCAGTGATTGCGCCTATTGGAGTTGGTAAAGATGGATTTTCTTATAATATCAATGCTGACCTGGTTGCTGGATCTATTGCTCAAGCGCTGAATGCTGAAAAATTAATTCTTTTAACGAATACTGAGGGTCTTCTGGATTCTGATGGGAAGTTACTCACAGGTTTAACTTCAAAAGATGTCAATCAACTCGTTAAAGATAAAGTAATCCATGGTGGAATGCTGCCGAAAATTAATTGCGCATTGACTGCAGTCCAATCTGGTGTTAATTCAGCGCACATCATCGATGGTCGCGTTGCTCATGCGGTCCTGATTGAGGTATTCTCCGATAGTGGTTTAGGTACACTAATTGTTAATAATGAATAAATCTCATAGAGGATCAGTCAAACTTGAAGATTGCGAAATTATCGCTCATAAGAAGTATGAGGCTGATCAGTTTGTCTTGACATTGGCATCCGATTACATATCAAACAATACCAAACCTGGGCAGTTTGTTCATGCAACAGTTTCAGAAAAACTTCTGATGAGAAGGCCGATATCAATCATGTCTGTAAATTCTAAAGAAAATACTTTTGATTTGCTATACAAAGTGGTTGGAGATGGCACTAGGGAACTTTCTAAAAGGAAAGTGGGTGAACAAATTTCGGTGATGGGTCCGATTGGCAATGGATTCAATTTTGATTCTGTCAAAAGACCAATCATGATTGGTGGAGGAGTGGGCATTCCACCAATGGTTGCTTTAGCGCAACAACTAAATTTAAAGACACAAAAACCCTTGGCAATTTTTGGTTCTGAAGTTGAGTTTCCATTTGAAATGGAAATCACTGATAAATCATATCCTTTTATTGAAAATCCAGCGACGATGTCATTGCTCCATGAATGGGAGATAGACTGTCTTTTGACGAGCAACTCTGACTTCCAAGGTGTATACAAGGGGTATGTGACAGATCTAGCTAGGGAGTATCTCAACACCTTGAGTGTTGAAGAGTTAAGAGAAGTCAAAATTTTTGCATGTGGCCCAGACATGATGCTGAAAGCGGTTAAGACCCTCGCAAGTCAGTTGAATGTAGAGTGTGAATTATCTCTCGAGGAGTTTATGGCTTGTGCTATTGGCGGTTGTGCTGGATGTGTTGTAGAGATTGAAACAGAAATTGGTAAATCGATGAAAAGAGTTTGTGTTGATGGCCCAATTTTTGATGCAAATAGCATCTTCCAATGATTGCAGAGAGACTGAATCACGTTATTCAAAGAATACAAAAAGTCGACCGTTCTCAAAAAGTTAAACTCATTGCAGTCAGTAAAAAAAAATCCATAGCGCTGATTAAAGAGGCGATTAATTCTGGTCAAAAAGACTTTGGAGAAAATTATCTCCAAGAGGCTGTTGAAAAAATTAAAGCTATAGATGACCCATCATTAACATGGCATTTTATTGGTCCTATTCAGTCCAACAAAACCGCTTCAATTGCAAAATATTTCCAATGGGTCCACAGTGTTAACAGAAGGAAAGTCTTAACCAGATTAAATGAGCAATCCAAAGAAAATCAGAAGATTCTTAATGTATTAATTCAAGTAAATATTGATCATGAAGACACAAAGTCCGGTGTGATGCCTGAAGAAATTGATGATCTGGTTAATTATGCAAATAAACTTAGCAATATTTCTTTAAAGGGGTTTATGTGCATACCCAAACCTGGAAACGCCGAAGAGAGCTTTAAAAAGATGAAGATTCTTTTAAATTCATATCCCTATTTAGAAACCCTCTCAATGGGAATGAGTAATGATTTAGAGATCGCAATAAGAAATGGATCTACTATGGTTAGAATTGGAACTGATATTTTCGGTGCCCGTTAAGAATCACAAGATATAAAATTAGTAAACTATGAGTATTCAAATCTACATTACCGGCGGAACGATTGATAAAAAATACAATGAATACACAGGAGAGTTAATTTTTGATAAAACGCATATTGTAGATATGCTAAATCGTTCAAGATGTATGACCGAAACTTTATCAGAGGTTATTTTTCTGAAAGATAGTCTTGATATAGTTGAGAACGAAAGGGAGCTCATTTATTCTAAATGCAAGGGGAGTGATTCAGAAAAAATTCTGATAACACATGGAACCGATACCATGATTGAAACTGCTAAAAGTATTCAGTCAATGAATTTAGCAAAAACGATAGTTCTTACTGGCTCCATGATTCCTTACTCTGTTTCAAACTCGGATGCTTTATTTAATCTTGGTTTTTCTATCTCTGCAGTTCAAACATTAGCTCATGGAGTTTATGTTTGCATGAATGGAAAAATATTTAATGCCAGTAAAGTTCATAAGAATAGAGAAATTGGAGTTTTTGAGTCAATCAAGAATTGAGTTGGGGTAAATATTGAAAAAGGTTTTTCATGTTTCTAAAAAGGTAACCAAATTTTCAATATATTTGGGTCTGATTATTTTTGTCTTGGTTCTAATTCTTGATCTCAATATTAAATATTTTAAAAATTTGATTGCAGAGAAGTTGTCGGTATCAACTGGCTTAGAGACGCGTGTTGAAAACTTATCAATAGGGTACGATTTTGATTCGATAAATATTCAAGCAATGAAAATAACTCTTCTTGATGAATCAAGGTTTCCAAGTGCAGAGATCTCAAATGTTAATTTAGAATTAACTTATGAGAATTTATTTAAAGAGCCAGCAAAGTTTAGCTCTCTAGCAATTGACACTTTGAAGATAAACCTTCCTAAAAAAATCAATTCGGATGAAAAAAAACCTAAAAAAGATTTATCAAAATTTCTCAGCTCACTTGGGCTTTTTCAAAAAATTAGTATAGAGCAAACATTGATTTCCTCGAAAAAGGAACATGAAATAGGTGAAATTAACTTTGTTTCCATCTCTGACGATATAGATTTTTACGTCAATAAATACCCTTTAGATTTGATCTATGAAAATTCACACAATGTTTCTTTTGATGTCAAGGGAAAGTTAAGTTTAAAAAATATGGGGACAAATGAAGTAGTCATTCCATTATATATAACTACTGAAGATTTTAAAATTGATGGAGAATTGCAAACTAACTCCAGTCGTCTTAAGTTCTCTGGCGACATCGATCAGGTCGATGCAAAGAAAAGTTTAAAGTATTTCCCTCAAGATCCCTCTAAGGCAACTTTGATTGAAAATTTTGGCAACGCCATTATGAGTGGTTATCTTAAAGACAGCAAAATTCTTTTTGAGAAAAATCTTTTAACAGATGAAGTAGTCAACAATAAATTTGATTCTGAGGTTTTTTTCAAAGGGTTAAGTTTTGCCAATAAACAGGTCCTTGTCGAAAATTACAACGGAGGAATAACCCTCAATCCAGAAAAACTTCAACTCAAAGGAAAGGGATCTCTCTTTGAGAAAGATTTTTTTATCAATGTTGATATTCCTGATAATCCTTTGGATGGAAAAATGGTTACGGTGAATTTTTCAGATATCAATTCAGGATTCCAAGGAGCAGCAAATTATCTTGAAAATGAAAATTGGGAAATGAATTTTTCTGTTGGGAAAGGGTTTTTTGGTAACTTAACAATCCCCAAATCAGACGAACTGGTTCCAGTTGTCATTATCGAGAATTTAGTGGTTCCTGATGGAAAATCAAGTTCTATTGATATTAACCCTGAAGATATTCCTGCTGTTACGGTGATAGCTAAAAAAATTAAGGTAGGTGAAAACGAGTTACCAAAATTTGAACTCCAACTTATGCCCTCTGGGAAAATACTTCGTGTTAGTTATCTAAAACTCAGTGATTACAAAGTTGATAACAACCCGATCAGATTTAATGGTGCATGGTTAGACAAAAACAAGACCATTATTAATGCTAATCTAAAAGGAGAAAATCTCAAGGGGCTTTTAACAGCAATGGGCATTGATAAAAAAATTCAAGGTGGTAAGTATGATTTTGATATTCGAATCTACTGCAATTGCGCTCCTTGGGAGGTAAAGCTGGACTCCATATCGGGAGAAATTTTAGGTAATGTAGAAGAGGGAATTTTTACTGATCAGGATCCCAGCATTGGAAGAATATTTTCCCTCCTGAATATTGATTCTATCTCAAGAAGACTTCGGTTGAATGTTGATGATCTTGTTTCCAAGGGTTTTGCCTATGACACCATCAAAGGAAGAGCAGTTGTCAATGACAAAAAAATAAATATTGATTTTCTTAATGTTGATTCCACTTCAAATCACATCAAGGTTAAAGGGCATAGTAATTTAGAATCTAGGTCTTATGAACTTGAGGCTTACGTCAGACCAGAAATAGCTGATAGCGTTCCTGTTGCTACCTATCTTGCTGGTGGAGGGCTTGCTGGTCTTGGTGTTTGGTTGGCTGATAAGGCTATCTTTGATGGAGATTTAATCAATAAGCTAATTGATAAAGTAGTTGAAATCAAGTATTCAATTACTGGACCTTGGGCTAATCCAGAAATTAAGGCAGAGACTAAATTTTTATGATCAGTAGCATTCTTGAGGATAACTCAATCAACGAGCAATTAATCCAAAACTTTGTTGATGATCTGTGCCCAATGGGCGCAGATTATTCTGATCTATATTTTCAGTATTCAATTTCAGAAAGCTGGATTCTTGAAGATGGAATTGTTAAAGGAGGCTCATACAATATTTCAAATGGAGTAGGAACTAGAACCGTCTCTGGGGAAAAAACAGGTTTTGCCTATAGTGATGAGATTTCAATATCAGAAATTGCTAAGGCAGTTAAATTTGCTAGACAAATTGTTAACTCTAATCAGAGAAATAACTCTCTTTCATTGAATAAGAATTTAAAAGGAAATTTTTACAGTGAACATGACCCTTTGAAAAGTATCAGTGCTGTTGAAAAAGTATCCCTACTTAAGAAAATAGACATCTATGCCCGAAGAGAAAAGTATGTCAAGCAAGTCAATGCCTCTTTGACAGGATCATACTCTGATGTATTGATTGCATCTAGTGATGATGTATTCCAGTCAGACAAAAGACCAATGGTAAGACTAAATATCTCTCTTATTTTAGAAAAAAATGGGAGAGTTGAACACTCCTCATATGGCGGCGGTGGACGATTTAGCTATAAAATTTTTACTGACGATGCATTGGTGAATTCATACGTTGATGAGGCTATTAGATTAGGCAAAGTTGCTTTAGATTCTGTCCCAGCACCTGCTGGTGTGATGCCGGTGATATTGGGACCTGGATGGCCGGGTGTTTTATTGCATGAGGCTATTGGTCATGGTTTAGAGGGAGACTTTAATCGAAAAAAAACTTCAGTATTTTCCAATTTAATGAATCAACAAGTTGCGAGTCCAAAATGTACCATTGTCGATAATGGAACTCTTAAGGATAGAAGAGGTAGCTTAAATATTGATGATGAGGGCACTGCAACCCAATCAACTACTTTGATTGAAAATGGAATACTTAAAGGCTACATGTTTGATAAATTAAATGCTAGACTCATGGGAGTAAGTTCAACTGGAAATGCCAGAAGAGAGTCTTATGCACATATTCCAATGCCAAGAATGACTAATACATACATGCAGGCTGGTGAAGATAAAGTTTCAGATATGATATCCAGTATTGACAATGGAATTTATGCACTCAACTTTGATGGCGGTCAAGTAGACATCACTTCTGGAAAATTCGTGTTTTCTGCAAATGAGGCTTATATGATCCAGAATGGCAAGATCGCCTCACCTATCAAGGGCGCAACACTCATTGGTCAGGGACATGAAGCACTTAAAAAAATATCAATGGTTGGTGATGATTTGGCGCTTGATAATGGTATAGGAGTTTGCGGTAAAGATGGCCAATCTGTGCCAGTTGGAGTAGGACAACCATCCCTAAAAATTGATGCACTAACTGTAGGTGGGACAGAGGTATAGTCCCAAAGAGATATAGTTATTAAAGCCATACTATTATTAAATGTATCACACTAATTAAGTAGCTTAATTCGCTATAATTATTAATCTATTTACAAAAGGATAGAAGGTTGCTAGAAAACTACCTCCCAATCGTTGTATTCATTTTCCTTGGTTTGGCATTTGGAGCTGGACCAGTTCTTATCGGTTACTTGCTTGGCCCAAGTAAACCAGACCCTGAAAAGAATTCACAGTTTGAATGCGGTTTCCCTGCGTTTGATGACTCAAGAATGTATTTCAATGTTCGTTATTATCTAGTTGCAATTTTGTTTATATTGTTTGACCTGGAGGTTGCATTTGTATTTCCTTGGGCAGTTGTTCAATCTCAATTAGGCTGGTTTGGCTTTGTTGGCATGACCATCTTTTTATCTTTATTGGTTGTCGGTTTCATTTTTGAATGGAAAAAAGGCGCGCTTGAATGGGAGTAAGTTGTGGCAATTGATGGATTGATGAAACAAGGTTTTGTTACTACTTCGCTAGATAAGGTAATCAATTGGGCGAGAACCGGATCATTATGGCCAATGACTTTTGGTTTGGCTTGTTGTGCGGTTGAAATGATGGAGGCTGGTTCCTCACGTTATGACTTAGATCGTTTCGGTATAGTATTTAGACCTACTCCAAGACAGTCGGATTTAATGATTGTTGCTGGAACACTTACAAATAAAATGGCTCCTGCCCTTAGAAAGGTTTACGATCAAATGCCAGAACCTAGATATGTAATTTCTATGGGTTCTTGTGCTAATGGCGGAGGTTACTATCATTATTCCTACGCGGTTGTTAGGGGTTGCGATAGAATCGTGCCTGTTGATGTCTATGTTCCAGGTTGTCCTCCAACTGCAGAAGCGCTTTTGTACGGCATTATTCAGTTGCAAGAAAAAATTAAACGAACCAATACCATCGCTAGAACATGATAGAAGAGTTTATTGAAGGCCTTGAAGAAGAGTTTACGTCGAATACCATCATTCACGAGTTTGATGAAGTCACAATGGTTGTCGATAAATCAGAGCTAGAGTCAACCTGCCTAAAACTTCGTGATTATTTTGGTTTTGAGATGTTGATTGATTTATGTGGTCTTGACTTTCTAACTTATGGTGAGTCAGAGTGGGACGGTAATGCCAGCTCATCAGGCTTTGGAAGGGCTAGAGAATCCCATACTTCAGAAAATCCTCATCCTGAGAGATTCGCTGTTACTTATCATTTGCTATCAATTAATAAAAACCAAAGACTTAGGTTAAGAGTTTATCTTAATGAAGAGATGCCGATTGTATCCTCAGTATCTCATATATGGAGTTCAGCGAATTGGTACGAAAGAGAAGCCTTTGATTTATTTGGAATCTTATTCGAAAACCATCCAGATCTCAGAAGAATATTGACAGATTATGGCTTTGTTGGACATCCTTTGAGAAAAGACTTTCCAATGATAGGTGAAGTTGAAATGAGATATGATGAAAAACTGGGTCGAGTTATATATGAACCTGTTTCTATTGAGCCAAATATTAATGTGCCTAGAATTATTCGGAAGTAGTCATGGCTGAGATAAGAAATTACACACTCAACTTTGGCCCGCAACATCCTGCTGCCCATGGAGTTCTTAGACTCATTCTAGAAATAGATGGAGAGGTTGTTGAAAGAGCTGACCCGCATATTGGACTTCTTCATCGTGGAACTGAGAAACTTGCTGAATCAAAACCTTATAACCAGTCAATTGGTTATATGGATCGATTAGATTATGTATCCATGATGTGTAACGAGCATGCCTATGTGATGGCTATTGAAAAAATGCTAGGAATTGACGCTCCGATAAGAGCCAAATATATTCGCGTGATGTTTGATGAAATTACTCGACTACTTAATCATTTGATGTGGTTAGGCACTCATGGACTTGATGTTGGGGCAATGAGTATTTTTTTATATTGCTTCCGTGAAAGAGAAAAACTTATTGATGCCTATGAGGCTGTTTCTGGTTCTAGAATGCATGCTACCTATTACAGACCTGGTGGAGTCTATAGAGATCTACCTGAAGCAATGCCACAATATCTAAAAAATGATATTCGTACTGATTCAGAGCTAACGGAAATGAATAAAAATAGGCAGGGTTCACTTCTTGATTTTATCGAGGACTTTGCTAATCAATTTCCTACGAGTATTGATCAGTATGACAAACTATTGACTGAAAATAGAATATGGAAGCAAAGACTTGTTAATATCGGTATTGTTTCTGCTAAAAGAGCAAAACAATTAGGTTTTACAGGGCCTATGTTAAGAGGCTCAGGAGTTGCGTGGGATTTAAGAAAGAATCAACCTTATTCTGTTTATGATGAATTGGAATTTGATATTCCTGTTGGAGTTACTGGCGATTGCTACGATAGATACTTAGTTCGAATGGAGGAAATGAGACAATCTAATAAAATTATTCAACAGTGTGTTGCATGGTTAAAAAATAATCCCGGTCCGGTGATGTCAGATGATCACAAGGTTTCACCACCAAAAAGAACAGATATGAAAGGTGATATGGAGTCTTTAATTCACCACTTTAAATTATTTACTGAGGGTTATTCCCTTCCAAAAGGAGAGGTTTACTCTGCTGTTGAACATCCCAAAGGTGAATTCGGAGTTTATCTAATGTCTGATGGGGCAAACAAACCTTATCGTATTCACATGCGAGCTCCAGGTTTTGCCCACCTTGCATCAATGGATGAAATGGCAAGAGGTCATATGCTTTCTGATGTTGTATCGATTATTGGAACTCAAGATATCGTATTTGGAGAAATTGATAGATGATTTCAACTGCTGCAAAAAAAGAAATCGATCAATGGATTAAGAAGTATCCTGAAGACTGGAAAAGTTCAGCCGTTATGCAGGCATTAAAAATTGTTCAGAAAGAAAATAATAATTTTTTAACTGAAGAATTAATTAACGATGTTGCATCATATCTGGATATGCCGCCAATTGCGGTTGCAGAGGTTGCTACTTTTTATGAAAACTTTAATCACAAACCTGTTGGTAAACATGTCATTAGATTCTGCCACACCATATCTTGTATGTTAAATGGTGCTGATGATCTAATTAAATATACGGAGAAAAAAATTGGCGCCAAAGTTGGTGAAGTCTCTAAAGATGGTTTAGTGTCGATTAAGAAAGTTGAGTGTCTTGGAGCGTGTAGACATGCACCTATGTTTCAAATAGATGATAAGTATTATGAGGATTTAACCAAAGAGAAAATAGATCTAATTTTGGAGGACTTAAAATGAATGAAGTTTGTTTCAAGACCCTAGACCAAAAAGATCCTTGGTCTATCAAAACTTATGAAAAAAATGGCGGTTACAAGATATGGAAAAAGATCTTGGCTGGTAAGTTATCTGCAGATGAAATTATTGAAGAATTAAAGGCGTCTGGTCTTCGTGGAAGAGGTGGAGCAGGTTTTCCTACTGGGCTTAAGTGGAGTTTTATGCCACGGAATGCCGATATCCAAAAATATGTTGTTTGTAACTCAGATGAGGGCGAACCAGGAACCTGTAAGGATCGCGATATATTAAGATTTAATCCCCATGCATTGATTGAAGGTATGGCTATTGGCGGTTTTGTTATGGGAGCTACTGTAGGATACAACTACATGCGTGGCGAGTTCATGGAGCCATATTATCGATTTGAAGGTGCGCTTAAAGAGGCTTATAAAGCAGGTCTTCTTGGAAAAAATATTCTGAAATCTAAGGTCAGTTTTGATTTGCATTCTCATCTTGGCTCGGGAGCGTATGTTTGCGGAGAAGAAACAGCTCTTCTTGAGTCCCTTGAGGGTAAGAAAGGTCAGCCGAGGTTTAAGCCTCCTTTCCCAGCAAATGTAGGTCTATATGGTAAACCAACTACAATCAACAATACAGAAACCTTTGCCTCTGTCCCAGAAATTCTATCAAGAGGAGGGAAGTGGTTTGCGGATCTTGGCGTAGAAAATTCAGGAGGGTGTAAGTTATTTTCGGTAACGGGCCATGTTCAAAAGCCAGGTAATTTTGAAGTACCGATGGGCACATCTTTTAAAGATTTACTAAAAATGGCTGGCGGTTTAAGAAAGGGCAGAAAACTAAAGGCTGTCATCCCTGGCGGTTCATCAACCCCGGTTCTTCCAGCTGATATAGCTATGAAGATGAACATGGACTACGACAGCATTGCCAAAGCTGGATCTATGCTTGGTGCTGGATCTGTGATTGTGATGGATGATTCGACTTGTATGGTTAAAACACTAACCAATCTTGCTCATTTCTATTACGATGAATCATGTGGTCAGTGCACTCCATGTAGAGAGGGAACGGGGTGGATGTATCGAGTTTTAAAAAGAATTGAAAATGGCCAAGGTGAAATGAAAGACATTGATTTATTGATGGGCGTTCAGGAAAAAATCATGGGTAATACTATTTGTGCTCTTGGTGATGCAGCTGCTATGCCTGTAGAAAGTTTCTTGAGGCACTTCAGAGAAGAATTTGAATACTTTATCAAACATGGTGAAAGTATTGTTCATAGAAAACCGGTCAAAGTATAGTAATGATTGAAATTGAAATTGACGGCAAAAAAATAAAGGCTGAGCAGGGTGAAATGCTTATTTCTGTCACTGACAGGGAAGGTATTAGTGTCCCAAGATTTTGCTATCATAAAAAGTTATCTGTTGCTGCATCATGCAGAATGTGCCTAGTTGATGTTGAAGGGGCTCCAAAACCTCAAACTGCTTGCTCAACACCTGCAGCTGATGGCATGATAATTCATACCAATAATGAAAAAGCCAAAGCATCTCAAAAAGCTGTCATGGAGTTTTTGTTAATCAACCATCCACTTGATTGTCCAATTTGTGACCAGGGTGGTGAGTGTGAACTTCAAGATGTTGCCATGAGTTATGGTTCAGATGTTTCTTCTTTTAATGAAGGTAAAAGAATTATTAATGATAAAGGAATCGGACCCCTCATTCATACAGATATGACTCGTTGTATTCATTGCACGAGATGTGTAAGGTTTGGTCAGGAAGTTGCCGGAATAATGGAAATGGGAGGAACTGGCAGAGGAGATGCGCTCAAGATTGAGCCTTTTCTCGAGGAAGGAATCACCTCTGAACTTTCTGGAAACATGATTGATGTCTGTCCAGTGGGTGCATTAACATCAAAACCTTTTAGGTATGAATTAAGATCCTGGCAGATGAATGCAGTTAAGAATATTGCTAGACATGATTTGCTTGGTTCGAATATTTATTCCCAGACATATAAAGGGAAAGTAAAACGTGTCGTTGCTGGTGATAATGACGATGTGAATGAGACGTGGATCTCAGACAGAGATAGATTTTCTTACGAAGGTATCAATAGCTCCAATAGGTTACTTTCTCCAAGAATCAAGGTGGAAGGTCAATGGCAGGATGCATCATGGGATGTTGCACTTGATTTTGCGATTAGAGGCCTAAGAGGAAATGTTTTAAAGAATAATCAACCTAATCAATTGGGCGCACTTGCCTCTTCAAATGCAACACTTGAGGAATATTTTTTGTTGCAAAAGATCATGAGAGAATTAGGTTCAGAGAATATTGACTTTAGACTCTCAGAGGTTAATACCAAAGATCAATTAAATTTAAATTCAAATATTAAGATTGCGGAAATTGAAAAAGCAGATTTAGTATTAATTGTAGGCTCCAATCCAAGACTTGAGCAGCCAATGATTAATCATCGTATCAGGAAAGCAAGTAATAATAAGGCTAAAGTATTTAGTATTAACTCCAAGAGTTTTGACTTTAATTATCAAATTAATCAAAACTTAATAAGCCCTTCCAAAGTCCCGAATATGCTGGCATCAATCCTTAGGGAAGCTAAAGTTAAATCTTCAAATCTATCTTCTTTAACTGATGCGCAGAATACAGATGAGACTTTGGAAATTGCTAATGCAATTAAAAACTCAACCAACCCATTAATTGTTATTGGTGAACACTACAAAAATACTAAAAACTGGTCTTCAATTGTCTCACTAATTAACCTGCTAGCAAAAGATACTGATGCGGGAATCCTAAATATTTCAGGAACTGGAAATTACTTCGGTGCAATATTAGCTGAATTTTTACCTGGAGAAGGTGGTCTAGATGCTAACACCATGATTGATAAACAGCTTCCTGCCTATATGCTATTTGATGTTTATCCAAGTTACGATAGTCACAATGCTGAAAATTTTGTTAATTCACTAAAGAGTGAAAAGTCATTTGTAATCTCATTTAATAGTTTCCAGGATGATTTAGTTGAGCAATATTCCAATGTTATATTGCCTATTGCTTCATTCTATGAAACGTCAGGTTCTCATGTAAATTGTGAAAATAAAATACAGTCATTTGCTGCTGCAGTTAAGAGCCCTGGAGAATCAAAGCCAGGCTGGAAGGTGTTAAAAGTCTTTGCTGATTTACTTGAGTTGCAAGGTTTCCATTACACAGATTCAACTCAAGTTACCAATGAAGTTGGATTCCAATCTGCAAAATCAAACAAAGCTGATAAAGAAATTAAAATTCCTAAATCTAATAGCCTAGAAGTTATCTGGCAGTCTTCTCCTTATATTATTGACCCTGTCTTAAGAAATGCAGAGGCATTACAAAATACAAATATTGGCAAAATGAATATTGCATTTATGAATTCCAAGACAGCCAAAAAATTGAAATTAAATGACAAAAGTGTTTATCTAAATATTCCTGTCTCTATCACTGATGATGTGAGCGATAGTTGTGTCATTATCCAAACCAATCAATCCACAATGAAGAGGTCCGCGTAATGGTTTTTTGGAATGCAATCACCAATTTTATTACACAGACCATTCCTTGGTTTGACGGAATACTTGCATCCATAATTATTATCTTAATCAAAGCTTTTGCATTAATCATTCCATTGATGTTAATGGTTGCATATTTCACATATGCTGAGAGAAAGGTCATTGGATATATGCAACTTAGACTTGGGCCTAACAGAGTAGGGCCAAAAGGTTGGCTTCAGCCAATTGCTGATGCTGTGAAGTTGATGTTTAAAGAGATTATTTTCCCAACAAAAGCAGATGTTTATCTCTATTTACTTGCTCCAGTTTTAGCTATTGCCCCTGCAATTGCTGTATGGGCAGTTATCCCATTAGATGCTGATCTCTATATTGCCAATCTTGATGTCAGTCTTCTATACATTCTTGCTGTTGGATCGATAGGAGTATATGGAATTATATTGGCAGGGTGGGCATCCAACTCAAAGTACCCACTTCTTGGAGCTCTAAGAAGCGCATCACTTCTTGTTTCTTATGAAATTGTTATCGGTTTTGCTCTGGTTACAGTTGTGATGATTGCTGGAAGTGTGAATCTTAATGCGATAGTTGAAGCTCAGAAAGGAAGCATTCTTCATTGGTATTGGATACCTCTTTTCCCAATGATGATCATATTTTTTATTTCTGCCCTGGTTGAAACTAATAGAGCTCCATTTGATGTCGTTGAGGGTGAATCAGAAATTGTTGGTGGAACACATGTGGAATATTCTGGAATGACTTTCGCTGTATTTTTTCTAGCAGAATATGCCAATATGATTTTGATGGCTATACTCGCGGTTATTATGTTCTTCGGTGGTTGGCATTCACCATTTGAAGGTGTGCCATATATTGGTGAGTTTTTCTCTTGGGTTCCTGGACTTGTTTGGGTTTTGGCAAAAGCAACTTTCTTTATGTTTGCATACCTTTGGGTTAGAGCAACATTTCCAAGGTTTAGATATGACCAAATCATGAGATTATCTTGGAAGGTATTTCTGCCATTTACGATTGCCTGGATATTTGTTGTCGCATTAATGACCCAACTTAAGATTGGGCCTTGGTTTTAGAAATGATTGATAAGTTAAAAAATATATTTAAAGTATTCTCACTCAGTGAGTTAAGAGGGGGTTTGAACATTACCGCCCATGAATTAGTGAATAAAAAAATCACTGTTCAGTATCCTGAGGAAAAAACACCAATTTCACCAAGATTTAGAGGGCTTCATGCACTAAGAAGGTATCCGAATGGTGAAGAAAGATGTATTGCTTGTAAATTGTGTGAGGCGGTATGTCCAGCTAATGCCATTACCATTGAATCAGAAATGAGAGATGATGGAACAAGAAGAACCACACAATATGATATTGATTTGTTTAAATGTATTTTCTGTGGATTTTGCGAGGAAGCATGCCCAGTGGATGCAATTGTTGAAACCCAGATCTATGACTATGCCTTTGAGTCAAGAGAGGGAAGCATAATCACTAAAGAGCGTCTGCTTGAAGTCGGTGAAAAGAATGAGCAAATGATTAATAAGGCGAAATTAGAAGATTCAAAATACAAGTAGTTTTATGACATCAGCGCAAATTCTTTTTTATACCTTTTCGTTCTTTCTCGTTGCAAGTTCACTAATTATGATCTTTGCAAAGAATGCAGCCAAAGCGGTATTATTTTTGGTCTTAGCCTTTTTCTCTGTTGCTGGACTTTGGATTCTTTTAGAGGCAGAGTTTTTAGCTATTACCTTGATATTGGTATACGTAGGCGCGGTGATGGTTTTGTTCTTATTTGTTATCAAAATGTTGAATATTGATAAATCCACCTTAAGAGCAAAATTTGCGGGTTATTTGCCACTTGGCCTCATTGTTGCTGCCATCATTGTTGCCGAGATGACGATGGTTCTTGGTCATGAACAGTTTGGTCTAAATATTTATCCTGCCCCAGAAAAGGCAAGTGCTGATTACAGTAATATTACTATTCTTGCACTTCAGTTATACACTGATTATGTATACCCATTCGAGTTGGCTGCTGTTCTTCTTCTAATAGCAATAATAGCTGCTATTGCTCTAGTTCATAGACCAGAACAAAACAGGAAGAAGCAAGATATTTCTGAGCAAGTTAGTGTCAGGGCCAAAGATCGATTAAGAATAGTCTCGATAGCAAAAAATAACAAGGAAGTTAATAATGATTAGTTTGAGCGATTACTTAATACTTAGTAGCATCATTTTTTGCATTGGGCTTGTTGGCATATTCATTAATAGAAAAAACATCATTACTCTTCTTATGTGTGTCGAATTAATTTTGGCCGCAGTTAATACAAACTTCATTGCCTTCTCGCATTTTCTTGGTAATGAAGCGGGTCAGATTTTTGTATTTTTTATCCTAACTGTTGCAGCTGCTGAAGTTGCTATTGGTCTTGCAATTTTGACATTAATGTTTAGAAATAGAGGTTCTATCGATATCGATATTACTTCCTCATTGAAAGGTTAGTTATAGATGAAATTACTTTATTTAACTATTGTTCTAGCGCCGTTAATTGGATCAATATTTGCAGGTTTCTTAGGTAATGTTCTTGGAAGAAAAGCAACTCACAGTATTACCATTCTTGGGGTTTTGATTTCTACGGTTCTTTCACTCTATGCTTTCAATTACCATGTTCTAGAGGGAAATTCTGCCTTTAATCAAAATATTTATACTTGGCTTGCTTTTGGTGACTTAAGTATAAGTGTTGGATTCCTAGTTGATAATCTCACCGCGGTAATGTTGGTAGTTGTCTCCTTCGTTTCATTGATGGTTCACATATATACGATCGGATATATGCATGATGATGATGGTTATACAAAATTCTTTAGCTACATCTCATTGTTCACATTCGCCATGTTTATGTTAGTTATGTCAAATAACTTTATGCAGCTATTCTTTGGCTGGGAGGCAGTTGGACTGGTCTCTTACCTTCTAATTGGTTTCTGGCACCACAAAGAGTCTGCGGTTGAAGCAAATTTAAAAGCCTTTCTTGTAAATCGTGTCGGAGATTTGGGTTTTCTCTTAGGTATTGCTTTGGTTCTGATGTATTTCAACACATTGGATTATGTGCAAGTTTTCAATAATGTAAACAACATAGCAGGTATCACAATTGTCGATGATTGGTCTTTGATCACCACCATCTGTATTCTTTTATTTATTGGTGCAATGGGTAAGTCAGCCCAAGTTCCGCTTCATGTCTGGTTGCCTGGCTCAATGGAAGGACCAACGCCTATCTCAGCATTAATCCATGCTGCGACTATGGTGACAGCAGGAATTTTCATGGTCTCTAGAATGTCACCATTATTTGAGTTGAGTGAGACTGCACTTACGTTTGTGATGATTATTGGCGCAATCACTGCACTTTTTATGGGTCTACTGGGTATCGTACAAAACGATATCAAAAGAGTGGTGGCATATTCAACACTTTCACAACTGGGTTATATGACAGTAGCCCTGGGTGTTAGCGCATATTCTGTTGCAATTTTTCATCTAATGACACATGCATTTTTCAAGGCACTTCTGTTTCTTGCTGCTGGTTCTGTTATCGTTGCCATGCATCATGAACAGGACATCAGAAAAATGGGTGGACTTAAATCAAAAATGCCGATTACTTATTGGACCTCTCTAATAGGTTCTTTGGCTTTGATAGGCTTTCCAGGGTTTGCAGGCTTTTATTCAAAAGACATGATAATAGAGGCAGTGCATTATTCTCAACTTCCATATGCGGATTGGGTTTATTTTGCTGTAATTGCTGGCGTCTTTATTACCGCTTTCTATTCTTTCAGAATGTTCTTTATGGTTTTTCATGGTGAAAGTAGAGTTGATAAACACACTGAATCACACCTTCATGAGTCACCTTGGACTATTACCATTCCACTAATTGCATTGGCTATACCATCTGCATTTATTGGTTTTTATACTATTGAACCAATGTTGTTTACTGGCTGGTTAGAATCAGCAATCTCGATTGGCCCATCTCATACTTCTATGGAAATCCTGAAAAGCCATTTCATCAGTGCATTGGAATTAATTTCCCATTCAATAGTAACTTGGCCATTCTGGATGATGATTTTAGGAGTGATAACTGCCTGGATATTCTCACTGTATAGAACAGAGTGGGCTGATTGGATTAAGAATAAATTTAAAGGAATAAACTACATTCTTGAATCACTATATGGTTTTGATCGATTCAATGAGATTTTCTTTGTCAATGGATTCAAAAGACTTGGTGAATTCTTCTGGAAGGTAACAGATGCAGGATTAATCGATAAAACTTTGGTTAATGGAAGTGCTAAGTTGGCAGGTTTTTTTGGAAGTCTTATTCGTCCAATACAAACTGGTTTTGTATACCACTATGCATTCTTCATGATTTTAAGTTTGTTATTTATTTTGACTTGGGTTTTATATTCAGGAGAAAACCCTTTATTAGGATTACCTTTCTAAAATGGAACAAGTGTTGTTAAGTTTATTAGTATGGATGCCAATTTTAGGAGGTTTCGCAACCCTTATTGTTGGCAATGAAAGAGCATTATCTGCGAAGTGGGTTGCATTATCTTTATCGGTCATCGTATTTATCCTATCTCTTGGTCTTTACACAGGGTTTGATAACACAACTCATTTGATGCAATTTGTTGAAAAGTCTAGTTGGATCTCACAGTTTAATATCAATTATCATCTGGGAGTTGACGGCATATCAATGCCTCTTATTATTCTTACTACTTTCTCAACTATTCTGGTTATTATTGCTGGTTGGGAGGTTATTCAAAACAAACCTGCTCATTACATGGCGGCCTTCCTAATGATGGAGGGGCTTATTATTGGAGTATTTTCGGCATTAGACGCCATGTTATTTTATGTTTTCTGGGAAGCGTCCCTAATACCAATGCTTCTTATCATTGGCATTTGGGGCGGTGATAACAGGATCTATGCCTCTATTAAGTTTTTTCTATACACTTTCCTTGGATCGGTTTTTATGCTGGTATCACTGATTTACATGTACAACATAGGCGGTTCGTTCGGAATTATAGACATGCATGCTCTTAGTTTAACTATGACCGAACAGTCATGGATTTTCTGGGCATTTTTCTTGGCTTTTGCAGTCAAAGTGCCTATGTTTCCTGTTCATACTTGGCTACCGGATGCTCATGTTCAGGCACCTACAGGAGGTTCAGTAATTCTTGCTGCAATTATGCTTAAGATGGGCGGGTATGGATTTTTTAGGTTCTCATTGCCCATTACGCCAGACGCATCTCTTAATTTCTCTGATATTGTGATTATTATCTCTTTAATTGCAATTGTATATATTGGATTCGTTGCGTTGGTTCAAAGGGATATGAAAAAACTCATTGCATATTCTTCGATATCTCACATGGGTTTTGTTACCTTGGGACTTTTTGCATTATTTCTGGCGGTTAAAAATAGTTATGAGGGCGCATTACTTGGATTGGAAGGTGCAATGGTGCAAATGATATCTCATGGTTTTATTTCTGCAGCAATGTTCTTAGTGGTTGGAGTCTTATACGATCGACTTCATTCAAGAGAAATTTCTACTTATGGCGGGGTTATAAACTCGATGCCAAGGTTTACAGGGTTTGCAGTTCTATTTGCTATGGCTAATGCTGGCCTTCCTGCTACATCAGGATTTGTAGGTGAGTTTATGGTGATTCTTGGCGCAATGCAGGCAAATTTCTGGATCTCAATGCTTGCTGCCACAACCCTTATTCTAGGTGCTGCATATACTCTTTGGATGGTAAAGAGGGTTTTTTGGGGTCCTATTCATAATGATGCTGTTAAATCTCTAAATGACATCAATTCAAGAGAGTTTTTAATTCTTGGAGTTTTAGCATTGGCAGTCATTGCCATGGGTGTATACCCCCAACCGGTTATTGAAGTTATGAACAGCTCTATTGAGCATTTATTGAGTCAAGCACTTACCTCCAAACTGGCTATATGATGGATTTAAAAGATGAGTAACACTGCACAAAATTTATTTCAATTTGACACATCGACATTGGTATTTGCTTTACCTGAGATTTTTTTATTATTTTCAATAGTTGTCATTTTATTGATTGATGTTTTTCTTAAAAAATCATTCAAAAATATTACTTATTATTTATCACAAATAGCTATTTTCATAACAGCATTACTTTCATACAGTTTGATTGGAAATGGCGAACAAATTATCTTCTCTGGCTCATTTATCCATGATGACTTAGCGGCAATTTTTAAGGTAGCCATGATGGTTGCCTCTATTGTGGTTCTGGTTTATTCGCGGACGTATTTAAATATTCATAATTTATTTAAGGGCGAGTATTTTGTTTTGGTTCTTTTAGCTATTCTGGGAATGATGGTGATGGTTTCCGGATATAGTTTGCTTACCCTATATCTTGGTTTAGAAATTCTATCATTGTCTTTATATACGCTAATTGCGATTGCAAGATCAAGAGCCAATGCTGTTGAGGCGGGTCTGAAGTATTTTGTACTAGGCGCTATCGCTTCAGGTCTATTGCTTTATGGTATGTCAATGATCTATGGTATCAATGGCTCACTTAATATTTCTGAAATTGCCCAGTTTGCATCAGGAGCCTCTTTACAATCTAGTCAACAGTTAATATTGAATTTTGGACTGGTGTTTGTTGTTATTGGTGTAGCTTTCAAATTAGGCGCTGTTCCATTTCATAATTGGGTTCCTGATGTTTACCAAGGCTCTCCAACTTCAGTTACCATGTTTCTTTCTAGCGTTCCGAAAATTGCCGCTGTTGCAATGTTAATCAGACTTTTGATAGAGGGCCTTGGTCCACTTCAGGATTATTGGTCAGACTTATTTATAGCTCTAGCAATTTTATCGATTGGTGTTGGTTCATTGGTAGCTTTAATGCAAAGCAACATCAAAAGAATGCTTGCTTATTCAACAATTTCACATATTGGATTTATTTTGCTTGGGTTTGCAACAGGAACAATGACTGGATATGGATCAGCAGTTTTCTATGTTTTTACATATGTTTTGATGAGTATTGCAGCATTTGGTGTAGTAATTCTTTTAAACAACAAAGGCTTTGAGTCTGAATTGATATCTGATTTTAAAGGACTTAGTAAGAGATCTCCATGGTTTGCATTAATGATGCTAATTATTATGCTATCTATGGCTGGCATACCTCCATTTATAGGTTTTTATTCAAAATTCTTTATCCTTCAGCAAGTTGTGAATTCAGGGTTTATTGAACTGGCAATTATTGCTGTTATATTTGCAGTTATTAGTGCCTATTATTACCTTCAGATTATTAAGTCTATGTATTTTGACGAATCTGATAATACTTCACCTATTTCTTCATCGATGGATACCCAACTGGTTCTATCCATAAACGCAGTGTTAATTCTTGCAGTGGGACTGTTTCCAAATTATTGGATGAATATAGCTTTATCTGTTTTCTAAGTTAATAGGCGAAAAATTATCAGAAGCTGTCCAGGCGTGACCATAAATCACTTCATAGGTAGCTGGAATTTTTCCATCAGTTCGATAAGATTCATACATGTTTTTCATGCTGGTAAATTTATTTTTACCAACCAGTCCTTTAGATTGATTGAAAACCTTGTTAGCTCCAAGAGATTTTAAATCAAACATGAGGTCTTCTACTTTTGAGTAGGTGAGCGTAATTTTTTCCATTTCCATGACTGGGGATTGAAAACCACAGCCAGTTAATTGGTCACCTAGATCATGCATATCAATAAAGTTATTTACATGATTATCTCTATCGACCACAGCCCAACTAGATTTCAACTCATTGAGTGTATCAGGGCCGAAGGAGGAAAAGAAAAATAATGAATTTGGCTTTAAAACACGATTTATTTCATTAAAAACTAGAGATGGATCTTGAATCCATTGCAACATCAAATTAGAGCACACAAAATCAATAGAGCTCGTTTTAAAAGGCAATTGATTGGCATTGGCACATACCTTGAAATCAGCATTATTACTGGTTATAGAATTTATTGCAAAATCGAGAGATATGATTTTTGCAGGAGAATATTTGTTTGAAACAAGGTCAGAAAAAATTCCCGTTCCAGAACCAAGATCTAAAATAGATTCTGGATTAAGTTTAAGCGGATTAAGTTTTTCTAATAGGCGATTAGCGATTTCTTTTTGAAGAAATGCTGCATCATTATATGATTTGGATGCATTATTAAAGATTTTTCTTACTGAAGACATGTGGAAAAACGTTCAGAGATTGATTGAAAAAAATCATAAAAATCTTTAGTATCATGACCAACTATATCGACAAAAACAAGTTGGGTATTCAGTTCTTTAGCCAAATTCTTCAAGACATCAGAATTGGAATTATCATCAACAACCAAACAAGCTATTTTGTTGCCTTCAGATAGCGTGATTATCTCATTGTATTTTTTCATACTAATATTTCCCTCATGATTATTCGAGATAATCTGAAAATCTTTAATGTTGAAATCATTTAAAAAATATTCGGCACTATTAGATTGAAGAATAACTATTTTTTTATCATCATTGGATAAATTAATACGACTTACTTCTGAAAATTTCCTTAGAAATAGATCTAGATTTTTTTGAAATTGTTTTTCATTTTCTGGGTCAATTTCCATTAGTTTATTAGATAAATTTTTTGCGAAATTAACTATGTTTTCTCTATCCAGCCAAAGATGAGGATTTAAAATTTCTTCATCATGTTCATCATGTTCATCATGTTCATCATGTTCATCATGTTCATCATGTTCATCATGATTTGAATTTATTATTTTTTTCGAGGTATCAGAAAAATAAAATATTTTTCCATTTTCCAAATTACTGGTAATTTTTTGGAAACCTTTCTCAAAATTTTTATCCACCAGAACAACTAAGTCAGAGTTAGTAATTTTTCTTGCATGAGAAGGTCGCATGAAGAAATGGTGAGCTGTTTGGTTGTCATTAATTAATAAATCAGGAACAGTCACGTCCTCAGTTAATAGGGCAACAATAGAGTGGATTGGCTTAATTGAGACGGAAACCTTAACTGAGGCAATCACATTCAAAGAAAGAAATAGAATTAAGATTAATAATTTCATAATATTTGTCGATTAATTTTACTTTCTTAGTTGCAGAGAAACATTGCTCTTTTGGGGGCGGGATATCCTTCTATGGTTTTATTGGAATCATATTTGTCTAGAAAATCTTCTAATGATTCTGTTTGGTCACCAATCCATAAAGTTTTTCTTTGTTCTATGGGTTTAGTTTGATTTACATCAATAAGTTCAATATTTTTAAAGCCAGTTTTTGCAAGCCATTTCTCAATAACATCAATAGAAGGTATATTGAAAACATTACGCATTTTTGCATATCTATCTTTTGGTAGAATAAGTTCATTTTTCCCATCAACTATCAATGTCTCAAGTAACAAATACCCATCGGGTTTTAATAGATTTTTAATTTTACTAAGATGAGATAAATGATTTTTTTGATGGTATAAAACTCCCATAGAAAAAATAAAATCAAATTCTTTTTGGTTTGATAATTGCTCAAGCCTAAGTGGCGCCATGGTAATATTAAGAGGCTCCTCAATTAGAGAATTTATTGCATGAAATTGATAATTGAAAAGCAAAAAAGGCTCAATAGCTAGTACATGCTTTGCACCAAAGAGAGATAGTAAAAATGAAAAATAACCATTTCCAGATCCAATATCTAAAACCTCTTTATCTCTAATTAAATGAAAAATTGATTCAAGTCTTTTCCATTTTAGAGAGCCATCCCATTCACTATCGATAGAAATATTTCCAACCTGATACGGACCCTTTCTCCAAGGACGTAACTCCAAAAAAGAATCGATCGAATCCTGGGTAGTTGAATTATCTATAAGGATATATGGGTCAGTAAATCTAATCTGACCTGTGCCATATTGTTTAATGCTTTCCAGGGATCTTTCCCATTTAGGTATATTGCCATTCTTTTGTGAGAGAACAATTTCTGTCTCTCTTATCAAGTCCTTTTTGATAGGATTAATATTTGCATTATTTGCTATCAGTTTTAGTATCTCTTTCATAAAATAAATATAGGACTTAATTAAATAGATTAAAATGAACTTACTTTATTAAACACTTTAAAAGGACAATTGAAAATGAAGAAAATTTTTGCACTATTTTTTGCTCCTGTTATTTTATCAGCGAATGTTTTTGCTGGTGGAGACGATAGGGATGCTGGCCCAGTTGAGGCTTTTGATAGCATGGCTCCTGTTACTGAAAAAGTTGTAGTTTCTGATCAAAATCCATCAACCATGACACTTTCAGGTGTTAATGTTTCTTCAGCGGCTCATAATGCATGTAAAGGGGAACTTGGTTTAAGTGAATCTAATATCGCGAGATTTGTTGCATTAATGAAATCTGGTGGTCTATACAATACTGGTCCAATTGATGGCGGTACTGACTTCACTCCAGATCGTTGGGAAGATTACCTGAACTGTGTGAAGAATTACTAATCATTATTAACGATTAAAAAAAAGAGGACTTAAGTCCTCTTTTTTTTCTTTAAATTTCAAGGAGTGACGTTTCCTTATCTTTGAGTTTTTCATCAATAAGAGCTATATGAGAGTCAGTAATTTTTTGGATTTCATCTTCTGATTGTCTCGCCTCATCTTCCGAAATTTCTTTTTCTTTCAAGAGTTCCTTAAAGTCCGAATTTGCATCTCTTCTAATGTTTCTTATTGCAACTTTGGATTGTTCAGCTTCGTCCTTGACCACCCTAACTAAATCTTTTCTTCTCTCTTCGGTAAGAGGTGGAAGTGGAATGCGAATAACTTCTCCAGCAGATTGAGGATTAAGGCCTAAATCTGATGTCATAATGGCTTTTTCAATCGGTGCCACCATCTCTTTTTCCCAGGGAGAAACTTTAAGCGTGCGCGAGTCTTCTGCCACAACATTGGAAACCTGAGATATGGGAACTTGAGAACCGTAATACTCCACATGAACTTGATCAAGCAAACTGGGGTGTGCACGTCCAGCACGTATTTTTGTAAATGCGTTTTCTAAACTTTCAACAGTTTTATCCATTCTGGATTTTGCATCACTAATAATTTCATCTAACATATTAATTCCTTACTATTGTTCCCAATTCTTGACCTTGAAGGATTTTACTTAAAGTATCCTCATCTTCAAGCATACTAAAAACACAAATATCAATGTTATGCTCTTTACAGAGTGCAAATGCGGCTGTATCCATAATTTTTAAATCATTTTTTATCGCCTCTTCAAATGTAAGAGAAGTGTATTTAGTTGCCTTGGGATTTTTGATTGGATCATCTGTATAGATCCCATCAACTTTAGTGGCTTTAAAAATAATATCTGCTTCAATTTCTATACCTCTTAGAACTGCTCCCGTATCAGTAGTAAAACAAGGATTTCCAGTGCCTGCGCAGAAAATTAAGACTTGCTTATTTGATAAGTTTTCTTTGGCTTGATTATGATCAAAATTTTGACAAACACCACCGCCAATTTCAAAGCCAGACATCACTAGTGAATTGATACCATTTCTTCTAAAGGTGTCGTTTAGAGCAAGTGCATTCATTACAGTTGCAAGCATACCAATATGATCACCAACCACTCTATTCATTCCAGACTCTTGAAGGGCAGCACCACGATAGATATTTCCTCCGCCAACTACTATACCTATTTCGATATTTTGAGCTAGAACAGAACTAACAATTTGAGAGACTTTTTGAGTAACCCGGGGGTCAATTGAATTATTTTTTGAAGAGAGAGCTTCACCGCTAATCTTCAAAAGAATTCTTCTGTAAGTTTTCATAACAACTTAATAAATAAGAAAAGATTTTACTATGATTGATAGTTATAATTGACTATTTGTCCAGCGTAAAAACAGTGGAAGACTCGGTTAAAAAAATTTCTATAAGAGGTGCTAAGGTTCACAATCTTAAGAACATTGATGTGGACATCCCAAGAAATAAATTTGTAGTTATAACTGGGCTTTCAGGTTCAGGTAAATCATCACTTGCTTTTGATACTATTTATGCCGAGGGTCAGAGAAGGTATGTGGAATCTTTATCGGTATATGCAAGGCAATTTCTGTCTCTAATGGAAAAGCCCGATGTTGAACATATTGATGGCCTTTCTCCAGCAATATCGATTGAGCAAAAGGCTACTTCTCATAACCCTAGATCGACTGTTGGAACCACGACCGAGATATATGATTATCTAAGGTTGCTATTTGCAAGAATTGGCTCACCGAGATGTCCAGAGCATCAAATTGAGTTAGATTCCCAAACCATCTCCCAGATGGTGGATGCCGTTCTTAAGCTTCCTATCGATGAGAAAATTATGATCCTTGCGCCTATCGTTCAGAACAGAAAAGGAAGCCACCAGAAACTTTTAACTGAACTTTCACATCAAGGTTTTTTGAGAGCTCGAGTAGATGGTGAAATTCTAATGCTAGATGAAATGGAAGACCTGGATGGCAAGGTTTTCCATACGATTGAAATTGTTATCGATCGCCTCAAGATTAGAGAAGATATTTCATCTAGACTTACAGAGTCAATTGAAACAGCTTTAAACCTTTCTTCAGGAATTGTAAAAGTTGCTTCTATGACTGACCCTGCTTCTTGGAACGAAAAAATCTTCTCAGCAAAGTTTTCTTGTGTTGAATGTGGCTATTCTCTTCAAGAAATGGAGCCAAGACTTTTTTCATTCAATAATCCAGTTGGGGCTTGCCCTGCATGTGACGGCCTTGGTGTCAAAGATATGTTTGACGCTGATAAAGTTGTATCTCACCCAGAACTATCCTTAGCTGATGGAGCAATTCATGGATGGGGACGAGCTAATGCTTATTTTTATCAATTGCTTTTCACGCTATCCCAGCATTATCAGTTTGATATTGAAACACCATTTGAGGAGTTAACCGACCAACAAAAACAAATTATTCTTTACGGTTCTGGTGATGAGGTTATTGATTTTTCACATGTCAAAGGAAGAAGAGGTTGGAAAAGCAAAGCTAAACCTTTTGAAGGCGTAATTCCTAGAATGATGAGACGCTATGAAGAGTCAGAGATTAAGTCTGTAAGAGAGGATTTGTCAAAGTTTATAGTTAGCAAAGATTGTGCATTATGCAATGGAGAGAGGCTTAATGAATCAGCGAGAAATGTATTTATAGAAGACTCAAATCTCTCTGACCTTACAAAACTGTCTATTGAAAATTTATATGATTTTGTGTCATCGCTTCAAATTGAAGGAGCAAAGCTTAAAATTGCAGACAAGATTCTTAAAGAAATCAAGCAAAGATTAGAATTTTTGATTAATGTCGGTCTTGATTATTTAAGTTTAAACAGAAAAGCCAATACATTATCTGGAGGAGAGTCTCAAAGAATAAGACTTGCCAGTCAGATTGGAGCGGGATTGATGGGAGTTCTTTATGTTCTTGATGAGCCGTCAATAGGTCTTCACCAAAGAGACAATCAAAAACTGCTTAATACTCTTCTTTATCTCAGAGATATCGGAAATACAGTCATTGTTGTTGAGCATGATGAAGACGCTATAAGGCAAGCAGATCATATTATTGATATTGGACCTAATGCAGGTGTTCATGGAGGTGAGGTTATTGCCTCAGGTGATTTAGATTTAATTTTATCTACTAAAAATTCATACACGGGAAAATACTTAAATGGTGAGTTAAGAATTGATATTCCTAATCAAAGAAATACTCCAAAGGAATGGCTGTTACTATATGGAGCAAAAGGCAACAATCTCAATTCTGTGAATCTTGAAATTCCAATTGGTCTTTTAACTTGTGTAACAGGAGTATCAGGTTCAGGTAAATCAACCTTGATAAATAATACTCTTTATCAAATTGCTGCCAGAGATTTAAATAAAGCTCAAACAGATCCCTCTCCCTATGAGAGTATTTCAGGTTTAGAAAAGTTTGATAAGGTCATTAATATCGATCAAAGCCCAATTGGTCGAACTCCAAGATCGAACCCTGCTACTTATACCGGTGTTTTCTCTCACATTAGAGATTTGTTTTCTCAAACTTTAGAAGCACGATCAAGAGGGTACAAATCGGGAAGATTTAGTTTTAATGTTAAAGGTGGAAGATGCGAGGCCTGTCGAGGCGATGGATTAATTAAGGTTGAGATGCATTTTCTCCCTGACGTCTATGTCCCCTGCGATGTCTGTGAGGGTCATCGATACAACCGAGAAACTCTAGAGGTTCAATATAAAGGTAAATCAATTTCAGATGTTCTTCAAATGACTATAGAGGATGCCTATGAATTTTTTGAAGCCATTCCAAAAATAAGACAAATTCTCAAAACGCTTCTTGATGTAGGTCTTTCATATATTACATTGGGTCAAAATGCCACAACATTGTCTGGAGGAGAGGCACAAAGAGTGAAACTTGCAAAAGAGCTTGCTAAATCGGATACAGGAAATACTCTTTATATTCTAGATGAACCAACAACAGGACTACATTTTCATGACATTAATCAACTTCTTAGAGTGATTCGAGAGTTACGTGATAGAGGAAATACCATAGTAATTATTGAGCATAATCTTGATGTCATAAAAACCGCTGATTGGATAGTTGATCTTGGTCCGGAAGGAGGGAATAAGGGTGGTGAAATTATTGCAAAGGGAACTCCAGAGGAAGTCTCTAAAAATTCAGACTCTTACACTGGAAAATTTTTAAAAGATTATTTGTAAAACTCTAGATTTTCTAACCTATACGAAAACTTTTTATTCTTAGTTTGTTTTTCTATCTTAATTGGAACATATTTAAGACTGGGCGCAAAGAAAGCAACAACTGAGTATTGATCATTAGAAAACTTCAATGGGATTACTTTGTAGTCTTTTTCTTGGAACTTCATAACCAGATTCTCAAGTCGTTCAATGGAAATAATTCTATTTTTCTTGCCATCTGCATAGAGATATTTTTTCTCAGAAAAATTAATGCCATCTTTTAGATTCTCTGAGAGAATTAAAGTAGAGGATAAAGGATCTAAAGGCTGTAGATCTAGTTCAAATGTTTCAGTACTTTGTTGTTTATTGCGTTGAGAGGAAATAATCAACTTTCCGTGTTTCTTAAAGGCAACTCTAATATTTTCATCAGGTTTATTCTTTTCAGTCTCTTTGGAAATAAAACTCTCCAGGTCAATAAATTCATTTCCATAGTTAATGATAGATTTAGAAGTAATTTTCTTATCGCCAAAAAGTTTCCCAAGATCAGAAGTCTTGGCTGAAGATGAATAGATATAAATAGTTTTATCTTTTTTTAATATTCTTGTTTCTTCGGCAACTTTAATACCTGAAAGGTACATTCCATAACCTGCTTTAAATTCTTCAAATGCAAATAAATTAAAATGCAGAAGAATTGATATAAGAAAAATAGTTAGTCTAAACATATTAATTTTTTATCCAGGTACGCCTCATTGTCTTTGAGCACTAATCTACTTTCAGTAAACCATTGAACAACCTTTGGATAAATTATATGCTCCTCCTTTAGAAGCCTTTTTGCAAGGGAGTTTGCATCATCACGTGAATAAACTTCAATCTGTTTTTGTGCAATGATTGGCCCACCATCAAGTTCTGGTGTAACAAAATGAACGCTCACCCCATGAACTTTATCTCCAGCATCAAGCACTCTCTGATGGGTGTGAAGTCCAGGGTATTTGGGGAGTAGAGAGGGGTGGATGTTAAGCACTTTACCAAGAAAGTGATTGACAAAATTTGCTGTTAATATTCTCATAAAACCAGCAAGAATAATAACTTCAGGATTAATTTTATCGATTATTTCTTTAAGTGAATTATCATAACTTTCTCTGGAAGAGAACTCATTGTGATCAAGTATTTTGGTTTCAATATTGGCTTTTTTAGCTCTTTCTAAACCATAGGCATTTGGGTTATTCGAAATGACACAAGAAATTTTAAGGTTGATGTTTTTCGAATGATCAATAAGCGATTGAAGATTGGAGCCACTTCCTGAAATCAGAACAACCCCTATCATAAGTTAGATATTGACTGATTCGCCAACTTTTGGAGAAACATCCCCAATAAGCCATGCAGTCTCACCTAAATTATTCAGATGGTCAATGATACTTTGACTATCATTTCTTGAAACAGCTAATACCATTCCAACTCCACAATTAAATACACGATACATTTCTTTTTGTTCAATTTTTCCATTAGTCTGAAGCCATTGAAAAACATCAGGCATTGACCAACTCATGGCATCAATATTGGCAGCTAAATTTTTTGGAAGAACTCTGGGTATATTTTCTATCAAACCTCCACCTGTGATATGTGAGATGGCTTTGATATTAAATTTCGAGATTAAAGATAGAATTGATTTGACATAAATTCTTGTAGGCTCTATTAAACGATTAAGAACTTCATCATCTGCAGAAGATTTTTCTAAAACCTTACGAATTAGAGAGTAACCGTTCGAGTGAGGACCGCTTGATCCTATAGCGACAAGATGGTCTCCTGCAGCAACGCTTGATCCGTCAATCACTTTGTCTTTTTCTACAATTCCAACACAGAATCCAGCTAAATCATAATCTGATCCAGAATAAAGCCCAGGCATTTCTGCGGTTTCACCTCCAATTAAGGCACACCCGGACTCAATACAGCCCTCTGCAATTCCTTCAATAACCGATTTAGCAATGGAATTGTCTAACCTTCCTGTCGCATAATAGTCCAGAAAAAATAAAGGTTCTGCACCCTGGACAATAAGATCATTAACGCACATAGCAACAAGATCAATACCAATGGTGTCGTGCTTGTTAAGCATTTCAGCAACTTTTAATTTAGTGCCCACCCCATCCGTTCCTGATACAAGCACTGGATTTTTATACTTACCTAAAGGAAGTTCAAAAAGTGCTCCGAAACCACCAAGACCAGTTACCACTTCATCTCTGAAGGTTTTTTTAGCAATAGGCTTTATTTCATCTATTAGTTCATTGCCTTTGGTGATATCAACACCAGAGTCTTGGTAAGTCAATCCAGACATAGATAATTTCCGTATAATCGAATGAAGTATTTAAAGTCAGTTTTTTAAAGGTTAATGGTTTTTGCTTCCCTTCCAAATGCACTAACAATTTTACGTATTATTTTAACAGTGCCCGTTGTGATTGCATTGTTAAATCATGACTTTTATTTTGCATTAATACTTTTTTTTCTAGCTGGCTTGACTGATGGTCTTGACGGTTGGATTGCAAAACGTTTTAACCTGCAAACAAGACTTGGTTCAATTCTTGATCCTATGGCGGACAAGCTTTTACTCGTAGGAAGTTTTATAGCTTTATTCTTAATTGATCTAATTCCTCTGTGGTTCTTGTCACTAGTCTTCTTAAGGGATTTGATGATTGTTTCAGGGACGGTTGGTTATTTTATGGAGCCTTCTAGTGAAAAAAATGAGTTGTTAAACCCTTCAAATTTGTCAAAATTCAATACAGCTCTCCAAATATCTTTAGTGATATTTTTAGTTCTTAATGAAATATATCCAGAACTTAATGACTGGAGAATGATTGCACTTATTAGTGTAGCGACCTCTACCATTCTTAGCGGTGCAGACTATATTTGGATTTGGACAAAACAGGTCTTTTATAATGAGAAGAGAAAGTGAATCAACTGGGCCTTCCATTATCTATTAATGCAAACTTCATCCTAGATGATTTTTCTGGCGAAAAGAATCAAGAATTAGTTGCTAATATTCTCACTTTGATTAAGGGCAAAGCGACTGCAAACATTTTTGTCTATGGAGATAAGGGTTTTGGAAAATCCCATCTTCTACAGGGAGTGATAATTGAAGGTCTCAAGCTAGACCAAAAATCGGTATATATTGATTTAAATGATGATGTATCTCCAGATATTTTTGAACTCATTAGTGATTTTCAAATTATTGCGCTTGATAATATTGATCAATGTAATCAAGACAACGAAAAATACATTTTTGATCTAATTAACAAACTACATTCAACTAATCAGATGATTGTCTTTTCTTCGAGAGTAAAACCAGAAGGGCTTTCAGTATTTAATGATCTGAAAACAAGATTATCACTTGCAAATACTTATTCATTAAATCGACTAGATGATGATGAAATTCAACATGTTATCAAGAGAAAGCTTAATAATAAATCATTAAAAGTTGATCAAAGAGTTATTGATTATCTAATCAAAAATCAAACCCGTGACCTAAAAAAGATTGTTGAAATAATTGATAAACTTGATACCTTTTCATTAGAAAAAAAAAGAGGCATTACTGTGCCATTAGTTAGGCAGATGCTTGGCTAACTTCTTTGTCGATATTTATATTTAGATATTTTAGGTAAGATAATATTAAAGGGAAGATTCGAATAATTTTTATATTCTTCTTTGACTTGTTGTAACAGTTGGAATATGTCAGATACTTCTTCTGCGGTTTCCTTATTTATAATCTCATTAATTGCGATTAAACCGCCCATCTTGATTTTATTTTGTTGGCCAACTGATAATGCTTCTCCGCTGTGATTCTTGAGTAAAAATTTTGAGTTCTTCCTTATCTCCAGATATAAAGCTTGACAATTATCTGAGGCTTTTTTATTTATACATGCTCCAAATTCTTTCTCAGCCACACAATCTTTTGAACTTTGACTGCAATGAGACTTGCCACGAAGAATAATATGTTCAAATGGGCAGGTAAAGTGGTTAATGCTATGCATGCTGTGGGTAATGATGTTCAAAAAGACATTATAATACTCAGTTGATTTTTGGTTATTAGTTCTAATGAAGCACCTTCCAATATTTTTAAATCTTCAAAACTCGGATTGTCTTATCATCGGCGGGGGTGATATTGCTCTTAGAAAGATTAAGATCCTCCTAAGAGCCCAAGCGAATGTCACTTGCATTTCGATAGAATCTTGTAAGGGCATCCATAAACTTGCTAATGATGGAAGAATTAAATTATATGAAAGGGCATATGCAAATGACGATATCCAAAAACAAACCCTGGTCATTGCTTCTACTGATAAAAAAGACCTGAATAAAGAAATTGCAGATTTGTGTAAAACCAAAAGTATTCCGGTCAATGTAGTTGATTCTGCTGAATTATCTACCTTTCTTATACCGGCAATTATTGATCGATCACCTATTCAAATTGCTGTTTCATCTGAGGGAGCATCACCTGTCCTCATGAGACTTTTAAGAGCTAAACTTGAGAGTTCTATTCCAGGTGCTTATGGTCAATTAGCAAAAATTGCTGGTGAGTTCAGAGACAGAGTTAAATCGACATTTGATAATATCGAAGATAGAAGAAGATTCTGGGAGCGAGTTTTTTCTGGTCCAATATCTGAAAAAATTTTCTCTGGCAATGTTGATGAAGCAAGAACAGATCTAGAGGAAGAGTTAAGGAATACGAGTCCTGCTGACATTGGTGAGGTTTATCTAGTTGGTGGCGGTCCTGGTGATCCTGACTTATTAACTTTTAAGGCCTTAAGATTGATGCAACAAGCCGACATTGTTTTGTATGATCGTCTTGTGTCACCTCAAGTGATGGATCTAGTTAGAAGGGACGCAGAGTTGGTTTTTGTTGGCAAGGAAAGAGATAATCATGCTGTTCCACAAGAAGATATTAACCAACTTTTGGTTGACCTCGCAAAGCAGGGCAGGAGAGTTTGCAGACTTAAGGGAGGGGATCCTTTTATTTTTGGAAGAGGTGGTGAAGAAATTGAAACCCTAGCAGAGAATGGAGTCCCATTTCAGGTTGTGCCGGGAATAACAGCAGCTTCTGGTTGTTCCACTTATTCCGGAATTCCTCTAACACATAGGGATTATTCTCAATCTTGTAGGTTTGTTACAGGACATCTAAAAGATGGAACCATGAATCTTCCATGGTCTGAACTTGCAGTTGAACAACAAACTATTGTTTTCTACATGGCGCTTGTTGGAGCGAAGCATTTATCAGAACAACTAATCAAGCATGGAATGAGAGTAGATATGCCTGTAGCTCTCATTGAAAAGGGAACAACTGACAGACAAAAAGTCTATACAACTAATCTCAAAGAACTGCCAGATATTATTGACAATAATGATATTAAACCACCAACATTAATTTTTGTTGGGGAGGTGGTTAAGCTCAGAGAAAAATTAAATTGGTTTAACTAAATTTATTTTTCTTTTAATCCCATTGCTTTGAATATCATCGCAGCCGGGCAAAATCCAGTGAATGAAGATTGGAAAAGATTCAAACCTACAAAAGCTGTAAACCATAACCAATAAGAAGATTGGAAAATTGGACTGCCTTCAACTCCTAATAAAAGTGAGAGCATAACAAAAAAACCTGCCATTGCATTTACTGCATTATTTATCGTCATAAAATATCCCATTTCAAAATTATTATTATAGCGTAAATTGGGTATAATCAACGTCACCTGCGGGAGTGGTGGAATTGGTAGACACGCTGGATTTAGGTTCCAGTGTCGAAAGACGTGAGAGTTCGAGTCTCTCCTTCCGCACCAAAAAAACGATTATCAAATGTATCAATTAATCTTTCACTCGAATAACTCTGATATAGCGAATCAGATCGAAAAAGATTTTGAAATCAAGTCAATCAAACATGATGGTCATTTCAGATTTAATTTAACATCTGAAAATAAAGTCAACCTTCAATCATTAAGAGAAAAATACCAGGAAGATTTCAACCTGGTTGACCAATCCTTTCGCTTTGAGGACATTGGTTTAATGGTTTCAGATATGGATTCAACAATGATAAGCATTGAATGCATTGATGAGATAGCTGATTTTGCTAACTTAAAAGCTCAAGTCTCAGAAATTACTGAGCAAGCAATGCAAGGTATTTTGGATTTTAATAGTTCACTCAAAAAACGAGTTGCCTTGTTAAAGGGTTTAGATTTGTCAGTATTAAATGAGGTCTACATTGATCGTCTTAAAACTAATCCTGGCGCAGAATTGTTGATAAATTTTTTAAATAACCAAAACATTAAAACTGCATTAGTTTCAGGAGGTTTTACTTATTTTACAGACCGATTAGCAAAAGATACTGGCATTGATTTCTCTAGAGCTAATGTTCTTGAAGTGGTGAATGGTCATCTCTCAGGAAAGACTTCTGGCAGAGTTATTAATTCTTCAGAAAAGGCAAATTTTGTTAAAGAGTTATGCCAAGATCTCAATCTTAACTTGAGTCAAACACTGACAATCGGAGATGGGGCTAATGATCTTGATATGATGAATCTTTCTGGATTCAGTGTTGCCTATCATGCCAAACCCGTAGTAATTGAAAGAGCAAATGCATGTATTTGCTATGGCGGCTTAGATAAAATTATAGATTTCTTTACAAATAAACCATTTTCATGATTGAGTTTGGACATTTTGCGCTAATCCTTGGACTTGCATTTGCTCTCATCCAAGTCTTAATTCCATCATTGGGTTTAATGTCTAAAAATTATTCACTAGTCAATATCGCTAGGCCTGTAGTATGGGGTCAGTTTTCACTTGTCTTATTATCTTTTATTGTTCTGACATACGCTTTCATTGTTAATGATTTTTCAGTGAAATATGTTGCTGATAATTCCAATACTCAACTGCCTTTAATTTTTAAAATCTCAGGTGTTTGGGGTGCTCATGAAGGGTCTTTACTTCTATGGATTCTAATCCTTTCCTCATGGACTTTGTTCGTTTCTATTTTCTCCAAGAACATTCCTGATGATGTTAGAAGTCACATACTTGTCATTATGGGTCTCGTTAGTATTGGGTTTTTATTGTTCTTACTTTTTACATCTAACCCTTTTGAAAGGTTACCCATTATCCCTTTAGAGGGTAGAGATTTAAATCCGCTCCTACAAGATATTGGTCTTGCAATCCACCCACCGATGCTCTACATGGGTTATGTGGGTATGGTGGTTCCTTTTGCTTTTACTATTTCAGCTCTCATACGTGGTAAGTTGGATTCTACTTGGCTCAGATGGTCTAGACCATGGACCCTGGTTGCATGGGCGTTTTTAACCTTCGGTATTACCCTTGGCAGTTGGTGGGCATATTATGAGCTTGGTTGGGGAGGATGGTGGTTTTGGGATCCTGTAGAAAATGCTTCATTTATGCCATGGCTTATTGCAACCGCACTGGTACATTCTCTTTCTGTCAGTGAAAAGAGGGGTGCTTTCAAGCACTGGACAGTTCTATTGGCTATTTCTGGTTTCGCACTCTCTTTATTGGGCACCTTTCTGGTTAGATCAGGAGTCCTAACCTCGGTGCATTCTTTTGCCGCTGACCCTAGCAGAGGTTTATTTATTCTTTTATTTCTTGTTTTTGTTGTAGGCGCATCATTAATTCTTTACGCTTGGAGAGGAAACCTATTTGAGGGAAGCAATAAATTTAAATCAGTCTCTCGTGAGAGCGCTTTATTGCTTAATAACATTATCATGGTTGCAGCCACATTGAGTGTTCTTCTAGGCACGCTTTATCCACTTCTTCTTGATGCATTGGATCTTGGAAAGATATCTGTCGG
>Ga0255752_10000764_pt1 | contig 39106 bp, 38 predicted proteins | sample 011ome_25_FD_179952 | JGI IMG/M metagenome (GOLD analysis project Ga0255752, IMG submission 179952) | Coastal salt marsh microbial communities from the Groves Creek Marsh, Skidaway Island, Georgia - 011512CT metaG (version 2) | ecosystem: Environmental > Aquatic > Marine > Intertidal zone >... | reverse complement strand
GAGCATTGGGCAATCGTAGTCTTCTTGCTGACCCTCGTGGTCAACAAATGAAAGATGTAGTAAATAGGATAAAGAAACGACAAGAGTTTAGACCGTTTGCACCCGTTATATTGCAAGAGGATGCACACAAATTTTTTAATGTAGACCGTGATTTTGAGTCGCCGTATATGCAATACATTGTGACCTGCAAGCAGCCAGAGGACTTCCCTGCCATTGTACACATCGACGGGACTAGCAGAGTGCAGACAGTAACGAAAGAGCAACACAGGGGCTTGTATGAGCTCCTGAGGCTATGGAAAAAGCACACCGGCTGTCCTATGCTATTGAATACAAGCCTCAACATTAAGGGTAAGCCAATAGTAAATAACAAGACAGATGCTAAACAATTTGAAGATAGATACAGAGTGAAAGTATTTTAGAAATAAATATAGCTATGAATAACATTGTAAATTTTCCAAAGCAGTATATTAGGACTGCTACAAATGGCTTTAAGATCAATCTCTATACTGAACAAGAGGTTGAGATGGCTCTTTTCTGCGTGAATATCTGGGGTGATGTTACCTATAAAGTAAGCATGAACTCACTTAGAACTTTATCTTCTGAGTATGTCTTGCTTAGTTTAGAGAGAGGATATCGTAGCGGATTATTGTCGGATGAAGCAAAGAGAGTTATAAATAAGATAATAGCAAGTATCGAACCAATTCACTCACCAAAGGAGAAACTGTCTTAGTACCAATCACATCTTTCCATTAACCACAACTAACCAAAAGGGTACCTAATGCCTAAGCGGAAGTCGAATCTTCAGATTGTACACGATGACTCACAACCAGCAAACATTAACAAAAAAAGCGGAGGATGCAAACTTAGAATTGATGATTTAGTAGTAATTGACCCTATGACAGAAATGCAGTCTATTTTCTTTCAGCAGTATAAAAAGGGATCAGCATTTTTACTACACGGTGCGGCAGGCACCGGAAAGACATACATCGCACTATATAAAGCACTAGAAGAAGTGCTTGACCCCGGAAACCCCTACAGAAAAGTAATCATATGTAGGTCAGCAGTCCCTTCCCGAGATATCGGTCACCTTCCTGGAGACCAAGCAGAAAAAACTGAAGTTTATATGCAACCATATATAAGTATGGTTGAGGATCTTTTTCCCGGCAAACAAAACCCGTTTCATCGATTGCAAGAAGGTAAGTCTTTACAGTGGATGATTACATCCTTTGTAAGAGGAATAACCCTTGATAACGCAATTGTATTAGTAGATGAATGTCAGAATATGAATGATATGGAACTCAATTCTATCATGACCAGAATTGGTACTGACAGTAAGGTAATTTTCTGCGGAGATTTTAGGCAGTCTGATCTGTACAAAAATAGAAACGATATGTCAGGTCTACAGAAATTTATGGTCATTGCAGACATGATGAAATCCTTCAACATAATTGAGTTTGGTATTGATGATATCGTCAGGTCTGACATTGTAAAGGAATATTTGTTGGCTAGAATGCAATATGAAGACCAATACTCTTGATATATACTTGATATTTTAACTTAGGTGTAGTATAATTATATTATGTTTAAACATGTAAAAGAACTGAAAGACTTTGCGAGTGACAAAACCGCTCCAGATGGCAGTAGAAAATACTTTACTGAGTCTGGAGCGGCCTACCCCTCTGTAACTACTGTTTTGGGTTACCAAACCAGAGATTCTATTATGCAATGGCGAAAGAGAGTTGGTGAAGAAGAAGCCAATAAGATCAGTCGCCAAGCATCTACCCGCGGCACAAAAATTCACCTTTTGTGCGAAAATTATATAGACAATGAAGAAGTTGATATCAGCAAACTTTCTATGCTGGATTTAGCTATGTGGAATTCGTTTAAACCAGTCCTTTCCCGAATAGATAATATTCATGCGCAGGAGATTGCTTTGTACAGCGACCACCTGAGACTAGCGGGAAGAGTAGATTGTATTGCAGAGTTTGATGGTAAACTCTCCATCATAGATTTTAAAACATCTAGAAAACCTAAAAAGAAAGAATGGATTGATAACTACTTTGCACAAGCGGCTGCATATTCTATCATGTATGAAGAAAGAACAGGAACCCCTATTAACAGGTCTGTCATTCTTATTGCAGTAGAAGATGAAGAGCCTCAAATCTTTATTGACAGAAGAGATAACTATGTGCATCATTTGTTACATGCAAGAGACTTGTATGAAGGTGACCACAAATGAAAAAGCCAAACTTTTTAACGATAGAACCCACTTCTGAGTGTAATGCCAGATGTCCACAGTGTCCTAGAACATACGATACTACACTTGAGACGGATCCGCATCTTGTAATAGATCAGTGGTCAGCGGAAGAATTAAGAAATTTTGTAAATTCTCCTTGGTGCAGTAATATTGTTGCCACACATATTAACGGCAACTATGGGGATATAGTGATGCATTCACAACCAAAAGAATTTATTAAGGTTTTGACGGATAAACATATCCATACCCTCATAAGCACAAACGGAGCCGGCTTGCACAGAACTTTTTGGTCATGGCTAGGCACACAAAAAAATGTATCTGTAGAATTCGCCATAGAAGGTATTGACCAAAAAAGCCACGAAATGTATAGAAGAAAAACACGGCTTGATGTTGTTTTGAAAAATGCTAAAGCCTATATTGAAGCAGGCGGTAAAGCGATATGGTATATGACACTATTTCGTCATAATTATAATCAACTTGCCGCGGCTAAAAAAATGTCAGAGGAGTATGGGTTTAAAGAATTCAAACATAGAAACTCAGAAAGATTTGTATTTAAAGACCTGATTGTATCAGACGGCGGGTACAGATTAGAACCAGCTCCAGGAGTTCCTATAGGCATCAATGAATCTGATGATTTAGGTAATTGGTTTCATAATCCCTCTGTCGCTTCTAAAGATATGTCTTTGTGGGAAGACATGTTAGTCAAAAAAGAAGGTAAGATAAAATGCCATGCAATCAACAAAGAAAATCATTTACACAACATATATCTCTCTGCTGATAAAAAACTTTGGCCCTGTTGTTTCATTCCTAATGAAGTTGATTTAGGATACAAGATAGGACAAATGAATGATTGGATTAGACGCTTTTATGTAGAGCGAGGGTTAGATAGGAACTTTAACAGCCTATTACATCACACACCTGAAGAAATAATGAACACGGGTATACTTGATGAAGTACTCAAATGGGATATGGATGTATGTTACCAAAACTGTGCAGGATGTGGTTGACAAATGCCTGCACATGAGTTAATATATATACTGTATCAGTTGATGAAGCGGACTGAAAGATTGTAGGACGGGGGTGCGATTCCCCCCAGCTCCACCATAAACGAACTCGCAATCTTACATGGGTCTAGTGTTGGGTTGTATTTAGAGATAGACTCCTAAATTTAAGAGTTCGTTTATGATGGGGCTGAACAGGTTCGACTGCGATTGTATAGGACAAGTGGAGACTGATTGACTGGCAAAGTGCCATGTAATAACTGCCAACGATGAGGCATACGCTCTAGCCGCTTAAGGTTAGACGGGGTATGGGTTCCACCTTGTTATCAAACGGACCCATTTTTGACACACAACACACACAAGGAGATAGTTATGTCAAATCCATATGAACTAAGATTCAACATGCTTATGGAAGCAAAGTTAATGCTCGTAGAAGAGTATCACGCAAAGAAAGAACAACTCATAGACAAATACATGGCATTGAAAGATGCCGGTGAGTCGATTGAGTATCCTACCTTACCCGAATATCCTACTTTTGAGGATACTCAGCGGTTATGTAACCAAATGAATTCTTTTGTAAGTAATTCTGGTGGTAAACACTAAGTAGTTTTAAAGGTATGGGCACCACCTTAACGGGCCTCTTAAACTAAGGAGGTTTTATGAGAATTATTTCATACATACTAACTTTAACATTAGGGTTGATAGCAGGCACCAGTTTGTTTGAAAAGGAACCTAATGATGTTAAGACAATTGAAGTTGAATTAGAACTAACTCCTGTTGTAATCGTTGAATCAAACCCTATTGCTCTGGAAAGTGAAATAATCTGTTTAGCAAGAAATATTTATTTTGAGGCTAGAAGTGAGAGCATTACAGGTCAAACCGCGGTTGCAAGTGTTACTCTGAACAGAGTAAAATCCAATAAATTCCCTAACACTATATGTGAAGTTGTACATCAAGCAAAATATTCAAGGTGGTGGAAAGAAAATCACAACAAAGATGTTCCTGTAAGAAATAAATGTCAATTTAGTTGGTACTGTGATGGAAAACCCGATAAAGTATATGACCATAATGCATATAAAGATATTTACACTCTTGCTGAATACATGTATAATGAACAAATAGATAGCACAGATGGTGCAACACACTATCATGCAAATTATGTTTCTCCTGCTTGGTCTAGTCAAATGACAATGGTGGGTGTTGCGGACACACACATTTTTTATAAAGATTATTGAAATGAATCATTATATTGTAACCGGCGGCTGCGGGTTTATCGGCTCACATTTAGTTGAGGCACTGGCAACAATTGAATGCTGTGTTACCGTTGTTGATGATAAAAGAAACGGAACATACATTGTAGATAGTCCGTATGTTCAGTATATGCATTGTGCGGTTGAAGATGTTATTCTAGATACTGTTGGAATTCACGGCGGACTCATGCCAGTTGATGGCATCATACACTTAGCTAATACCCCTAGAGTCAGACTTTCTATGGAAGAGCCTAGAGATGCAATTTTAAATAATATTGTTCCTACTGTGGCTGTGTGTGAGTGGGCTAGAGAATATAAGTGTCCGCTTTATTTTGCTCAAACTTCTAGTAGGCTACACTCTTCACCATATTCAAATCCATATACATTTGGCAAAACTATTGCAGAGGAGAATTTAACTCTCTACAATAAACTTTGGGGTGTACAATCACACTTGTTATATTTTTATAACATCTACGGGCCCAGAGAGGCTGACTATGGACAACACAGCACCGTGATTAGAAGTTTTAAAAATCAGGTGTTAAAAGGAGAACCGCTTCGTATATATGGAAGCGGAAGAAAAGAAAGAGACTTCACTTTTGTGAGTGATGCAATAGCGGGTATCGTAAAGTTACTTCTTACAATACCCGCGAAAAGACCTAAAAACATTCATCTAGGCAAAGGCGATCCTAAATCTATATTACAAATCGCTGAAGCATTTGACCATCCATTCATACACGAATTTGATCGTCTTGGTGAAGCAGAAAAAACTATTTGTAAAACACCCTTTGTAGAAGGTAAATTTGATGTGATAAATTATATTAAACAGTGGAAACTTAATTATGCCCAAACTAGTAGTTGACAACGATATGGAAGACAGATCCACTGTAACGGATGTTTTTCTAATTACTAAACAATTTAAAACTCAAGTAGAGTTTTCTCAATATATCGAAAAGTTAGCTAGTAGGACTGATTCTAGCTTAATCGATATATTAGTAGAGTATTGTGTGAAACAGGAAATAGAAATCGAGTCAGTTAAGAAACTGGTCACTCCCTCACTTAAAGAAAAAATTAAAGTCGAGGCAGAAGACTTAAATCTAATGAAAGAAAAAACAGTGAAGTTGCCGTTTTGATTATTGCTATTACAGGATGTTCAAGTGGTGTGGGAAAAGAATTAGTTAAAATACTAAAACACGAACACCAACTAATTCAACTCACCCGAGATATTATTGACTTAGATTTTCCTGAGAGAATACGCTCATTCGGTAAAGTTGATATGTTAATAAATTGCGCTGGACATGATGTCGGAGGTAAAGTTCCTTTCAGTGAGATGCACTGGAGCTACTGGAGCAGAGTACTAAACACTAACTTGATTAGTGCAATGCGACTCTCACAATTAGCAATACAAGAAAACGAAAATGTCACTGTTGTTAATATCACAAGTACAAATGTAGAAAAATTCTATCCGGGTGATTTGGCATATAGTCTCAGTAAAAAGGCTTTACAAATTTTCGGTGATATGTTAAGATATGAACACCCAAGCGTTACAGTTAAAGAAGTTATTTTAGGACTAACCAAAACAAACTTCAATGCAAATAGACACAAAGAAAAACACAAGCCAATGGATGACTTGTATGCAATGGATCATCTAGTTCCTGAAGAGGTTGCTAGTATGATTGCAGAGTTTATTTTTAGTGAGAACAAGAGAATTAGGATAGCACCTTGAATAATCGTTATGGTTGGCAACTATATCATTGGCACATTGAGATCAGTGCAAAGTGTACATTGAAATGTCCACGATGCCCTAGAACAGAACTGCCTGCGACCTCTTGGACTAATGATGAATTCACTTTACAAGAATTCAGCCAAGCATTCACGCCTCAGTTTATAAAAGAAAATGTCAAGCGGTTTACCTTCTGCGGAGACATTGGTGACCCTATCTATTGCAAAGATTTCTTGTTGATATGCGAATACATCAAAAACATATTACCTACATGCCATATTTTTATTATTACAAATGGCTCATATAAGAAAAAGACTTGGTGGGAAGAACTTGCTACGATTCTCAATGAATATGATACAGTAAATTTTAGTGTTGATGGATACGACCAAGAAACTAACAACATGTATCGTGTGAATTCTAATTGGGATAGTATCATGCAAGGCATGTCTGTGATGGGACACGATTCCGATGCGTTTGTAGTTTGGGCGTCAATATATTTCAAATTCAATCAATTGCATCAGAACAAGATTAAAGATATTGCACAGATAAATGGATGTGATTCTGTGCAGTGGACTAAGAGTACAAAGTTTGCAAGTAAGTATGATACATATGGACCCTACGATCATTTAGAACCGGATGAGCAGTATATAAGCAAAACAAATAGGTATGAAAGAAGTGTAGTTCCGATTTCAGATAGAGTGCAGCCTATCAATGATTACATGCAAACAAATATCACAAAATACAATGAAACGAAGCCACATGGTAACATTCTTCCGTTATGTCTAGTAGGCAATCGAGGAATGTATCTGAGTGCTGATGGTACATTACACCCTTGCAGTTGGACTTCATTTCCTTACATTGCAATGAGTGATGGAGAGAAGACAATTAACTACAAAGATAGTTTCTTTGCAATGTACAGAGACCAACTATCAGTGAAGACTAATACAATAGAAAATGTATTGAACCATGACTTGTGGGAAAAGCTATTTTCTAGTTGGAAGAACAGCCCTTGGGTTGAGTGTAGTCTGAAATGTAAAAAGAATTATGTCGATTATGATTATGCAGTTGGATACGAGACAAACTAATGGAACCTTTTGAAGTATATCGTTTATACTTAGCACTTAAACTTCACTTCACAAAAAAAGATTATGACATAACAAAAACAAAAGGCGCAGTTAGAGCTAGTCAAAAAACATTTATGAAGCGAAAAGACTTGACTAGTCTCAGAAAAATTGCGAGGGACTACACCCGAAAAGAAGCAATTGACTTCCTTGTCGCAAATTTTGTTTCGGGTGATAGGTGGGGTGGTCTGTTTGACTTGGAAGCAAAAGAAAGATATACTCTGTGGCTAAAAAATAGGCAATCTTTTGCATATAAATTTGAACAAGACATCGCCAAAATAGATTATGAAATGGAGAAGGAAGAATTGCAGTCTCCATTTGAAGCCAAAGAAGGCCGACACCCATTGGTGTTTAGGCTTTATTTTGGTAAAATGATTTCTTTAGAAACGCTTGTAGTACTTGACAAATTCTACAATTATGTTACTATAGAGAATGATGATATCTTTTTACAAGACACTAGTATGTTGATTAAAAAATATCGTCCATTTGTCCAAATCAGTGATAGAATTAGAATCACTGGTGAAAGGCATTATAAATAGTAGTGTCCGCTGATATAGGACAATACACAAAAATACAACGCTTATACGGAGAAACAAATATGTCGTTTAATTCACTTTCAGACTTGCGCAAGGCAAGAGGCTCCTTCGATAACTTAATGAAGGAAGTCGAAAAGATCGATTCCCCTAAACAACAAGGCAATAACGATAGCAATGAATGGAAGCTGTCAGTAGATTCTGCTGGCAATGGATATGCAATCATTCGTTTTCTTGCTCCCCCTAAAGGAGAAGAACTTCCTTGGGTTCGTATGTGGAATCATGGCTTTCAAGGTCCCACGGGTAAGTGGTACATTGAAAATTCTCTCACAACTATGGGTCAGCCTGATCCTGTGTCTGAACTAAACAGCGAGTTGTGGAACAGTGGTGTAGAAGCAAACAAAGATATTGCACGAAAGCAAAAGCGCCGTTTGTCTTACTATGCTAACATTCTTGTAATCAAGGATCCTGCTAACCCTCAGAATGAAGGTCAGGTAATGCTTTACAAGTTTGGTAAGAAAATCTTTGATAAGATTAAAGATGTCATGCAACCAGAGTTTGAAGATGAAACTCCAGTAAATCCGTTTGATTTCTGGGAAGGTTCTAACTTCAAGTTGAAGGCAAGACAAGTTGAGGGATATCGTAACTATGATAAGTCTGAATTTGAGTCTTCTCCAAGTGCTGTTGCAAACAGCGATGAAGAGATTGAAGCAATCTGGGGTAAGCAACACTCACTGGCTGAGATGGTTGATCCTAAGAACTTCAAAACTTATGATGAGTTGAAAGCTAAACTTAATCAGGTTCTTACTGGTGGTGCAAGAGTTACTACAGCAGAAACTATCGCTTCTCAATCAGGTGATGATGATGTTGAAGACTTGCTTGCTGTTAAATCTGCTACATCTAATGTGTCAGTCAAGTCTAATGCTGATGAAGAAGATACAATGAGTTATTTTGCCGCGTTGGCTGAAGATGACTAATTAATATTAGTAGTCTGAGAAGGGGGACAATGTCCCCCTTTTTTTATATGTTAATAATCATTACCAAGCATACCAATCATTCTTACGCCTGATCTTGTTTCTGGTCCTATAGTTTTAGGCATAGATACAACTACATTAATATCCGGCTGTGGTTGTGGGGCAGGAGCAGGGGCTTGTACGACAACAGGCGCAGTCGCACCAGGAGCTGTTGCGTTATTTGCATCATCTGTTGCATTCTCTACTACAGAAGCATTCGTATTTCCAGAGAGACCCTCTCCGTAACCCGCTTCGATGTCGGTATTGATTTCGGCTTGCTCTCTTGCTTGTCTTGCTTTCTGATTTAAACTAATCACTTGATCGGGAGTGGCATTTGGATCGCTTGCCAGCCGCTCATAAAATTTCGCCCTGTCTTCAGGGCTTCCCAGGGAGCCGTCTTCTCCTGCTTTTCCAGCTTCATATGCCGCTTCGATTTCTTCAATAGGAACAGGTTCACCAGCATCAACAACCATTTCGCTAGGATCATCAAGCAGGCCTGTATTCATTCGATCTTGTTGAGCTTCATATTCTTCTCTTGATACTTCTTCGCCGTCTATCTCATAAGATCGGTCTACATTACCGGTTGCAAAGTCACCTTCGATAACGCCTTGTTCTATCAACGCCTCTTTGTCACCAAGTACACCGCCAGTATTTAATATTTCCATCGTGACATCTTTTCTAGCCCTTGCATTTTGCGTGTTTAACTTACGGTTATACATAGAATCTGATTTTTCTTTCCCTTCGTTCTTCTGTATAAACTCTTCACGGTATTGTTGGGTTCTGTTCTGCACTTCTTCATCAAATGCTCGTTTTTGTTCTCGGGACATATTTGCATGGACAAGTGAACCAGATTGTTCACGGGTTTCTCGCATCGACTGTTCGTTTGCCATTGCTTTTCTTGCTTCTAGTTGCTGTGGTGTGCCTCCAAATTTTGCACCGAATTCTGCGTCTAATCTTCTTTTCTTCGCTATTTTTATTGACTCACTCATATCCGAGTTATTAATTTCTTCTAATCGAGTGTCATACTCTTTCACATCACCTGGTCCCATTTGCATAGGATTATCGGAAGAATAACTAGCAGTAAAGGTGTCAATATTGACACCTATGGTTTCAGCTTCTTCTTGATTGTTTTGTATAGCTTTAACTAGTGCCGCATTAGCGATTGCGTCAATATCGTTCTCAGAAAGCTCCTCAGGCTGTTTTCCGGTAGATTCCATCATCATAGACTCGATTTCAGTGGCTTCTGATTTTATTTTTGCCACTAACTCGTCACCGCCTGGATTGTCAGCTATTTTATCTAAGTACTCATTTGCAAGCGTATTTGATTCCTTGAGGTCTTCTTCACTTACTGGAATTGCATCTGCAATTGCTTCACCTGCCGCACCACCTGCCGCACTGCCGGCAAAATATCCAATGGCGCCACCTACTATGCCACCAATAAGAGTCCCAACAACAGGGATAGCAGAGCCAACAGCCGCGCCGACAGCCGCCCCAGCCAGCGCACCACCTGCACCGCCTGCTCCACTGCCGATAGCCTCACCTTTTCTTGATTGCGCCTCTTCAGCGGATATTTCTAATCCTTCTAAGTCTCTCTCAGCCCCCATCGCTCCGGAGACCGCTTCATATGCACCTAAACCAACCCCAAGCCCAGCACCACCAAGACCCCTAGCAACTCCGCCAGCACCTCTCAGTAGACTACCGCCGGCTGATTTGGCGCCTTTCATCAGACTACCTGCTTTATTTTTACCAGCGGCAAAAAGATCCTTGCCTTTCATCATAATACCAGTTGCTAATGCTCCTGAGAAAAACCCAGGCCCAGAGTCAGATTCTCCTCCACCGCCTCCTCCACTACCAACACCTTTCTTGAGCAATGCAATCACGCTGTCGCCCTGCATTTTTGTCATTGCAGGTTCTTGCTTTCGTAGTGTGGCGAGTATTTGTTTGGAGACTGATAATTGATCTTTGCCGCTTTTATCTAACTCTCTGAATTCAGGGTCTGATTTACTTTCCTCCTGAATAGCTTTTATATCTGCGACATCTGCCTGTATTTGCTTTAGCTCGGGACTAACCCCGACTTCTTGACTTGTGTTAGCGGATCCTTTCTGTTTTCCGCCACCGTAGCCTCTTATACGGTCTCTTTCTTCAGTGCTACTGAACATCTTGCCCATTTTACTATCAGCACCAAAAAAGTTAGCCGGAGAGAAAGTCTCCTTCATAATGTTACCGAAGCCTTTCGTATCTCGGTTTACGCGGAGACTATCTTTTATCATTCCGATAGACTCTTCAACGAATCTATCTTTGGTGCTTCTAGTATCTTCAGCCATTATCGTTTAGCCTTTGCCTTTTCTGCTTTATTTTTTAAATGTTCTATTAGCATAGCGATGTAAACTTGCCTTTCCCACGGCATCCAATTTTCAACTTCAGTCAATGAGTATTTATGTTCTTGCATTAATAAAAAATTGGTCTTAAAATAATTTTGAAGATTATCATGGGAAAGGCTCATGCGAAAAAATTTTGATAGCCATTAAAGTCCATATAATTAGGACGGTCACATTTACTACATTTAAAATTAACACTGTACTCTAGTGTAGGCATTGTTTCAAAGAATTTTCTAATATTGGTAAATTGCTCAATTGTCAAATTTTCTACCCAATTTTTTCTTTCTTCATCTGAAGATTCATATGCATTAAAAATTTCATCGTCTTGATATACAATGTGAACACACTGCGAAACCACTGCATATAATTGCTCTGAATTTTCACTGTCCAACAATTTCTGCACTTCAAATGCAGTTGGGTACTTCATGTCAACAAACATCGTATCATCTAATTTTATTTTACTCGAATGATCTTTGTGCGTAGATATCTTTATTTCAGTCAAATCGATAGTGTGATTATGAGAAGTCCCACAACCTCCACATGACAGACCCAGCTGAATCTTGCTGCCTATAGATTGGCTTCTAAGATCCATGAAAATTTTCTGCAATGAAAATATAGGCAATTTCTCACCATCAATTTCTCCAAATGAGCAATTAGTAACAATTTGTTGGGTTGCTCTAATCATGTCATCTTGCTCACCTGATTCATTGGCAAGCACAAGAAGTTTTTCTTCTTTTACAAGAAACGGTCTAAACTTCTTGATTTCTTTTGTGTGAGGTATTTCAATTTCAAATGTAGGGGTGTCGATTGATGGTAATGCCATTATATTCTCCAATAATTAAATTCTTCGTCCGCGGGGGGTGCCTGCCACACCGGATACGGCTGAGTTAATAGGAACTGTCGATGCCGATATGCCGTTTGAGTCAGGGGTCCAATATTTGTAAGCAAGCGACACTGAAACTCTTGCCACTCCTTCATTGCCATGAGAAAGTGGAGTGAGAGAAATATTTCTCGGCAAGCAATCTACCAAGGTCCAAGATTTTACAATATCGTCTTTTCTGTTCAATGCATGAATAACTACGGTACCGACAGTATTGTTGTAAAAACTTATTTCTTTGCTAATTGGATTCACACAACTGAACATCCAGTTTTCAAAGTAATCTCTTACATTCCAGCTACTGTCACAATAAAATGTAAATGTAGCGTTATCTCCAAAGAATTCTATTCCATGCGCTCTAGGCTCAGTCCAGTTTCCTATTTTTGTAGGCGTGTAAGGAACAATAAGTCCAGGCACCGAAGCATCTTCACACAAAATAGATATTGCCTTAGCGTCTCCGGGACCAAAGATTTCTACCTCAAACCGATTGCTTCTTGCTAAATCTTCGCTTCTTACTTTTGATAAAAAGTCATTTAAACTGAACCCTGCCATTATAGTGACTTCCTCGATCTATTGAATACTTGCTGTTTTGTTAGCCCTTCAAATTGTTCGACTGGTAACATAGCTGCCGTATACCAATCTTCAGGATTTACTTTTAAAATTCTTGATCTTATGTTAGAGTAAAGATAACGCTTTACTGTAGGTTGGACTCCAGGGAATCTTGAAGCAGATTTCAATATGTTCCAGCTCAGTTGCAATTCGGTATCGCTGGTTACTGTTTTAGTGCTTTTAGTTTTCATCAATGCTTCTAGCAATTGAAATCTAATCCCGTATGGAAGATAATGTAAATTCAATCCGTAAAAGCCGCCTTGAGCATCTTCGTAAGGAAATACAAGAGGAAATCTATCATAGTAGGGAAGAGATGCTTTCGTCTTGGGGTCGTACAGATACAGGTACATACTACCTACATCCGGTCTCCCTGTCATTTGCCCGATGTCTGAGCGCATCAAAGCTCCCGGAGTATCAAACTGATTTCCGAGTGAACGAATTTGTCGCTGAAACCAATCAAGCGGTCTGGGTTGTAATTGAGCTTTAGCTCTGATATCTTGTAAAGTAGCCATGTGACTATTTATACGAGATACCTAGTTCCTTTTCCGTGATTATCTTAAATTCCCATCCCTTATCAAGACAATATTCTTTAGCACTTTGCCACTTTGCTATATTCACACCCCACTGTTTTACTTCACTGATAAATCTCTTTGTCTTTCTTTTGGGTATCTTAGGTTCTTGTGTGAATCGAAATGGTTTAACTTCTATCAGATATGTTGTATCTTTCACTCTAATAATAAAGTCTGGGTAGTATCTATGCACTCTGTTGTCTAATGGTGATCTATAGGGTATCACAATCTCTTCAGACCCCCATGCAGTGACATCGGCATTCTTGTCACACCAATTCATGAATTTTAGCTCATATCCAGAGCGATAAATAATATTAGATGGATCTCCTTTGTACTTGTGAAGATTCTTGGGATTAAATCGTCCTTTATGTATTTCTTTGTTATAAGTCATATAAATAGTCGATAAATTAACAATTCTCTAAGGTATTTATTCTAATGGCAGATGACAATTTCGTACCCGCGGGGTCAAGGCGAAGAGCGCAACGAGAACAGCAGAGGGAAAATAACTCTACTGTAATGCCTCCTAGTGATGATGTGGATAACACTGTCAACAATGAAGACATACGATCTTCAAAAGATTCTGCTATCACTAAGAACACGACTAGCAAGAATAACCAAACAACAGAAGAACTGCTAGATAAAGTAGATAAAGATACAAGAGGCACCGGCGCATTTACAAATCTTAGATATCCACAAGTACCACAAGGCGCAGAACAGCCACATTCAGTTGTGTTTAGAATAAAAATTAGAGAGCAGTCTAAAGCAGGTCAAGCATTAGCTGGAGAAAATCCTGATAAAATAGTATATGATCCTAACAGCAACAATAGATTAAATAATGACCAATTAGGAAATATTGCCGGGGGTGTTGGATTTATTGCAGGTGGTGGATTAGCAGCCGCTCAAGGAGACACCGGATTTTCTAAAACTGTGTTGGGTGTTTTGGGGGGCACTGCAGGCTATGCCGGTGGCAAGCTGCTCGGTAATTCTTTTGCAAAAAATAGACTTGTAAAAACAAATTCGTTAATTACATTGCATATACCTCAAGCACCTAGTGTTGCATATAGCGCACAGTGGCAAGATCAAGATTTAGGAGCATTAACTGGTGTTCTTGCAAAGGGCGCCATGAACACAATGGATGTTCTTACAAGTGGAGCGGGGGTTGAATATGCGGCTAGAACTTTAGGCGCATTAGCAAATATACCCAAAGAGTTTGGAGTTGATTTAGATGTTTCTGGTGCAATACAGGCGGCATCAGGAAAAGTTAGCAATCCCAATAAGGAACAATTGTTTAAATCGATGAATTTTAGGACTTTCACATTTGATTATAAGTTTGCGCCTAGAAGTAAAGATGAGTTAGAGCAAGTAAGAAAAATAATTAAGACATTCAAAAAAAATATGCATTCCGAAAAAGATTCTTCAGGCCTTTTTTTGATATACCCATCTGAGTTTGATATTGAATTTAGGTATAACGGCAATACAAGTTCATGGTTGCACCTAGTAAAATCTTGTGCGTTATCTGACATAAGATTGTCATTTGGTAATGGCGATACATTTACTACATTTGCAGATGCAGAAGGTGCACCATCAGAAATTACTATGTCATTAGTGTTTAAAGAACTAGAAATCCTCACCGCAGATGACATAGAACAAGGGTACTAATTAAATGTTTTTTTCATATTTTCCAAAACTATTATATCCGTTTGACGAGAGAAGAGAAGTTGTTACAGATATCTTCAGGAGAGTGGCTCCGAGAGATAAATTCATAGTGAATGAAACATATCTTGATAAGCATGTTCTCAAAGCAGGGGAAAGACCAGAAGATATAGCGTATAAACTTTATGGGGATGCCGAGTTGCATTGGGTGTTGTTGCTTATTAACAATATTATCGATCCTTTCAATGATTGGTATTATACCCCTGAGCAAGTAGAAGCTATGGTAAAGCAAAGATATGGCGAGAATAATGCGAATGCTACTCACCATTGGGCTACTTCAGATAGACCAGAAATATGTGTTGACTATAATGCTGAAAAATTAGCAAGCGGTGAGATATTTGAGGTCTCTCACTTGGAACACGAATTAATTGAAAACGATGCAAGACAAGAAATAAAAATATTACACCCAAGATATTTAAATAATTTTGTCACTGAATTTAAGGAATTGATTAAACAATAATGTCTAACTTACAGCAAACTGCCGGCGATATTGTTGTAGAGAAAATTGATCTCATAACCTCAACCGGAGAAAAAATAGACCTAACTAATTTTTACATGGAGATAACTCTTAGTGAGAGTATTTACAGTCCATGCATGTTTGGTAATGTAGTCATTGCGGATGCAGCCAATATATTAGGAAAGGCTTTTTTTGGTGATGAAAAATTAGTATTGCGAGCGAAATCTCCATATTTAGAAGATAACCAAATAAATGTAATAGAAAAAACCTTTGATGTGTATTCTATTACAAATAGAAAATTAGAAAACGACAGACAACAATTCTTTTCTATTGATTTCATGTCACCCGAAGCAACTAATGACAGCATAACTAAGGTCAACAAGAAATTTAAGGGAAGCACTGATGCAATAGCATCTGAAATTTATAATGAATATTTGAGTGAGGGTGTTCCTCTTAAATTACTTGACGCTCCTCATAGCACAAACAACTTTGAATTTATTTCGACTTACTGGTCACCATTTAAGTGTCTAAATTACTTAGCTAAAAATAGTATTGGGTCTGAATATTTGATGCCCAATGTTATGTTTTTTGAGTCAAATAAGTTTTTCTATTTTACTTCATTAACATCATTGGTACAAGAGCAGAAGAAGGCAAAAGTACTATACGATGAATACAGCTATCTAAATAATTTAGATGAGATATTTGAAGGAAAGGAAGAAAATAGAAGAGGTGGGGGATACGCTTATACCTCTCCATTCTTCTCTAATACACAAATAACTGTTAGTGCAATAGATTATCCTGTGTATGATGACCAACTTAACAATAGACAAAGTGGATATTACGGTAGCACTACCTTTTCATATGATTATTCAAATAAGGATATGTATGATATAAGGTTCGACTACACAGGAAACTCGGAAGCAAAAAATATTCTACCAGAGAATTTCTATACTTTTAAGCATATAACTAACAACCCTCCGTTTCCTAGAGAGCTGGTTAAGTCTAATCCATTATCAGTAATAAGATTTAAAGCAGGGGCATCTGGGTTATTTTCTGAAAACGATGCATTTAATATTGAGCAAGTTACTGCAACTTGTTATAGACACACAGCATTGGCAGAAATGAAAGCTATTGTATATGAGATTACGGTTCCCGGAAAAACAGATGTTGAAGTAGGTAAGTTGATTAGATTTAATTACCCGTCAGTTGGAGAAAAATTAACGAATCCATCATTTGATGATTTGCTCGATCCAAAAGTTTCAGGTATATACATTATTACAGGTATTAGGCACAGTATTACACATCGTGGACATACTATGATGCTTGAAATTGTTCGTGACAGTATAGAGGAAGGTTGATTATGTATCCCGAATTTACATGGTGGCAGGGTGTGGTCGAAGATAGAAACGACCCCGCAAAGATTGGCAGAGTACGGGTGAGAATTTTGGGCTATCATACACCCGATAAATCGGAATTACAAACAGAAGACTTGCCGCTTGCAGTACTAATGAATCCAGTAACTTCAGCAAGTGTTTCAGGTATTGGACACTCAGCCACTGGGCTTGTCGAGGGTTCGCATGTATTCGGGTTCTTTGCTGACGGACCTGATTGTCAAATACCAGTCATTATGGGTTCTCTTTCTGCATTGTCTATGCAACCCCCCAACGAAAAGGTAGGGTTCAACGATCCAAATGGAGTCTATCCATTTAGTGATAATAATGCAGGAAGAAACACCGTACCCGAGTCTGACATTCCCCGGCTTTCTAGAGAAGATGTAGCAGAAAAGCATTTCTCTCTTGCGATTAAAAGAGAAATGAAAGTTGAGGATGTGCCAATTGCGTTTGCCCCCGAAATAGAAGGGGATTCAGTGCAGGCAAGAAGAACAGAATCTTTTTGGAGCGAACCAGATCCTCAAGGGGCAAGCAAAACAAAAACAAAGTATCCTTATAATCATGTAAGAGAAACAGAAAGCGGGCATGTGTTTGAAGTAGATGATACTCCAGGCGCAGAAAGAATTCACACTTTTCATAGAACAGGAACATTTGAAGAGATTCAGCCTGACGGGACAAAGGTACATAAAGTCGTTGGTGATGATTATGAAATTGTCATCAAAGATAAAAACTTGTTCATCAAAGGTGACTTTAATATAACAGTTGAAGGCGACTTGACTTTGAATGTCAAGGGTGATTATTATGAAGACATTACAGGCAATAAGTTTTCTACTGTCAGAGGAACAAGACATGAGAAAACACAGGGCAATCATGTAAGTGAAATACAGTCAGATTACAGCATGAATATCAACGGTAACAGAGGTGTTCGTGTTGGCAGTCAAGGCGGTTTGGGATTGGGCGGCGATAAACTTTCTGTTCTTGGTCGTCAAGACATACTTGTTGGGCAGAACCAAAATACACAAGTTGCAGGAAAAGTAATTCAGTCTGGGTTGTTAGGATTCAATATTACAAGTGAATTAGGCGCATATCGTGTATTTGCAATCAAAGATATGGACTTCGGCACTACAACGCTTGGTTCTATTAGTTTCTCTGCTGGAAACTTTAATGTTGGTGCTACTATTGCAACAACTATCAATGCTGGACTTGCATATACAATGAATTCTCTGGGGACGAATATACAGACATCTGTAGCCGCTACGAGTATAACATCTGCCGCATATTCCGTTACATCGGCTGCGGCGACTTATAGACATGCGGCAATGTCTATGACTAATGCAAGCACCAATATCACCGGCGGCGCTAACTTCACAGTCACTGCCGCGCTGATTACTTTGAACTAAGGGGATAATATGAGTTGCGGACCAGCAGAATTAGTAAAAAACTTATCAGCCAATATCGAACAGACGCTTGATATTGCAGACAAGGCACTTACCGTACTGCCTTTAAAAATTGCAACTATTCCTGGCTATGTGGAACTACAACTTCTTACTTCTCTCAACCAAAAAGTAAAGTTGATTAAGCAATTGTTAGAGAACCCACTTGCCGCTCTAGGGGGGCTTGTTCCAGGGTTGCCTGCTGACATGCAAAAATTCCTAAATGATTTTGGTGGAGTAGCGGCGGGTATCGCAGGCGCGGCAGTTTACCTAGACGATATGAAAGACAAGTATGGCGACTTGGATGTCGATATTGACAATATCGTAGGTGTTCTGAATGAAGTCGGTAACGATCTCGAATTGCTGTGTGAAATTGTACCAAACATACAAGACATTGGCGGCACCTTTGTTCTGAAAGGATTCCCGCTAAAACTACCTGAGATTAATGTTAAAAACATAATCAAAGAAGGCGAGTTTCCAGATATTATAGCAGACTTCAAAAATGCGGCATCAAGAGTAGATGTTGATCTAATATTAGATCCTGACAAACAAGGATTTACCGTAAGTGAGGCTCCAGGTGAAGCATTTAGAATGAATGGCAGACCAAGATTTGCTAGAAAAAGAAATCGGTTATTAGATGATTTATTAGGCGGCAATCCTTTTGGTGCTTTGCAAGATGGCTTTGGGGGTAATCCTCTAGGCGACTTGTTGGATCAAGTTGAAGGCGCAGTGGATAGCTTTTCTGGGGGCTTAGATACTATTGTAGACCAAGTGGTAGATACTGCTACTGATGCTATAGAAGATGCGTTACCAAATCCATTAGATACTTAAAGGACATATAAATAAACATATGGCTAATGTAACTAGAACTTATTCCGACATTGATATGAGCTTTACGCTCAATACTGTCACGGGAGACATTTACAAAAAGGTTGATGTAAATGCAGTAAAGCAGGCTATGAAGAACCTACTGCTTACTCCATATTACAGCAAGCCTTTTACTCCCAATTACGGGTCTCCTATAGCAGGTCTGCTATTTGAGCCTATGGATATGGGAACTGCAAGTGCTATTTCTATGCTGGTTGAAGAAGCTCTTAGTAACTTTGAACCAAGGGTCAGGGTAGATCAAGTCAGTGTTTATCCAAATTATAATGAGGATGAATACAAAATACAAATAGACTTTTATGTTAAGGGTGTGAGACAGCCCCAGGTCTTTAACACTAGTCTGAGGAGACTTAGGTAATGCCTAGTGTTGCAATCGCTCCCGGAACAGTAGTTGATACTGCAGGAGTAGGCGCCATTACTCCATCTAATGCAACTGTTCTTAGTGGAGGATCTCCAATATTATTGATAGGAGATGTGGTAGTTGCGCATAGCTCAGGTGCTATTACACACCCAGTAAATGCGGTATCAACTGGCTCAGTTACCGTGAGAATAAACGGCAAAGGGGTCGCATTTCAGGGATCAATCGCGGCATGCGGCGGACCTGTTACTACAACATTCAACCCAACAGTCCAAATTGGCGGCTAATAAATAAAATAAACGAGAGTAAAGATGGCAACTAAAAGACTCACAGAACTAGATTTTGAAGGTATTAGACGAAATCTAAGGCTTTATCTTCAAGACCAAGAGCAGTTTCAAGACTATGATTTTGAGGCGTCAGGGCTTTCGGTTCTCATTGACCTCTTAGCGTACAACACACACTATAATGCGATTCTCGCTCACATGACAGCGAATGAAGCATTTTTGGATTCAGCTACAAAAAGAAGCTCAGTTTCATCTATTGCAAAAACAATGGGATACACTGCTAGGTCTGCTAGAGCGGCTAGAGCAACAATTAACCTGACAGTAGTACCAGACCCAACTTACACTTCAAGTAGTTTCACTCTTCTTAGAAGCGCAGTATTTACCACCACGCTCAACGGCAAACGATTAAATTTTTACCCTTCAAAAGATTATTTTATTAATAAAAGTTTGCTCGCTGATGGAACTGAAGTTTTTTATTTTGAGAATGTTGTACTTGTAGAAGGTACTATTGTAAATAACTCAGAATTGGTTGAAGCTACAAACAGACAGGGCCCGGTGTTGATGGCTAACCCTGATGTTGATACCACTACAGTGAGGTGCAGAGTACAAACTTCTCTCACGGATATCAATGTAGTAACCTATAACTTCTCAGACACAATCATTGAAGCAGGAGCTACTTCTGAAATATTCTTTATTGAAGAAGCGTTAAATGGATTTTATCAAGTTGCATTTGGTGACGGTATTATTGGTAAGAAACTTGAAATTGGCAGTGTTGTTCGGTTGGATTACATTGCAACGAATGCCGAACTAGGTAACGGAGCAAAAGTATTTACTCCTCCTGCAAATCTTACTGGGGTAAACTCGACAGTTACACTTAATTTAGTGACCACTTCTTCGGGAGGCGCGGCACAGGAGTCAGTAGACAGCATTCGATACAGCGCACCTAGATTCAATGCGACAAAGAATAGAGCGGTTACCGCAAACGATTATAAAAGTCTTATTTTACAAAACAACCCAAATATAAAATCCGTAGCAGTATGGGGCGGAGAAAACAATAGCCCTCCCATATATGGCAAAGTGTTTGTTTCTCTTCAAGCGAGAGAAGGTTTGGTTGTTACTGAAGACGATAAAACGACAATACTCAGAGACTTCATTGCACCTAGACAGCCGGTTGCGATAACTACCGAATTCGTAGATCCTGAGTTTACCTATATAGGAATAATTGCATCCGTTGATTTTGATTCAAAAAGAACTAGACTTACTTCAGGTGAAATCGAAACTAGTGTATTGGGTGAGATCAACAGCTATTTTAACACTTCTTTGAATTCACTTGAAGCTAATTTTTATTATTCAAAATTAGCCGCTAATATTGTCAATACTTCTCCTTCTATTGTAGGCGTCAACTTATCACTACGATTACAGAAAAGAAACACCCCAACATTCAATAGAAGTTTGAAATACATTTTTGATTTTAATAACAAGATTAACCCCTATGCGGTAAGTAGTAATTTCTTTACTGTTAATATTAACAGTAAAACTTACAAAGTGGTGATGGCAGATGTGCCAGATGCAACGGTAATTGCACCCTCATACAGTGGCGCAGGTAAGATTATATTAAAGACCGCACAGGGCGGGGAAATCGTTAATCCTAACGCAGGAACTATAAACTACGATACCGGAAAAATCATTCTTACTGACTTAACAGTAGTTAATCTTTTATCCGCATCCTCTACATTGAATGTTTCGGCTACCCCTCATGAAACAGCAAAAGATATTAGAACTGAATTTTTATTGCCGGTGACAGAAATTGTCCCTGGTGCGGCGGCAGTTTTGGCCAAGCCGTCAAAAAATGTAATTCTTTCTCTAGACAAGACGACTGCAAACATACCAAACAATATTTTTGCAGGCGTTACGGTTACAGCAAATGCTAAGGTAAGTGATTCCTAATGGCTAGAACTGGTCCTAATTTTAGACGGTATATACAGTCTATTGAAATAACCAATCCAGGTAACGGGTATAGTAGCTCGGATCCCCCAACGGTTTATGTTTCTCCCCCTGACTCTACAGTCGATGTAACTCAGAATATACAGGCAGTAGTAAGTTTAGAGATTGCTAATAATGTTGTTGAATCAATATCCATCACAGAACCGGGTGATGGATATGCGACTATTCCTGATGTGAAACTTATTGGCTCACTTTCTTCGGTAAGTTTTGATTCTCAAGTAGATGAAAATAGAGACTCTGGGACATTTTTAAATGTTTCAGCAGTTGGTTCTTCTGGTGTAGGTAGTGGTGCTCTGTTTAGAATTGTAGTCAACAATGTTGGTGAAGTTACTGGTGCTACTGTAACTACGAAAGGAACTGGCTATGCTGAAGGCGATATAATCTATATTGCTGATACTGCGATTGGGGGAGATGGGTCTGCCAGAAATATAGAATTAGAAGTTACTTCAATTTCAGGCGGCGGCTCAGGTGCAATTTTTACACCTTCTATTGACTTTATCAATAGACCACAACAATATTTTCATCAAAACACTTCTTATATTACTGAATTTGAAATTCCAGAATGGGTTAGAATAGAGTATCCTAAGTATGCTGAATTCATTAAAGCGTACTTTTCTTTTATGGATGCAGATGATAGTTATACAGCATCTTTAGGTACATCTACTGCTTCTCCCAACTATGTGCTTCAGGAGTTGATTGACAGATTCAGTGTATCGCACTATCACGGAGATTTCTTAGAGTCTCTATTACAACAGTATGCGATTGATTTTCCTGAAGATAAACAGATGGATACTAGGTTTCTAATTAAAAGAATTAGAGATTTCTATTCGTCTAAAGGATCAAGCGAAAGCATTAAGACATTCTTTAGAATGGTGTATGGAGAAGAAGTAGATGTATTCAAGCCATATGAATATGTTTTAAGGCCTTCTGATGGTATTTGGAGTGAAGAAACCTCAATCAAAGTATACCAAAACATAGAAAGAACTGATGGTGAATTGTTTGATCCTCTTCAATTCAGGGGAAGAAAAGTAGATATCTATTATTATGATTCTACCGGTTCTATCACTGCAAGAGTTCCTATAAACACTTCGGTTTTAAGAGCGAAGAAAATTGCGTACACAAATCCTACAGCATTTGAGTTGACAATTGATGTCCCTGCAGGAACTGACATACCAGGGTACGGGGTTGAAGGAGATATATCTGCGGTTCTCGGAGGAAAGATTTCTTCAGTGACTAATATAGGAACTGCGGATCCCCTGCGTGTTGCAGACACTTACGACATTAATTCTGGGTTCACTACAAATGGTAACGGTGCTGGGGCAGAATTTACAGTTGTTGTAGACGGCGTAGGTGCTGCCAGCATAACAGTTGATACCGTTGGTGACGATTACGCTCCCGGTGAAACAATCACTATACCCGACAGTTTGTTAGGTTCCGGTGGTGCCGTAGACTTGACATTTGATGTTGATGATATAACGGAAGGCAAAATATACAGCGTAACAATCTTAAATGGCGGGCAAGGATACAGCGCAAACCCAGACATCGCAATTATTCCTGACAACAATGATAGGAATGGTATCAGTACACCGGCAGTTTTAGGCGCTAGGCTCACTGATGGTGTTATCACTGAGGTTGTTATAATTGAAGGGGGCGAGGGTTATAATAATCAACCGGCACTTCAACTAAGTACCAGTGCATATAGAACATATGTTGCAAACGAAAACACAATCGATAACATTAATAATAAATTAGCCTTCTTGACTAGAGTTTTGAATAGTGTCTCTGTTGTGAGCGACAGCGGTGCTGCCAATGGCGGATTCAAAGTCGGTAATACTTTTAAAGTATCGGAATCGGGCGACATATTAGGCGTATATGCCATTGATTATTTTGCTGAGGATTACACGCTAACGGGCATTGACAACAATGCATATGTCCGGGTAACTGCAATTTCATCTTCTGGCTATCCTACTAATTATGAAATCATTGCTACTGGTGTAGGTTTCCAAAGACCCGGATTTAATTTTACCATTACAAGTGATATAGGCGAAACTGCCATATTCACTTGCGCAACAGGTTTTGCACATACTTACCCAGGAAGATTTAAAGATTCTAGGGGATTCCTGTCTGATGCCAATAGACTACAAGATAATAAAATTTATCAATCATATTCTTATCAGGTAAGGTCTTCTTTATCTAAAGGAATCTGGGGAGAGTTGCTAACAAGAACAGCTAACCCTGCAGGCATGGTCGCTTTCTCTGACTTGCAAATTCTTCATAATGTAGATTTTGGCATTACATTTAATGTTGTTCCTGATTTGTTTGCGTTTAGAATTTTTGTCCCGCTGGATCCGGTAGAGGTTTCTGAATTAGTAGAATTGGGTTTCCATAAGCCTGCAATTACAGATTCGTTTTCTACGCAGGATGACGAAGCATTTCTTGAACCTGGACTAGTTAAAAATGAAAATCCAGATGCTGATGACACGGTATACCGATTTGATGTTACAACGCAAAAGTCTGAAAACCCAGACATTTCGGAAAATGTTGCAAAGGACTTTGAGAAGAATAATATCACCGATTCGGTAGATATGACTGAGTTGGTTTTGCTTGTCAAACTTATTCAGAGATTCCCAATAGATTCTACAGATGTTGCTGAAACAGTGCTTCTTGCATTGCAACTAAATAAAACAGACGATGTTGCAGTAGACGATGATCCCTCTTTAGAGCCACAGTTAGTAAAAACTGAAAGTGCGGTAACTGCTGATGCAGATACACTGACTATTGGTCTGAATAAAACTGAAACACCAGATATGAATGATTCTCCAGTTTTTCTTTTTGATGGCATAAAAGCAGACGATTATGAAGTATCTGACGCAGGCGTTATCTATATGCAGAACTATATCAATGGAGATTATTTTGCAGAAGATTATGTAGAAAGTTACCCTGGCGTATCTTCCACTACATTTTAACCATATAAATAAATACACAACCTTTTAGTACTAGGAGACTATAAACAAATGCTTAATCAATCTAAATTCAACGCCAAGGGACGAGTTAAATTACAACTTATTTCGCCTGAAGGCACAATTAAAAGTGAGCAAGTTGTATCTAACCTTGTTGTAGATACTGGACTTGATTTCATTTCTTCTCGCATGGCAGGAACTTCTGAGGCAGTAATGTCTCATATGGAAGTTGGTACAGATAACAGCGCACCGGGCGCCTCAGATACTACTCTCGGGACTGCAATTGCTGGATCCAGAGTTGGTTTGACTACAACGACGGTCACTGATAATGCTATTGAGTATGTCGGGGATTTCCCTGCAGGAACAGGAACAGGTGCTATTGTTGAAGCCGGGGTGTTCAATGCTGCCTCTTCTGGAACAATGCTTTGTCGTACTATTTTTTCTGTGGTAAACAAAGGATCAGATGATACACTAAAAATCACTTGGACCATTACTGTTTCTGACACCTAATAGTCTAATATAGGAGTTAGAACATGTCATTGCTAGTTAGAAGAACTGGTCGTCAACAGTTAGCTAGATCCTTTTATCGGGACATCTACAACGAAAACGACTTTTATTATATGTTTGTCTCTAGGGCTTACCCATGGGCAGATGACAACAATCCTGAGCTTCCTAGAGATTCTCAGTATTACTTGCAACAATATAAGCATGATATGCTTTTTGTTAAAAAGGTTGAAGCGGCTGATGCGGTTCTTTTAACTAATCGCTATGATTGGGAAACAAATACAACCTACGACCAATATGATGATGAGTATGCAACGGGTCACCCTGCATTTTCAGGGGTTACTAATCTAGCAGACGCAAAGTTTTTTGTTCTTACGGATGATTTTAATGTCTATAAGTGTTTAGACAATAACAACAATTCACCGAGTACAATTAAACCTACATCTACTGGAACTGACACATTTGAATTAGACGATGGATATGTTTGGAAGTTTTTGTTTCAGGTTGGTTCGGCTGACAGAACAAAGTTTTTGTCTCAGAATTATATTCCTGTAAGAAAGGTGGCTGGAGCGGGTCAACCCGAGTTTGATGTCAATGGAGAAATAGCATCTATTTCAGTTACTACTGGGGGGTCTGGGTATACTACTGCCACTGTGATTATTCAGGGTGACGGCACAGGAGCTACTGCAACCGCTAACATTGTTGGTGGAGCTATTGATTCAATTACAGTAGATACTGCGGGAAGAGGATATACCTTTGCGTTTGTTACTATTAACGGTGATGGAACATTAGCCACTGCTGAAGCAGAGTTGGGAACTACTGAAACTCCTACTCTTCAACAGGCGGTTGAATCAACTGCGATATCGGGCACAGTCGATAGAATAGTAATTACTGAGGGCGGACAAGACTACATCAACAATGATGTTGTTGTGGTCATAACTGGTGACGGTGCAGGCGCAACGGCAAGTGCTACGGTAAATGCCGCTGGTGCTATTACTGCAATTGTAATGACTTCTCCGGGTTCTGGATACACATTTGCACATGTAGGATTAGATCAAGCAACAGGCAACGGCACAGGAGCAATTCTGCGTCCTATTGTCAGCCCATATGAAGGGCATGGGGGAAATCCTCCCAAAGAATTATTTGCTACTAATGTCGGAATCACTGCTACATTTACAAGTACTGACGCCGATATTATAATCGGAAATGAATTCAGGCAAATTGGTCTCATTAAAAACCTACAAAATTTTGCTGAGACTGCTATTTACAATGCCTCTATAGGCACCCCTTGCCATGTAGTTACTGTATCTAATCCAGAAGATTATAGTTTAGACGATATTATCACAGTCGATTCAGGCGGTAGATTTAGAGTCATTCAAAAAATAGATTCTGATAATGATGGAACAATCGATACGGTTTACTTACAGGAAGTATATCCTGGAATATCAGTTAGCTCTTCTTTGAATAATTTGAATACCGGTGTTACCGGAATGAGTATAAATAGTTTGACAGATCCGGAAATCTCAAATCATACAGGCGATGTTATGTACATAGACAACAGAAAGCCCATCACTAGAGATGCCGACCAAGTAGAAACTGTTAAAATAATTTTAAATTTTTAGGACACCCAAAAGATGGCATTGAACTTAAACACAGGTCCTTACTACGATGACTTTGATTCGGCAAAGAATTTCAACAGAATTCTTTTCAAGCCGGGCTATGCTGTACAAGCAAGAGAGCTTACACAGCTACAGACAATTTTACAGAATCAAATTGCTAGATTTGGCGAGCATATATTTGTTGATGGTGCTCCGGTTCTAGGCTGCAAAGATGTATTACAAAACTACGATTTTGTCAAGATTAACGATGTCGATAACCTTGGATCTGCTATCTCAAATGACGATTTAGCAACATATGTTGGAGATACAGTAACAGGCGGAACATCGGGTAATGTCGCAGTAATCGCAAAAGTGAAGTCTGGTCAAGACACCGAAACAATCGCTAAAAAAACCGTGTACATTCAATATACTTCGGGTGATAATTCAGATACGGATTCTAAATTTGTCGCAGGTGAAGTGTTAACAGTAACCAGCACAGTTTCAGGGCGAAATGGAAACACTTTTGTTGTTGATTCTAATACTAGCATTGAAAGAAATAAGCATTATCGAGGACAGTCGATTGACTATTCTGTACAAGAAGGGCTTATTTATTTTAAAGGCAAATTTGTAGAACATTCTACACAGTCAATACAGGTAGCTCCTTTTGGTTCACCGGTAACAAAATATGTCGGTGTTCTAGTAAAAGAAGACATTGTAACTTCTGATGATGATTCTACGCTGTTAGACCCGGCAACAGGGACATTTAATTTCAATGCGCCGGGAGCTGACAGATATAAAGTTTATACCGAGCTTGTAACAAGAGACCCAGCAACCGATACGATTGAAGATAATTTTGTAAGTTTGTTTAAAGTAGTCGATGGTAAGAAGTCTACATCCGTTATCGATGAAGACCTTAAAATCTATGGGTTGATTGGAGACAGACTTGCAGAAAGAACATATCTTGAAAGTGGTCATTATTCTATCAAAAATTATAAAGTAGAGGTTAGAGAGCACCTACTTGATATAGATGATGACAATGGAGGATTGGTCGAAGGAGGCTCATCACAGCACATTGCAGTTGGAGTTTCTGATGGTAAGGCAGTTATACGGGGCAGAGTTAATGAGGTTTATGCTCCAAACTATTTCCCAGTAAGAAAAGGTAATGACACAAGATTACAAGAAAGTATCACAACCTCGACCGTATACGGAAACTATGTTCGTGTAAATAACATGGCAGGTGAGTGGGATATCAATACTTCAGGTCTTGTAAATTTCGGGACTGCGCCTCTTAATGCAAACATGAGCAATACAGGAATTCTTTCTGTCACTGCGATTTCAGCGGCAGAGTCTCTGCGGTTAGAAGGCATTTATCTTATCAATGCAGGAGACTATACTACAGAAGCGTCTGGTTCAGATGCTAGATTTATAGTAAGAGTCTCGGCAGCAGGTGCCGCTTCAGTAGAGATAATTGAGGGCGGCACCGGATTTATCGTGAATGAAACAATCACGATTCCTGATGCAAGACTTGGAAACGGTGGTGCACCCAACCTTACTTTTGATGCGGCAACTCTAGGCACAAGTAGATCAAGCACATTTGGAGCAGTCGCTCCCCCAGCAAGTCTTATTGGTACTGCAAGAGTCAGGCATGTAGCGAAAGAAAGTGGGACGCCCGGCGACCCTGAAGCAGTGTACAGACTGTATTTGTATGATATTAAAATGTCTGGCGGTGCGCTAAGAGATGTGCGCTCAGTATATTTTGATTCTGCCACTACTAACTTTAATGGTGCCGGTGATGTTTTGTTTGACAACAATGCAGGCTCTCCCCTGATTTTCAATCAGAAAAGAAATGTGATGGTCTTCCAGATGCCAGTAAAGGCAATGAAGAGTATTGCAGTTGATCCGATCAACACATATGATAACACATTCACATTTCAAAAAGAAATTGATGCTACATTTACTACTACAGGAACATCTACCATCAGTGTAAGCGGAACGCAATCATTCCCTTACTCCACGACTCCCTCTCAATCTCAGTTGGATGATGAGTTTATTATGGTCTTTAAAGAGGCCGTAACTATTGATGGTACTGCTTATGCCGCAGGTGAGATATTTGATATTCAAGAGTCTCACATCGTAACTGCTGGGCCTGCTTCTATTCAGTTTGATATTGGTACATCATTATCAAACACTGCTGATGCAAAACTTTATGTTAAAGTAAAACAAACCGACACTACTCCGGTACCTTTGTCTGCGCTTAAAAGTAGATTTGTAAAAATTGACACGGCTACTAATAGTGAGGGAGCTTCTGGTCCCTGGAATCTTGGTATTTGTAATACATATAAAATTGAAGGCGTATTTGTCGGCGATGCATATAGCGATACAACTACAAACTTTTCAGAACAGTTTGAATTTTTTAACGGACAAACCGATAACTATTATGGTCACTCAAAACTAATTAAAAATAATACATCGGTAGATACTACAAATAAAAAGATTCTGGTTAAACTAAGTTATTTGGATCCTAACTATGCAGGAAGCCAATCTACATATTTTGCAGTAGATTCTTATCCAGCAGATGAATTAACTGCGGTCAATCCAAATTTTTACACATATGAAATCCCTATTCATCAGGCTGCAGGTAAATATAATGTTGATCTTAGGGATGCAATCGACTTTAGACCGTACATAGAAAATACTGCAAGCGATGCAACTACTATAGGAACTGCCTCAGAAAACCCATCTTCTGATTTCAACTTGCGATCAGTGAGCGGCGGCTATCAGTTTCCTATGCCAAGAGAAACTTATAGCACAGACGGAGAGTATTGGTTAGGTAGAGTTGATAGAATCGTTATTGATGAAAATGGACTCCTTAGTAATGTAGAAGGCCAACCAAAAGCAACTCCAGTACCGCCCATTTACAACCCAGGAGTTATGCTGATTTCGGATCTTTACATACCTCCTTATCCTTCTATTCCATATGATTTGGCTAGAAGATATAAAAGACTAGATTTAGCTGTTCGTACTGATGTAAAGCAAAACAGACGATACACTATGCAAGATATTGCGTCTATCGAAAAACGAATCGGAAGACTTGAGTATTATTCTTCTTTGAACTTTATTCAGTCATCTACTGCTGATAAAACAATCCCCGATGCAAACGGATTGGATAGATTTAAAAATGGCTTCTTCGTTGATACATTCACAAATCATGACTTGATGAATGTCAATGACATAGATTTGAACTTTGGTATCGATGATAGGCTACACGAAGGCGGCCCTATTATTAAGGAAGATCACACTGATCTAGAATATAATTCTGTTCTTTCTTCCAACACTGCAATCTCTGGCAATTTAATCACGCTACCATATACTACTCAAGTATTTAGCTCAAATTTGGTTGCGTCAAAGCCAAGAAATTGTATTGGAGAGCTTCTATTTAATTACACTGGTGATATGAGGGTTTGGCCTACATCTGACACAAACAGAGATCCTGATTCTTCCCCTACACCTAACAATATAGTGCTTCAAGGCTCGGCAAACGCACTTACAAATGCGTTTAACAATTTAGGCAATGCAGGCGTAACCAATTCTGTAGTTTCTATGGGTGGGTCAACCGACCAAACTACTACATCTACCGCAACATCTACATCTTCAGCAACATTTGTTGACACTGGTGGATTTGAAGCGACTGTGGTAGAGGCGGATCCTAACGACACTAACTCAGCAGGAGAACCACTAGGGGACACTGTAATCCAGACAGCGGATGTAGTACAAACCGCTACAACTACAACTACAACCACATCCGAATTAACCGTTAGCAGTTCTACTCTAACACAGACAAATTCGGTGTTGAGTGTAAACACAAACAACAATTTTAGTGATTACCAGGAAGGCTCTTTCACGGCAGTAACTGATGTACAGTTTAGTAACTTTTTAAGACAGCGACAAATATTTGTTGAGGCTACTAGATTGAAGCCAAACACCAGATACTATTTGTTCTTTGATGGCGTTTCTGATGCATTTAGAGTGAGAGGGAGTACTAATTTCTCTACTACTGCTAGAATTCGGCAAATTGGACTAAGTTGGTTTGATGGTCTTAGTGCTACTCAGAAATTGGCAAGCTATGGTACATCGAGTTTGCCTGGTTCTGGTTCTTGGAATAATGGATATGTAACTTCTGATTCTACGGGCAGACTTGTACTTCAACTGAAGATACCTCCAAATAGATACCGAGTAGGCAATAAAATTCTTATTATATCAGATGATATTAAGAACAGACAAGGATTTGTTACTTCATCATGTGCTGGACAATACTCTTCTTTTGTCAACTCTACTCTAGAGTCTAGTACACTAAATCTATCTACACAAGTACCTAATATAACAATGGGGTATGTGTCGGCAGGAACTACAACTATTGGAACAGTGACAACCGGGGTTAGCCTGAGTTTGTCATCTGAATCTTCGACTGAACAGACATCGACTAATATCAATGAGCAGTTTGAAATAATTCCTGGAGCTGAACCGGATCCTGCAGACCCGCCCCCAGATCCTGTAGATCCACCGGCGACTGTGGTGCCGCCAGAAGTCACTGAAACCCCGTTACCAGAGATCGTATTTGAATGGGAAGGGTTTGACATGGGCCTATTTGGTAGCTTTGGCATAGACCCAATTGCGCAAACATTTTTTGTCAATAACGGACATGGAATCTTCTTAAAAGAACTTGATGTTTATTTCAGAACAAAGTCGAGCACCAACTCTATCACGATGCAGATTCGAGAAGTTGTCAACGGATACCCAGGATCGCTGGTCATTCCATATGGAAACAAAAACTTACTTCCAAGTCAAGTAAATATTTCTGAGGATGCATCTACGGCTACTACTTTTTCTTTTGATGAACCAATCTACTTGGCTCCCAACAAAGAATTTTGTTTTGTGTTGCTGCCTCAAGGAAATGATCCAGACTATAATATTTGGGTATCTGAATTGGGTCAAAATAAACTAGGAACTACTGAAAGAATACAGGCAGAAGATTCTTCTACGGGTGTGCTGTTTGTTTCTTCTAATAACCGTTCTTGGAACGCTATACAAGCGGAAGATATCAAGTACAGTCTCAAGAGATGTAAGTTTTCTCCTATTGCAGGTAAAGCAGTATTTAACAATGAAGACTATGACTATTTAAAACTTACTGATTTTACAAATGGATTTTTCGCAAACACAGATAGCTTACATGCGTTTGATATTACGCTAACTAATGGCGGTTCCGGATATGCGTTAAATGATGTAATTACTTTAGCATCATTTGGCTCAGGCACCGGCGCAACTCTAACAGTCACTGCCGAGACTTCCGGTGTAGTCACTGCTTTTTCTATAGGAGAAATGGGAAGTAGTTATGCGGAAGGAGATTATTCTCCTATTGCACAATCATCTACTACTGGCGTTGGCTCTGGATTAACAGTTGATATCACTGTCAAAACTGGCAGTGTTGTTGAGTTTAGAAATAAGACTACTGCATGTAAGGCGTATGTGGATGCTAACAGCACATTTGCAGTAGGAGATGTTCTTGGAACAGGATCTACACAAGCTACAATCACTGCAATTGAGAATAGATCGTTTAACAGACTGTTCCATAATTTCACTGATATGTTACCGTCTCAAAATTCTACTATAACATATGAAGTGTTTGGAACTAAACCATCCGGTGTCGCTATACCCGGCAATATTGGACTGCCTATAGGAAGAGCAACCCAAGAATTTACAAAAGAAGAATATGCTATATACTCTAAATCAAATGAATCACTCTCTTTATCTGGAGCTAAATCCTTTAAAGTTGAAGCAGTATTGAGAACACCAAGTGATCTTGTCAGTCCGGTAATTGATATTTCTAGAGCAGGGTTTGATTTATTTGTAAATGATATAAATAATGTTTCTACAAATGAAGAGAGTAGAAACGGCGGTGATGCTACTTGCAGATACATTTCTCGAATTGTACAGCTTACAAGAGACAATTTAGCTGAAGATTTGAGAGTTTACATGGATCAACGAGTACCCAATGATGCAAGCGTTGAAGTGTATGCTAAGTTTAGAGCCGCAGAAGATGATGGTCAATTTAGAGATGATCTCTATTGGGTCAAACTAGAAACAAACAATCTTTCTGCACTACCCCCAGGAAGGTTTGTTGAGATTGAATATAAGGTTCCACTTAGAAATAGCAATCTTGTTGGTCTTGGCGGAGATGCTCAAGATACACTTGAATATATAACTGATAGGGTGAGTAGTACTTCTATCACGGCAGGCGGCTCAGGATACACTGCGGCGCCAACTGTTATATTCTCTGGTGGAGGTGCATGGAAGCAAGCGACTGGCATCGCTCAGATTTCGGCAGGCGCAGTTGTGGGAATCACAATTACTGATCCGGGTCGAGGTTATACTAGTGCCCCTACTATCGCATTCAGCGGTGGTGGCGGAACTGGGGCTACTGCTACTGCAACTACTAGCACCATTACATTTACTAGATATAAGGACTTTGCAATTAAAGTTGTTCTGAAAGCAGGAAATACTTCTGAAGTACCTGCGATCAAGAACCTCAGAGCGATTGCAATGCAGGCATAAATATGAGTACGAATACTAAATTCAGAGAAGTGGGGTCAGGAGTTTTTATCAATATGGATAAAGAAGGGCTTACTCAATATAAAGCAAGAAAAAAACAAGATTCTAAGGTTGATGAAATTACTTCTGATATAAATAGTTTGAAATCAGAGCTATCTGAAATAAAAGAAGCACTTAAAATTTTAATAGAAAAAAACTAGGATAAAATAAATGGCAACTTTAACCACTAGAGCAGGTAAAGGTAGTCCACTTACTAATACAGAGGTGGACACAAACTTTACCAACTTAAATTCTGATAAGTATGAAGCTGGTGATGATATTTCTGTTGCCGCATTGACCTTTTCAGGCGAGCTTGTTGCCGGTTTGGATGGTTCTGTAACTGCGGCGGGAACTACACAAGGCACGGCAACTGCACTCACAAAAACTTATAACATTGTTCAGACGGCGACTTCTAACCAAGGGGTTGTTCTTCCTGATGCAAGCACTGGAATCAAGATTACTGTATATAATTCGACCGCGGTCAATATTAAAGTATATCCTGCTTCAAGTGAAAGCATCGACGGAGGCTCTCTTGATGCGCCTGTAGTTGTAAGACCAGACAATGTAATAGACTTGATTGCTACTTCTGCAACAAGCTGGCAGTCGCTTCTTCCCGATCTTGATGACTTGAATGTTACAACGGTCACCACTTCCGGGGATGTTACAATTGGCGGACACACACAGTTTGGTGTGACTGCGGCAATTGGTACAGCAGGATCAGATCAAGGCACGGCAACTGCACTGGTTGAAACTCTCAGTGTTATTACTACTAATGCGGCAAGCACTCAGGGAGTAAAACTTCCTACTGCGGTTTCAGGTAGAACAGTGACGGTATTTAATGCTACTGCTACAGACTGCAAACTATACCCGAACTCTTCAGATAGTATTAATGGCGGCTCTGCAAATGCATCTATTACTCTGCCGGCAAACACATCTTATACATTATCATGCAAAGATTCCACAGACTGGAGAGTACACAGACCACTAGCAGTATACGACTCTAGCGGTACACTAGTAAACTAAAAGGTGACAAGTTAAATGGCTGGCCCACTAAAGATAAAAACAGACGATATTACTGCGAGCAATATTCAGGGCTTGCAGGAACTGACTGTTGCCGAAATTAAAAATTATACGGCAAACATCATCACGACTGAGTACGCAAGTGCATCTGGTACTGCATCACTTCAAGTAACTTCTGGCGCTCTTTCTGCTGGGTTCACTAGCATTGGCACATTTACCAACAGGGTAAGAAGCGAAGAAGTTGGAGATCACCCAGCCGCCGGAACAACAACATCTACTACTTACACTTTTGGTGAAGCAACTGGGGTAGCGAGTGATACTAAAACCGCAGTTCCTCTTAGATTAGATGGTAACAACAAAGTTGAGCCAGCAACGGATGCTGAGATTGACACCGAAATCTTGGATGAAGTCATTGAAGCAATGATACAAGACGATGCTAATACTGCTGGTCAATATTGGTTAGCGGCAACGGCTCCTGCAGGGGGTACATGGGTTAATCGTGGTCAAGTTGATGATACTCAAACTGACGGAACTACTGTAACAAAGTATCTTTGGCAAAAAACTGCGGCAACTACAGTGCCTGGCTCTTCTACAAACAGAACTCTTGTAAAAGATGGTGGAATAAACATCAAAGAGTTTTCTGACAGTGAACTACAGTCTCTTACAAATAGATTTAGAAATAGAATTGTCGCAACAAATATTGGTCGATATGAAGTAGTAGCTTCTGCTCCGGGTACGGGTACTTGGCAACAAAAGGGTGAGACTCTTACTGACCAATTAAAAACAGTTGCAGATCAAGCATATGCTGGAGCTTATACCGGGACATATGCAGGAACATATAGCACTGCATTTGCCGGAAACTACACCGGGTATTATGCAGGCTTCTTTACTGGAAATTATACTGGTTATTACACCGGGTTCTACAGTGGTGCGTATGCAGGAACATATACTCTGTTCTATGGTGGTTCTATTGGAGGATATTTCACTGGATATTACACTGGGGCGTATTCTGGGGCTTATGCCGGAACATATACAGGATCTTACAGCACTAACTTTGCGGGCACATACACTGGGTATTATACAGGCAACTTCACCGGCAACTACACAGGGTATTACACCGGGTTCTACACTGGTGCAACGATTCAGGCTACTTCTTCAACTCAGGAATCTAAAAAGCTGTTTTTGAGAATCGCATAAATATATTTGTTATTATTAATTTGTGGAGTTTGTTATGGAACAAGAAAAATATAGAAATCCTATTTGGCAGGATAAAAACAATAGGCACATTGTGTGTGAAATTCTTCAAGGAAATGGAGAATATGCAGTGTGTCATGTTGTCGCCGGACCTGAAGAAGACGGCGGGGAGAATGCAGATTATAATGCGCTTGTGGAGATTTATGGGATTGAAGGCTTAGACGAGAAAACGCAAAAGCATAAAGAATGGCAACTGCGTCAGGCTGATAGAAAAAAAGAACACGAAGAGCAAAAGTTTCAGCGACACAAACAAGAAGTTTTATTTAACATGAAGCTCGAAGCGTTTGAAATCGAAGCTATCAAAAACTCTCAAAACAAAGAACTAAAGAAGCTAATTCGTAAAGCTAAGACTCCCTTAGAAGTACAGGCGTATGCGACTATATTGATCCAAAAGGAACTGGACATCAATGAATAATGGCTACATTTATGTAGCCTCTGTCAATAAAGCATTTTACTACGCCGCAAAAAAATCAGCCGAATCTTTATTAGACTTCTATCCAGAGGCTAAAATCACTCTCTTTACCCATGACTTTTGGGTAGAAGATGAAGACTATGAAATCTTTGACCAAGTAATCACCGGGATACCAGAACATATCAGAGCTAAGTTATGGGCGTTATCTAGGACTCCATATGATAATACGCTGTACATCGATGCTGACACGGTTATAGAACATGAGGACATACAAAATGTTTTCGGCTTGATGAATAATAACGATATCACATTCACTAGAAATCGTCCATATAATGCAAAGATAACAAAGCTATCTGACACAGAAGAAATGATTTATCATTGTGGATTGTTTGCTTACAACAACAAACCCGAAACATTAAAATTGATGAATGCTTGGTACGATCAGTATATTGAGCAGAACAAACCTAATTGGGTATCTGATCCCTATCCTTGGGAAGTGAGAAAATGGGATACATTCAGTATGTGGTATCTGCTAAATAAAACAGACCATGGATTGAAAATAGGCGAATTTCCTAAACCAGATGCAAGATGGAATTTTGTTTGGGGATATTTAGATAATGAGTTGCAAGACACTGAAAGAGTGATTCTGCACTATACAATTTCTGACCGAGAACTTTTTGGCAATGAAGATATTAGAAACAATTAATCCAGAACTCATAGAACTTCTTGAGCCGTATATGCATTGGTTCTTTAGTACTGACTATGAAAGTCTCCCTAGAAATCAAAGAGGAGCAGATAGAGAACACAATCTTTATTCTGCATCCTCATATGATTACTTGAAGGAAGTTATGTCCAACGAGAATCATATTGGCCCGCCCGAAGTATCAAGTGTCCGAGACTTACAGATGGGACCTGATATCCCAAAAGAACACAAACAAAAATCTGCGGAAATAAATGATGCTCTTGTAAAATTTCTAGGAGCAAAGTTTAGCGCAGTGCATGTTTTTTATCTACCAGACGATTTTATGGGTTGGCACAATAACTGGGATTGTCCTGGATATAATATATTAATCAACTATAATCCACGAGGCAAAGGTTGGTTTAAATATTACGATTATGATAAAGATGCGATTGTGACATTAGAAGATACACCTGGATGGTCAGCTAAAGTAGGATACTATGGTGGAAAAGCAGAAGATCCTAATAAACACTACTGGCACTGTGCTGGATCAGAATCTCCTAGACATACATTTGGTATGGTTATACCCAACAAAGAAATGTGGGAGATGATGGTAGAGGATATAGAGGGCTGATTAAACCAGCCCATCTCTCTGCCCTATAATCATGTAACGATCATATTCTTTCTTACCGTCCCATGAGTAATAGTGTTGTTTCTTCGTACCTTCATAATTTATTTCATCGAGACCAACTTGTTCTTTCAGCGCATCAATTGAGTCAACACAGTTGATGCCGTACATCTCTTCAACCACATTGCTATTCTGTAATGCAAATATTGCGTGGGGATTTTTTGTACGCAATTCTTTCAGTGGATACATCTGCTCCGTTTGTATGCAAATCACTACATCAACTTCGATTTTGTTTAGATTTTCAAACTCAAAAGGAATATCTAAATTATGATGTCTAGTTTTAATGAACTTCTCTTGGGCATAATGTTTGTGAAAAATTTTCGACAACTCAATGGCCTCTTCGTCTAAGTCAACCATATGAATCTGAGAAATGTCTAAGTTTTCACATAGCAGAGGTACCATAGGAATTCCTAACCAAGAATTCAAAATCAAAACTCTAAGGTTACCTGTCTTGAGGTAATGCTCTTCCAAGTACTCTTTAAGCTCCTCAACAAGCCATATAGAAGCATCGACATTGTTCTGACTCAGTGAGTCACGAAAGTCCGTGAGTTTGTGCGGCATGCGTTTCTCAATCACATGTAACGCTTCACCCCAGTATTTGTAGTTGTTTATAAAATTAGAATTTAACATCTTCACTTTTACCCATTGAGTCAAAAATACAGATATAGGGAAGAGCCCTATACACATGTTTCTCGGTATCTTGTGGAAATAGATAACCTTGATTAAAACTGTACACCCAGCCTACAGGGAACAGTTTTTGTTTAACAACCCTACGATTGTAAAAGAAGTTATCAAGTCCACGATAATACCATAAAATTTGTTTCTTGTACTTATTAAAGTACTCTTTGATTGCTCTAGTATCAAGAGTGTCATTCCAACGCAATACACTAGAGTTTAAGTCTGTATATTTATGTGGTATGTGCCTAGTATTTTCATACGAATCATCCAAGTCATGCCACCATGTTTTTACAAAGCATAAGCAATCTTCAGGATCAAATTCAGCAATCACATCAATGTTTTTCTGAATGATTACATCCAAGTCAAAAAACATTTTTTCTCCTTTCTGTGTGACAAGTAAATCGTCAAACAGATACATCTTATTCCACCACTTCTCTAAGCGGTTGTTTTCGGGAATAGAAATAACATTTACTTCTTCAGAAAGACCTTCTGGATTTTCAGTGATACAATGAAACTGGAACTCGCAACTCAAGTGTTGCTTACAACTATCTAGAAGCTGATTTACATGAGAAGCAACATATTTGTCGCCCCATTTTACGGTGTAAATATTCATATATACAACCAATCCAATCCAAATGGCTTCCACTTACTATATCCTAAATCGAATAGTATGTTTTCTCCATTACCTCGCTCTAACGCTACAACAGGATGACATTTTTTTAAAGTATCTAACATACCTTTTAGAGCATGAGGCTCATGGCCCTCGATATCTAAATGTATTAAGTCAGGTTCAATTTCATAATCATCTAAGCGAA
>Ga0255752_10000763_pt1 | contig 39134 bp, 36 predicted proteins | sample 011ome_25_FD_179952 | JGI IMG/M metagenome (GOLD analysis project Ga0255752, IMG submission 179952) | Coastal salt marsh microbial communities from the Groves Creek Marsh, Skidaway Island, Georgia - 011512CT metaG (version 2) | ecosystem: Environmental > Aquatic > Marine > Intertidal zone >... | reverse complement strand
CTTCGTAAAACGAAAAGGAAAAGCTTTCTTTTCTTGGGGGTACAACCGCTCAACCTACAGTTTGAGCGACATCAGATATTGGGGAAATGGATATGATTTTACCATAAAAAAAGCTGTAGCGAAAGACAGACAAACAAAGTTTGACCCAAAAGTATATTTCAATCCCGCTTTACTCACTATCCCTCAATACAACTTAAGATTAGGTTATTACCTTAACAATAAACTTTCGCTCTCTGTAAGTGTGGATCACATGAAATACGTCCTAGACAACTCACAAATAGCCACCGTAGATGGAATAATAGAAGCCTCCGCCAGCACAACTTGGGCAAAAGAATATGACCAAGAACTAATGCCTATAACACAAGACTTTGTGAAATATGAACACACTGATGGACTGAATATTATTTATTTTGAATTGGACTACAACGATTTGTTTTTCGAAACGTCAAACAGAAACTTTGCTGTTGATTTGGTCACAGGAATTGGTGCAGGAGCAGCTGTTCCCAAAACCAATGCCCGCCTGTTCGACAAACTAGGAACAGATGATTTTCATTTGGCCGGTTGGTCAGTAAACGCGAATGTGGGATTAAAACTATTTTTCTTCAAAAAACTATTTCTTCACCCTGCCGTGAAGACCGGCTTCGTCATACTTCCCGATGTTAGAACCAATCTTGAAGGGATCGACAAAGCCTCTCAAAACTTTTCATATTTCCAAGGGAACGTAACACTCGGTTACCAATTTAGATTCACTCACAATTAATGTGTTAGAGAATAAAAGACTCATTTTTTTTATCTTGGCGCAAATAGTGAACTTTTATCTCCTAAACTATCTAATTTTGTATACATGAAAACCAAACTACTATTATTAGCACTCTCTATAACTTTTAGTAAGTAAACGCTCAAGATTTTAAAGAAAGAAAGAAAAAACAAAAACAGACTATTTGTTTCTTACGGACTAAATAGAACTGCTTACGATTTATCAACTCTTTCGATGGAAGGAGATGGCTACGACTTTTCGCTTTCTCATTTTGATGCAATCGATGGATTCAGCGATTATGACTTCGGGAAGTTTAACGGAAAACTAGTTTTTTTTTATAACCGATAACATTTCAATTTCTGTAGGTTATGATAATTTCACTTACAAAAACATTGATGACCGAATGGTAAAAATTGATGGTGAAATTCAAGGTGGTAGTTTCGGAGACACATACGAAGGAAACAAAGATGAAGTAAGAACGAGCGAAGATTTCTTGCACTAAAGCTACACAAAGTTAAATTATGTAAACTTGAACGTTGAAATCAATCATGATTTTTGGGTTTCCAGAAATGGTAAATTTGCCGGGAGTTATTATTTTGGATTTGGCGGAGGAATCTTATTAACCGAAAGCGAAGTACTACTATTTGGTAAAGACAAGCCAGCGAATACAATCCCAGTGGTGTCAAACAATGGAATTAATGGTTTTGCTGGAAATGCTTCTTTTGGCACAAGAGTCTATGTAGGGCCTGTATTTATTGAGCTTTGGGAAAGGCTGGTTACATGAGATCAAAAGAGGTGCAGTTAGATGAAAATAATGGTCTGGGAGAATATACTTTCGTCTTTGTATCAGGAATTGCTTCTGCAGGTTTATCTTTCAGATTCTAATAATAAAAAACAAAACAAACGGTAACACAAAAAAAGCACTTGAGGTAATCAAGTGCTTTTTTTGTATCTGTACTATTTCTTTAGAGAATTATTGAGGAAATAACGCCTTCTTAAGTGCTACCATTTTGATACCAGCTACTGCACATTCTACTCCTTTATTCCCATGCTTCCCTCCACTTCTGTCGATAGCTTGTTGCATCGTATTGTCTGTCAAAACACAAAAAATAACGGGGACACCATACATCAAATTCACATCTTTGATACCAAGAGAAGTAGCTTCGCAAACAAAATCAAAATGTTTGGTTTCACCTTGAATAACGCTTCCAATTGCTATTACAGCATCCACCTCTGTATACTCAATTACGAGCTGAGAGGCCAAGGGAAGTTCATAAGTTCCCGGAACATGTTTTACTAAAATATTCTCGGGCAATGCACCATTATCAATTAAGGTATCATATGCACCTTGAAGTAAATTGGAGGTAATTGTTTCATTCCACTCTGAAACAACAATCCCGAATGACATCGCTGATGCATCCGGGATTAAATTTTTATCGTACTCTGATAAGTTGGTTGAGGCTGTAGCCATAATTATTTTTTAAGTTTCGCTATATATTTTTCAATTCCTTGAGCTTCTGCTGAAGTTGAAAATTCTTTTTTAATTCTTTCGTAGTTTGAAATAGCATCCTCAATATCTCCAACCTCTTCTTGAGCTATGGCCAATTTCTTTAAATATACTGGTGTGGTAAAGTCATTGGTAGAATGAGTAACAGCCGCTTTGTATTTGGAAATAGCCTTGTCAGCTTGTTGAGTTTCAAAATAAGCGTCTCCTAAAGCACCTTTGGCTATTGCCCCAATTAGTTCATCGTCAAAACTTACTCCTTCTAAAGCCGAAATTGCTTCCGCGAACATTCCCATATTCAGGTATCCTACACCCATATTGAACATAGCAATATCACCTGCTGGAGTTCCACTATATTCCTCTGCAATGGTTGCGTATCCAATGTTATTTTGATCCCCATCAATAGCTACTTGAAAATTATTCGAACCGAAATTATTCTCTTGCTTCCAGATCACGCTACTCGCTTCTGTCGATTTTTGTGCTTTGTTACTATTGTACCACCAAAAACCAGCAATCACAACAGCAACAGCCCCTAAAGCAATGTAAATTGTGTTTTTGTTTTGCTCAAATTTATCTTGGATTTTATCACTAATCTCCTGTACATCAAAATTTTCTATATCTGCCATTGGTTTGTTTTTTTGAAAGGACAAAAATATAGTTTTTTATCCATTTTATTCCTATGAAAGCACGATTTTTTTCTGCCCCTCCACTTATTTGAACAAAATTTCATCTACTACTCTTTTTTGAAGCTTTCGATTCAATGATTCTTTCAGTTTTTCTTTAGCAAAAGAAAGTTCGTGTCTTAGTACAGATGATTCCAGCTCAATAATCAATAAACGTTTTCGCAATTCCAAAGATTTTGTTTTTGCCGCAATAGCGTCTCCCATCATATCTTTCCATTCCTTGTGCAAATCGAGCTCGTCCATTTTGTCCTCAATCTTGTAGGCTTTAAGCAATTTTTCTATTGCCAATTTTAACGGGGTAACTTGCTTGTCTCTTTTTGAAAAACTCATGCTTAAAATTAATCAAAGTATTTGCTTCTGCGGATGAAAGAGAGTTATTTTTTTTCTAACTTTAGCTATGAAAACAACTATAGAACTAAAGTCGGGAATCTATGAACTAGAATTAAACAATCCCCTTGATATTTCTATGAGACTATCGACCAAACCAAACAACTCAAGTGCTTGGTATGTATCTCCTATCAAAATAGAACCAGTAAAAGGAGACGGATTCATAGGAAGCGTTGCGGAAGGTGGTTCTGTCAATTTTAGAAACATTCATTTTAACCCACACGGAAACGGAACACATACAGAAACGGTAGGACACATCGACAAAGAAATTCATTCTATCAATCAATTACTTACCAGGTTTCATTTCATGGCACAAGTTATTTCTGTAGAACCTGAACTATGGACTACCAACAGTGGAACTAGAAGAGAAGGTGACTTGATTATCACCAAACGTCAATTACAAGAAGCCCTAGGTGACCAACCCTCAGAAGCATTAGTGCTTCGCACGTTACCAAACTCTCGTAAAAAACTAACCTTTCAATATTCGAATACAAACCCACCTTATCTGTGTAATGAGGGAGCTGCGTTTTTGAGAGAATCAGGAATAAAACATCTTTTAATCGACTTACCTTCAGTTGATAAAGAAGTAGACAATGGAGAACTACTAAGTCATAAAGCCTTTTGGAATTACCCAGTGAACATCCAATACACTCACACCATTACTGAGTTTATTTTCGTTCCCGATTCCATTGAAGATGGACTTTACCTTCTTAATTTGCAAATAGCGCCATTTGAAAATGACGCAAGTCCCAGCAAACCAGTGTTGTACAAATTATCCAAACAATGAACATTGAGGAATACAGAGAGTTTTGTATTTCAAAACCAGGGGTAAGCGAAGGGTTTCCTTTTGATAATAAAACACTCGTTTTTAAAATAATGGGTAAAATATTTGCACTTACGGATGTAGATGAGTTTTTAGGTATCAATCTAAAATGTGATCCAGAATATACCCTCGAATTAAGAGAAAAATATGAGGGAGTGATAGCCGGTTATCACATGAGTAAAAAACATTGGAATACAGTAAGCACCTCGAGCGATGTAAGCGATAAAACTCTTCGTCATCTTATCAATCATTCGTATGAATTAGTAGTGAGCAAATTGACAAAAAAGCAAAAAGAGGAACTAAAAAATCAGCTATAAAACCTCGCTATTTTTGCTGTTGAGTTTTGAAAAATTAACTTACATTTGAGGCGAACAAACCAGAACCGAAATCATGAAAAACAATCGATTATTTAAGTATTTTATTGCTGGGCTACTCTATCTCCTGCCACTTGTGGTATTTGGTTACGTCCTGTACACGGCTTTTGTCTGGATAGATGGAATTATCCCCGATGAATATCGTTTTATTCCTGGTTTAGGAATCCTAATTATTGTTGTATTCCTCATTATATTTGGCTGGTTCACCACCGTTTCTCGAATCGATGATGTGGCCAAACAGTATTTTAATAAAGCTCTGAATAAAGTTCCTGTACTCAAGAGCATTTATTCTACTCTCGAAGATGTATCTTCTGCCTTGGTGGGAAAGAAAAAAACATTTGACCGACCGGTGCTTGTGAAATTGAGTAAAAATCATGACATGGAAAGAATTGGGTTTATTGCAAAAGAAGATTTGAAATTTTTGGGGATAGACGACACAAAAATTGCCGTAGCACTTCCGTTCACGTTCAGTTACATGAGCAAAATTGTAATTGTTCCGAGAGAAAACGTCACTCCGATTAATGCTAAATCGAGTGAAGTAATGAAGTTCCTTCTTTCGGGTGGTATTACAGAAGAAGAGATGAAAGAGGCTATTTCTGATTTAGAAAACTAACTTGAAATTTCCCCGGAAAAAACTTCTTTTGCCGGGCCAATCAACCATATGTCGGTAAATTGCTGGTTGTGGAGATGTTTAAATTTTATTTCCAACTCACCACCTCGCACTTGTATTTTTATAGGTGAAGCTAACTGATGCTCCAAAAATCCACTCAAGGCAACTGCTGTCGCTCCTGTGCCACAAGACAATGTTTCGTCTTCTACTCCCCTTTCGTACGTTCTCATTTTTAGCGAATTATCGGCTAATTTCTGGACATAATTTACATTTGTTCCTTCCTTCTCAAATCGGTCGTTGTAGCGAATCTGTTGAGCTTCCGAAATTAGATCTAACTCACTCACATCTGAGCGATATTCAATGTAGTGTGGCGACCCCGTGTGAATAAAAAAGAATGTCTCTGATTTCTCAATTGAAGAAACATCTCCCATTTTTAGCTCTACTTTTTCATCTTGAATAATCGCTTGATGAATACCATCTATCGCCATAAAAGAAGTAGACTCGCCAACAATCCCCAATTTATGTGCAAAAGCTACTGCACATCGGCTTCCGTTACCACAAAAACTCTGTGTGCCATCGGCATTGAAATAGACCATTTCGAAGTCTAATTCTGGATGGTTTTCTATCAAAATTAGTCCGTCAGCACCTATTCCAAATTTCCTGTCGCAGAACTTTTTTGCCAAGGAAATATCAGTTTTGTCTAGCGCTAAATTTCGGTTGTCAATCATCACAAAATCATTGCCAGTCCCTTGGTATTTATAAAAACTTATTGTCATATTCTTCTAGTTTGATTGAGAGTCCAAAAACTCTTTTTCTCTTCTGGTGAGGCTCTCTATTCCCTTTTCAGCTATTTTTTCGAGAATAGCATCCAATTGATTTTCTTTTTTCTTTTTCAGCTCGTTATATTCATAATCATCACGAGGAATTGCCTGCTGTGAGTTTATTTTGGGTTTTGCACCAAATCCAAAAAAACTCAATAAAACTTTAAAAAAATTCATGTTACTTTTTTGTTTGAGAAAAAAACAACTCTTTTTCCTCTTTGGTTAAACTACTATAGCCAGATTGTTTTACTTTATTCAAAATCGCCTCTAGCTGATTCTCTTTGTTTCCTCCTGCGCGTTTTTCGCGTTCTACCTTCCCTCCTTTCTTTACTTTCATTTTAGGAGTTCTTTTTTTCTTGTCGAAAACTTTTCCAACTTTCAGCGAAAACAAAGAATCCAATACTTTTTCAAATCCTTTGAGAATATTTGTACCTTCTTTTATCTTATGTCCATAAAAAGCTCCGAAAGCTGCTCCACCCAAATGAGCCAACCAACCTCCTACATTTCCACCTTCCACTCCTATGCTTGACTGGAGTCTCATAAGATCCAACACCACAAAAATAGCCACAACATAAATTAGTTTCACAGGTTGAGGCACAAACATTATTTTTAATTCCATAGTAGGTTTTGCAACGCCAATGGCAACAAATATTGCTAAAACTGCCGCTGAAGCTCCTACTAACATTCCGTTTCCTTCGAAAGCAGGAATAAAATTATACCCCAGAAAAAAGAATAAATACCCAAACAATCCTCCAGCGAGATAAACGCTCAACACTTTTTTATTTCCTAAATAATGTCTGAATATATTTCCCGAAAAATAAAGCAACACCATATTCCATACAATGTGCCAAATACTCGTAAGCGAATGCGAAAACATATACGTGATAAGTGACCAAGGCTGACGGAGCAACTTCGAAAATTCTGAAGGGGCATCAAAATATTTTGCCAAATCAAAATTTGGCGATACTGAACGGGTAACAATGACACCAATGAGGAGAATCAAAAAAACAGCCACATTTACCATTACCAGTCGCACATGCATTTCGCTTTGGTAAAATTTCGATTTTAAAGTCTGAAAAAATTCATTCATAAGGTTAGTTAGAGTCCAAAAATACAAATATTAGTTTGGATTCGATAGGTTTTGAATAAGGTTCTTCTAGTTAACGATTCATAAACAAAATCCATTACTTCATTAGAAAAAACTCTCTTTCTCTGAGATTTTACTTATTTTTAACTAACCGTTAAAAACATACTTTATGTCCTTCAGAACTATCCTAAAAACACCACTTTTATTGTTGTTTCTTTCCACTAGCGTATTGAGTCAAGTTACATTTTTACCAAATTCAGAATTTACAGTAACGAAAAACTCTCAAGTTATGGAAATGCCCTGGTGTGGTGGATTTAATGCTCCTCAATTCTCGCGCGTGGATTTAAATTTAGACGGAAAAGAGGACTTGATAGCTTTTGACAGAGCCGACAAACAAGTAACACCATTAGTAAATATGGGAGGTACAGGAATTGTCCTCTACAAATATGCTCCTGTTTACAAACAAAAATTTCCCGAATCAAGAGGCTGGATGTTGATGAGAGACTATAACAATGACGGAAAGAAAGACGTGTTTTATTGTTTATCTGGTGGAAACTTGAGTGTCTCAACCAATATTTCGAGTTCATCATTGGAGTTTTCACTCTATTCGAATGCTGTGGCTGGACCCCAATATCCTGGAGGTATTATTCCTTTGTATATACCAAATGAAGACATTCCTGCCATTTATGATGTCAATGGAGATGGAGATCTAGATATATTGACTTTCGGAGTATTGGGGGTTTCTATCGAATATCACAAAAACTTTGCGGTAGAAAGAACAGGAAACAGTGATTCTTTGGATTTTGAACTAAGAAATTATTGCTGGGGATGTTTCTTAGAAATTGGGATCAGTACCAACAAGCTAGAATTATTTGACACTTGCAATTTCAACGTTCCAGGAGCAGAACTAGGAACCCAACCAGCAATAGGAACAGGGAGCAGACCTATGGGGGGAAGTTCAAGACACATTGGTTCTACAATTACCGCTTTTGACAACAATGGTGATAGCGTGACAGATTTGCTATTAGGTGACGTCACGTTTAACAATCTTGTATTGGCTCAAAATGGCGGGATATTACCAGATCAAAATTCTTGTATCACCCTTCAGGACACAGCCTATCCCTCTTACGACACGTCTGTTGATGTGATGTTATTTCCCGCTTCCTACATAGAAGATGTAGACAATGATGGACTGAATGATTTAATAGTTGCGCCCAACACAACAGAGCTTGCCGAGAACTATAACCAAATTTGGTTTTATAAGAATTCCGGAACCAATCGATCTCCAATCTTTAACTTTCAGCGAAAAAATCTTTTTCAAGATCAGTATATTGACTTGGGAGACAAAGCAATTCCTGAGTTTTTTGATTACAATTCCGATGGATTGATGGATATTATCGTTTCCAATTACGGCTACTTCAACAGAGATAGTATTGTGTATGATTGTAAAATTTCTCTGTATAAAAATATTGGTACGGCTACCGCCCCAAGTTTTGAGTTTGTGACAGATAACTATCATTCTTTGGATACATTGAGACTAGGAAAATCTCTAGAACCAACTTTTGGAGACATAGATAATGATGGAGATCAAGATATGATTTTGGGAAACAGTGAAGGTTACCTTCATTTTTTTACGAACACAGCAGGTGCCGGAAATGTAGCCAACTTCGTATTGACAAGTGCTAGATTCCAAGACCATCTGGGCGATACCATTGATGTTGGTCAGTTTTCGTCCCCGCAACTCTTCGATTATGACAACGATTCAGATTTAGATTTAATCATTGGAAAAGTAAATGGTGGCATTCGTTATTACGAAAATATAGGGACTCCCTCATCTTATAGCTTCAAGAAAATTACTGACACGATGGGACGAGTAGAAATTCATGAAATTTGGGATATTTATGGTGCCTCGACCGGATATGCAACTCCAAAATTTTATAGAGAAAGCGGAACAACCTATTTATACTGCGGTGGACAATCAGGTGGGATTTTTAAATTTACCGGAATAAATCCTGCCAATCCGAGACAAACCTTTATTATTGATACAGTTATTGATAATTACACCTATGGGTTGTTTTCATCTCCTACCGTGTATGATTATAAAAATGATGGGAAATTAGATTTGCTAATTGGTAACCTCAAAGGAGGACTAACGTTTTTTACGGAAGGAATTGGAACATTGTCCCTTGGCGAAGAAAAAGTTGATATTGATTTTCACTTATATCCCAACCCTGCCGACCAACTAGTGACTGTGCAAACAAACGAAATAGAAAATCCAAGTAGAATTGTAGTTTCTGATATATTTGGAAAAATTGTCCAAGATATTGTATCGGACTCCTACTCCACTTCGCTTGATGTCTCAAATTTCAAAAAAGGAGTTTATTTCGTTACTGTTATTTCAAAAAAAGGAAAGAAAACTCGTAAATTGGTCCTACAATAAAAAACCTTTTACTCTGAAACTTCAACCACTCAACTATTACAAAGAAGGAATTGACCAAGGTAATACAATTGTTCTGAGCCAAGCTATCACATTGATAGAGAGTAGCAAGACGGAACATCAAAGCCTAGGCCAACAAATCATTAATGAATGTTTACCAAAGAGTGGTCAATCCATTCGTATTGGGATTACTGGGGTTCCAGGTGTTGGAAAGAGCACATTCATTGAAACTTTTGGGACTTTCCTCACTTCTCTTGGAAAGAAAGTAGCAGTATTAGCCATAGATCCTACCTCGCAACAATCTCGTGGAAGCATCTTAGGAGACAAGACAAGAATGGCTAAGTTGGCGGTAAATAACCAGGCATACATTCGCCCTTCTGCCTCAGGCAAAACTTTGGGTGGCGTGGGACAAAAAACACAAGAAACCATTATTTTGTGTGAAGCTGCTGGTTTTGATATTATTCTAGTAGAGACTGTGGGGGTTGGCCAATCTGAAACAGAAGTATATTCCATGACAGACTTTTTCTTGCTCTTGATGATTGCTGGAGCAGGCGATGAATTGCAAGGAATAAAAAGGGGAATCATGGAAATGGCGGATGCCATCCTCATCAACAAAGCGGAAGGAGACAATTTGGTAAAAGCCAAACAAGCCAAAAGAGAGTATGCAAATGCGCTTCATTTATTTCCTGCCAAAGAAAGTGACTGGATCCCGAAAGTTGAACTATGTTCTGCTCTAGAAGAAACTGGGATAAAAGAGGCTTGGGATATTATTAATTCTTACGTAATTAAAACCAAAACTACTGGTTATTTTGACCGTAATAGAAAGAGACAAACCAAGGATTGGTTCTACAAATTCCTACATCATCAGATTCTTACCTCCTTTTACCAGGGAAAAGAAACAAGTAATAAATTGAAAGAGTTAGAGGAATTAGTTCTGAATGGGGAAATTTCGCCTTTTGAAGCAAGTCGAATAATGCTTACTCAAACCTCTTAACGATAGGATTTTATCCCTACTTTAATGGTATAAAATATAGAAAGGGAAATAAACCAAAGAAAAATAGCATTCTCTGGATACTCGTATTTATCTGTAAGCAAATATATCAGGCTTTCGACAGAATAACCTGAAATAAAAATCAAACAGACGAAAGACAATAATCCGCAGCAAAGCAGATAAAAAGTAAGTCGTAGGTACTTTTCGCTTGGATAAAAGAATAACAAGGCAATTCCACCGAAGCCCATTATTCCAAGTGTTGAAACCAATAAAAACATGGTCGCTTTCCATGTATCGATCAATAATACAGATACACTGAGATAGGTACCCAATACAGCAAAAGCAAATAAATACAGGCCAATAATAGCAATCGAACTATTGGCAATATAGTCTAGAGCTTTTTTCAAACTTAAAAAGTTCGTTTACCAATCGTATCTGTAAAGTGAATTAAATCCTCTGAATTAGGCATTTTTTTGAGTTCATCTATAGCTTTATTCAGATAGGTAACTTGAAGATTCTCCGCTAATTGCAAACCACCTTTTTTCTCCAAAAATGATTCAATTTCTTGGATATTTGATTCAAAATTTTCCTTATCCTTTATCAATCCCAACATATGCTCTGCTTCACGCTCATCAGCTTCTTCGAGTGCCAATGCCATTGGGATGTTCACTTTTCCTTCCTTGATATCCTTGTATCGTTCTTTTCCGTTCTCAACATAATCGATAATGTCATCTTTTATCTGATAAGAAACTCCCAAATACTCCGCGTAGTCATTCCAAACAGATATTTTATTTTGCACCAATCCAGCCGAATAGGCACCAGCCAGACAGCTTGCTTTCAACAAACTACCCGTCTTGAGTGCGGCAATTTTTGTGAGTTGAGAAACCGAAAACTCATTGTCTTTGGTGGCATTTAGCTGAATCAACTCCCCTTTAGAGAGCGACACCAAAGTGGTTGAAATAATCTCTAATAACTTAAATTCCTGTTGCTTGGTACACACTTCAATCATTTTGGACAATAAATAATCACCCATCAATACGGTGGCTTTGTTTCCAAAAACCACATTAGCCGAGGTGGCACCTCTTCGCAATTCGGCCGCATCTACGACATCATCATGCAGCAATGTTGCTTCATGTAAAATATCTATTAAGATAGCTGATAGATAAGTAGAGCGGTTTGTTTCTCCCACCACTTTGGACGAGAGCAACGTTAATTTGGGTCGTAAATTTTTACCCTGTTTATTGAAAACGAACTCCAAAAAAGTAGCAATTAAAGGTGATGTTTCCTTTTTATCTTGAAAAAATATTTCTCTTTTTAGGGCATCAATTTGCTTTAAATCTTCGGCCAGTACTTCTGTTATATTATTTGTTACATCCATTGCTATCATAGCTTTTGGGTTTTTGTAGTTCGATCTAATTAAGGGAATGTTGGAAACTTCGAGAAATCTGGATCTCTTTTCTCCAAAAATGCATTTTTACCTTCGTGTGCCTCGTCCATGAGGTAGTACATAAGAGTTGCGTCTCCCGCAAACTCCATGATACCGGTTTGTCCATCCAATTCGGCATTCAATCCCCTCTTGATCATTCTAAGGGCTAGCGGACTTCTCTTCATCATTGTTTCTGCCCACTGAATGGTGGTGGATTCTAACTCATCAAGCGAAACCACTTTGTTCACCATACCCATTTCTTCTGCTTCTTTCGCGGTATATTGCTCACACAAAAACCAAATTTCTCTTGCCTTCTTCTGACCAACATGTCGTGCGAGGTAAGAAGATCCAAATCCAGCATCAAAACTTCCTACTTTAGGTCCGGTTTGTCCAAATTTGGCATTGTCAGAAGCAATCGTAATGTCACAAACCACATGTAGTACATGACCTCCTCCAATTGCATATCCATTTACCATGGCAATTACAGGTTTGGGAATAGAACGAATCTTCTTGTGCAAGTCCAAAATATTTAGTCTAGGCACTCCATCTTCTCCAATATATCCTCCTTTTCCTTTTACGTTTTGATCTCCCCCAGCGCAAAATGCTTTGTCTCCAATTCCTGTAAGAACCACTACTTTAATTCTCGCCTCTTCTCTGCACAAATCTATTGCTTCTAGCATTTGAATGGTTGTTTCAGGTCTGAATGCGTTGTACACTTCTGGACGATTAATCGTTATTTTTGCAATTCCATTGTAAAACTCAAAGTTTATGTCAGAAAACTGCTTCATAGTTTCCCATTTTACTGTCTTATTTTCCATGTTTATAGTGGTTTATATAAGTGAAATAATTTGTTAGTATTGTATCGTTTTCTTTTTTACTTGTGTCTATTTCAAGCACTGAAGGTTGGTCGTTTTGTTCTATAAATGGAGCGAAATTATCACTCAATTCTTTTAAATTGGTTGCTTTGTAATGCTTGAGGTTATAAAGGTCGCAAAATTTTCTTATTGATGTTTGGTGAGGAGTGGTAAAGTATGGCAAAGAAACCTCATCTTTCTTTGGGTGAGGAATAATCTTAAAAATATTTCCCTCCCCGTTATTGAGCACAATCACCTTGAAATTTGGTAATACATGCCCATTCCAAAAAGCATTAGAATCGTAAAAAAAACTAATGTCGCCAGAAATTAAGATAGAGTTGTTTGTTACCATGTGCGCTCCCAAAGCAGTGGAAGTACACCCTTCAATTCCGCTAACTCCTCTATTTCCATTGTAGCGAATATCCTTTCGTTGATTGAATAATTGAATGTAGCGCACCACCGAACTATTTCCCATCTGCAAGTTGCAACTAGGCAAATTCTCGGTCAAAAACTCAAAGGTCTTTAGGTCTGAAAACGGTGCTGTTCGTAAAAATTCAGTGTGCGCATCCTCTGCCAATTGATTGATTCTGCGCCAATTAATTGCAAAATCATTCTCGGAAACAGGAGTAACACCTTGTGAACTAATCAATGCCAAAAACTCCTTTTCGTCCTTCATTTTTTCGTAAGAATCTAGGTCAAAAAGATTTTCATTTTTACCCTCAGAAACATTCCAAAACTCCTTAGGCTTATGAGCTCTAAATAAGTGTTTTATTTTTTTCGAAATTACTGAGTGACCTATCGCCACAACGAGGTCAGGAACAAAATCAACCGGATTATTTTTGTCGATTAACTCGAGGGTTCTATCAATACATGAGACAAATCCATCAGCAACTATGTCGCCCGTAGTCTCAGTAAGCACCACCGTGTTTTTATCTATTTCCAGCAGTTTTTCTATGCCTGCTTGTAAATTCTCATAATTATGCTGAGAAACCAAAATAAGTTTCTTACTGTGCGAATTCCAGGAAGAAATCAAGCTTTTAGATTTTTTAGAAATACGTAAGAACGACTCTGACCCTTGCTGAATCGTTACTTCCTTAGGGCGAACTGCCTCAATAGTATCGTAGAGTGGTTCCGACAACTGTACATTGAAGTGAACCAAAATTTTATTTTTAATTAATTCGTAGAATCCTTCTTGAATAAGAGCCAAATTTATTTGCTGACCATCCTTTTCATCTTCGATAAGGTTGTAATTATTGTGGCAATAATTTTGATAAACTCCCTGTTGATTAATCGCTTGTCCATCTCCAATGGATAATCCATTGCTTTGCCTATCGGCTGTAATTACTAAGAGCGGAATAGACTGCATGTGAGCCTCAGCAATTGCTGGTGCGTAATTCAAAACGGCCGTTCCAGAAGTTGATACCAAGGCTACAGGACTACTTTTTTGCTGAGCCATTCCTAGAGCAAAATGAGCGGCAGACCTTTCATCTACGATGCTGTAGCACTTAAAAAAAGGATTATTTGTAAACGAAAGAGTAAATGGAGCATTTCGAGATCCTGGAGAAATAACAATATCCGAGATTCCATTAAGCTCGCATTGCTCAACGATTTTCTGCACAGATATTTTGTTACTTATTTTCATAAAAACAACCCTACTTTTCTTTCCTTAGTTCTTTGTCGCTACATGGATTGCAGCAATTCCGCCCGATACGTTTTCGTAAGTCACATCTTCAAAACCACTTTCCTCTATAATCTTAGCAAACTTATCTTCTGTGGGAAAGGCTTGAACAGACTCCGGAAGATAAGAATACGCTCTGCTATCTTTTGAAACTAACTTACCCACCGAAGGCATTAACTTGCGCGAATAAAAATTAAATAATTGTTTGATTGGAAACTTTCTTGGATTTGAAAATTCCAACACAATAATCTTTCCGTTTGGTTTCAAGACACGACTAATTTCACTTAATCCCTGGCGGATGTTTTCGAAGTTCCTCACCCCAAAAGCTACTGTAACTAAATCGAATTGGTTCTCATCAAAAGGCAATCGCAAAGAATCTCCGTTTCTTAAGTCTACTCGTCCTTCCAATTTTTTCCTCAACACTTTTTGCCTTCCTACTTCCAACATTTTGTTCGAAATATCAACACCTATTATGTTAGTTCCTGGAATTTTGGATAATGCTATCGCCAAATCTCCAGTCCCGGTTGCGACATCTAAAATTTGACTATTCGGAATATTCTTGACAATGTTTCTTACTTTGTTTCTCCAAATTTTATCAATTCCCAAAGAGAAAAAGTGGTTCAAAAAATCATATTTCCCCGAAATATTATCGAACATTTCGGCTACTTGCTCTGTCTTTGGAGCCTCTTTTTCTTTGTAGGGGTTTATTTTTTCGCTACTCATTTTCAGAAATGATTGAAAGTTTAATATTTTTTGTAAATATACGGTTATTTTAGTAATATTGGGAAAAACCAACGGATAATTGACACATTTGAATAGGTGAATTGGTAGATATGGATAGGATTGTTTTTTCGGCAAAAAAATCTCAGTCAATTTCAACCAAAGCACCTCACTTTCTTCGCTCATTGAATAGGAAGCCTGATAGTTCTAGCTTATTACATCATCAAACAAGGATTTGTGTTAACTTTACGTAAATAACAAGCAAGAGAGTATAGAAACAGATCAACTAGACGTGCCTTTTCAACTCAAGAGAAAATTTTGATATACAAAAAAACAAACAACTCAAATTGAATATAGATAATGAAATGGATTAAAGCTGCTCGACTAAGAACACTGCCACTTTCCCTTGCCGGAATTATCATGGGAGGTGCCTTAAGTAATACCAATGAATTTAATCCGCTTATTTTCTGGTTATGTATAGCAACAGCCACATCTTTTCAGGTATTATCAAACTTTGCAAACGATTACGGAGATTTTGCAAAAGGCACCGACAACGACAACCGAATTGGCCCAACAAGAACGATGCAAGCCGGATTGATTTCGAAAAACGAAATGCTCACTGCACTTGTTATTACTTCTATTATTTCTTTAGCTTTGGGAGGTTACCTATCGTATCTAGGAACACAGTTGATGGAAACAAAGTACCTCGTGTTATTTATTGTTCTGGGAATGGCGAGTGTGATTGCAGCAATCAACTACACGGTAGGAAAAAATGCCTATGGTTACTCTGGTCTTGGCGATATATTCGTTTTTGTTTTTTTCGGTTTGGTAGGTGTATTGGGTTCAAAATTTCTTATTGCGGGAGGTTTGAACTGGATTGAAATTCTCCCCGCACTAAGCATCGGGTTGTTCTCGGTGGGAGTGCTGAATTTGAATAACATGAGAGACGAACACAACGACAAAGCCAACAACAAAAACACGTTGGTGGTAAAAATTGGGTTGAACAAAGCAAAAACATATCATTACTTTCTCATTTCTTTCGGAGTGTTATTCTTATTGATTCACACGTTATTTACTTTTTGCTCTTATTGGCAGTTATTGTTTTTACTACCCATTTCTTTTCTTATCAAACACCTGAAAATAGTTCAACAAACTACAGTAAATAAAGAGCTTGATTCTGAACTAAAAAAAGTTGCGTTAGCTACTTTCTTTTGTTCTTTGTTGTACTTTTTAGGAATCTATCTATCATGTTAAAAGCAAGTTACACCAAATACACCCTTCAATTTACCGAAGAACGAGGTACTTCGAGAGGCTGGTTGCAAACCAAAGATTCTTGGTTTATTAAAGTATGGAATGTAAAGAACCCCGAGATTGTTGGGATAGGCGAATGCAGTTATTTAACCGGTTTGAATCCAGAAAAATTGGAAACCTACGAATCTCGAGTAGCCGAAGTTTGCAGCAGAATCAATGAAACAGAATTTTGGCTCAACACAGGTCTGACGGAATATCCTTCCATACATTTCGGGCTGGAAATAGCTTTGCTTGATTTGGAAAACAAGGGATCAAAAATTTTGTTTGATTCGCCTTTTTCCTTAGCAGAGCAACCAACTCCAATCAATGGGTTGATATGGATGGGAACTTTTGAAAACATGATGCAACAAGTGGACGAAAAAATAGCTTTAGGCTTTCGCTGCATCAAACTAAAAATTGGAGCTATTGATTTTGAGAAAGAGCTCCATATTTTACAATCCATTCGAGAAAAAAGCGATAAAATAGAAATACGAGTGGATGCTAATGGAGCCTTTGCGCCAGCTGAAGCGCTAGAAAAATTAAAAAAACTCGCTGAATTTAACCTGCACTCGATAGAACAACCAATAAAACAAGGAATGCCCGCCACCATGAATCAATTGTGCAAGGAAAGTCCCTTGCCAATAGCGCTTGATGAAGAACTGATAGGAAAATTCACCAGGGAAGAAAAAATCGAAACATTAGAAACAATACAACCTCCTTACATTATCCTCAAACCTTCTTTGATTGGAGGAATAAAAGGAAGTAAAGAGTGGATAGAACTTGCCGAAGAAAGAGGAATCAACTGGTGGATAACCTCAGCTTTGGAGTCTAATATAGGGCTCAACGCAATTTCTCAATTTGTCGCGACCACCAGCAACACAATGTTTCAGGGATTGGGAACAGGAAAATTATACACGAATAACATAGATTCTCCATTAAGTGTAGAGGGAGACAAAATTTTTTATAAGCAAGACTTAAATTGGAACCTAAGTGGAGTATAACTCATTGACACATATCTGGATAAACGAACAAAAAATCACGAAAAAGGATGTTCTCGCTCAACTAGATTTGCCTAACAATCACTTGGGAGAAGTTTTGGCATTTCTGAAAGAATGGTTTTCTAGCTCCAAGGAAGTGGTTGTGCAAACTTCGGGATCTACGGGAACTCCCAAACAAATTCCTATACCAAAACAAAGCTTTGTAGAAAGTGCAAAAAACACATGCGAGTATCTTTCGCTTGAGCCAGAAACGAATGCTCTACTGTGTATTCCTGTCAAATACATTGGTGGAAAAATGATGGTTATTCGTGCTATGGTAGGCGGTTATAACTTGTGGGTAGATGATCCTTCTTCCTCACCTCTCAAAAACAACACAAGACACATCGACTTTGTTGCCATTACTCCTATGCAAGCCACCAATTGTTTGAATGATTCGCCCCAAGAAGTAGAACAAATAAAACACATTCTTATTGGTGGTGGTGCGGTAAAACAATCTTTTGTCAATCAAATTCAATCATTTTCAACTCAATTTTATTCTACTTATGGAATGACCGAAACTGTGAGTCATATTGCGTTAAAAAAACTAAATGGTCCAGAAAATTCAACTCTGTTCGAAACCTTACCCGCTTACTCTATTCATGTAAATGACGACAATTGTCTCGTTATTCACTGTCCCACTCTATTCACTCAACTTATCGAAACAAATGATATTGTAAGACTTGGTAAGGGCGGTTTTGAATGGCTCGGTAGAAAAGACAACGTAATAAACTCTGGAGGAGTCAAAGTATCTCCCGAAAGAATTGAAGAACAAATAGCCAAACTCTTTCCTTCCACTCTTTTTTATATCACTTCGCAACAAGACGAACAACTGGGTGAAAAAGTAATACTTGTGAGCCAAGAAAAGATGGAAATTGAATGGGAAAAGATAGCGGTAGAAAAATACGAAATACCCAAAGAACAACTCGTTCGCAAAATAGAATTGACTCAAACAGGAAAGATAAAAAGAGAAAAATTCTAGAACCCTTTTATAATCGAAACCAAGGCATGAAAGAAAGACACTATGCTGGTAACAACGGTTAAGATTCCAAATGTTACCGCGAGACCAATACTACTGACTGTAGCAGCACCTCCAGCAAACACTGTAATGTACAAGATTGTCATGACAAAAATCAAAGCAAAAAACAAAAAGGCTACATAAAGTAGAACACTCATTTTAAGAGAGGGCCCGGGACCATTGGCAATCCATACCGCCAATGGGGCAATTCCGGTAAATAGAAGCACCAAAATGGCAAAAATGGCAAGTAATATATTCACCACTTTATCACTTAGCCAAGGATCTTGAAATCTAACATTTTCACTCAGAGAGGTAGGATAAATTGACGTTTTTTCCTTAGAGGATTTGAATACAGGATCGATTGTCGTTTCATCGATGTAGCGTGGAATTGAAGACTCAGCTTGTTCTGTTTTCAACAAAGTAGAACGAATACTTGGTATCCTTTCCTTCCTTTTCTGTACGAGTGAATTGGAAGCGCTCACCGTAGACGAAGTTGCAGTTGTAGTGGTCCTAACAAGTGTAGTTGAATCCGAAAATGAGATCTCTTTATTGACAATAACTGATTTTTGTTGAGCAACTTGAGCTCTATCTTCTATACTCCTAGATACACTAGAATACCATCCTTTGGTGTACTTTCTTTTTTGAAAAAGTTTGTTAGAAGCAACTTGATTGAATGTAGAACACGACAAAAGAAGAGACAAACAAATCAGAACACTGACACTATTTTTAAGCAACCTTCTTTCCATACTACGAGTTGTTATTTTTTATTTCTAGGAACAAATTCTGAGCCACTTTATACCAAATATACACTAAAAAAGGTAAAACAAGAACAATCAACTTATTGAAACGCCAGGAATTTTCAAAATCAAAATGAATAGCATGCTGTACACTTCTAGTAATACCACAACCAGGACATTCTCTTCCCAAGAGCAATTGCGAAGGACAAATAGAAGTCCCTGAATCAAAAAAATCTGCGGGCAGAATGAGCAACAAAAAAGGAATGCTCAACCACAGTACTAATTTTACTTTGTTGAACATTCCTTAAAAATTCGATTAATTGTAAAACGGTTAGTAATAATCTCGGATGATAATAAAAGCATAAATTACTCCAGGAATCCAACACAAGAATGACAAGAGAACAGCAATTAGCACTTTATCTAATTCCCAATCTGTTGCGATTCCTACTGCCACAAAAGGAATAAAAATTGCACACAAATAAAGAAGAAGAAGCATGTCGTCATCAGTCGAATTTGACTCGGTATTGGATGGCGAAATTTGTTGATTACTTGGTTCAATCTCGACCTCATTCAATTCAATTGGCTCAATCTCCAGAGCAGTTGAAGGAAGGTCAAGTTTTGTTACGTTTTCGGTGTTCTCGCTCTGAAATTTCTGGAAAAAACTTACATTCATTTCTTCCACCAATTCCTCAGAAAACTCAATCGTCTCGTTTTGAGAAGCATTAATGCTCTGACTCGCAACAAGAACTTTTTCTTCTTTTTCCGTTTCTACAAGCACTTCTCTAGCCTCAACTAATTCTTCCTCTGTATGAACCGAATTCTTATCAAATCGTGGCGAAGCATTTACATGCCAACCTTTTTGATATTTTCTTTTTTGAAATAATTTGTTTGACGCTACTTCATTCGAAGTAGAACATCCTGCAATCAATAGAGCACCAAGTGCTACACCTACCAGTTTTTTCATGTGAATAAATTAAGGTTTATAATAGATAAATTTACACATAAAGTTTGAAATCCAAAAGGATTTACACCAAGGTAGAATTCATCGCTTCTGATATTTTGGAAGTTATATCAGATTCCACTACATCGTGGGATAATTTTATCATGTTACAAATCGCTTTCGCATTAGATATACCGTGGGCGATTATCACGTTCGAATTGATTCCTAATACGGGAGTACCCCCATAATTTTCGTAATTGAATCGGTCAAAATACTCATCTTTTATCCCTCTTCTTTCGATAATCTCGTAAAACGATTCCGCTTGCTTCAGGATGACATTCCCTGTGAAACCATCACACACAATTACGTCCGCTCCTTCGTTCAAAATACCTCTACTTTCTATGTTTCCTAGGAAATTAATTCGCTTGTTTTCTTTCAGAAGTTTGTGAGCAGCTTTCGTCAAGATACTTCCTTTCTCTTCCTCTTCTCCAATATTAAGAAGACCTACTTTTGGTGACTCGATGCGGTACACATACTCTGCGTAAATCGAACCGATTACAGCAAATTTGTCGAGCATTTCGGGTTTACAATCCGCATTGATTCCCACATCCATAATAATGCCGTCATTTCCGCTTTCTCGCGGCAACACGCTTGCGATTACTGGTCTGGAAATACCTTCCACAACTCCAATAGCTTGGGTTGCTCCTACCATCATGGCTCCCGTATTTCCGGCCGAAGCAAAAACGTTAATTTTTCCTTCTTTCAAATAGTGAAACCCTTTGGTAATGCTTGATTCTGTTTTTTGTAAAAAAGATTTAACAGGATGGTCGTTATATTCAATTACCTCCTGACAATCAATCAACTGGATATATTTTTTTGCACAAAGTTCCTCTCCCAAATGCTCAGAAATAGACACACTATCTCCAAACAAAAAAAGAGACACAGAATCTAGTAAATCAGGGTGATTTTCTATAAAACTTTGTACTCCATCTAAGTTACATGCGGGAGAATTATCTCCTCCCCACATATCAATCCCAATGTTAAAGGGTGATTTAGCCAAAATTAAGCTTCAGCTATTTCAGTTTTGTCAATTACGACTTGTCCTTTCCAGTATAATTTTTCCTCGTGCCAGTAAGCTCTGTGAGTTAAGTGAAACTCTCCAGTAGTAGGACATTGAGTTAATTGTTGACTTGCAGCCTTGTAATGCGTCCTTCTCTTTCTCTGTCTTTGTTTTGACTGTCTTCTCTTTGGATGTGCCATTTTATTGTATTATTTTTTTAATTCTTTTAATTTATCCCACATTGGGTTGGTTTCTTCGGGAGTTCCATTCACCTTGTAGGTCTCAAGCTTGGCCAATACTTCTTGGTTACACTCACCTGCTGGATGTCTGTGTTTGGCAGGTACTGAAGTGACAAAAAATTCGAAAAGCAATTCTGCAACGTCAATTTCATACTCCGATTGATCCAACAACAGAATATTTTCATCTGTGCTTTCACCCTCGCCAAACTTAATAAACAACTTATTTTCGGAGTTTGCCACGGACTCGATATCGTCTCCGCACATATCACACTGAGTGGTGTAATGTGCCTCGGTTTTGATTACCATTACCATCATGGTCGATAGCTTCTCCAACTCCACTGTAGCCTCCAAACTTACGTTGTCTACTAATATATATTGATACTCTTCAAAGAACGCTTTCCCGGCGGAAAACTCAAACTTGTGTTTCCCTTCTTTTAGCCCAACAAAAGGAATCTTGTACTGATGTTTCGTTTCCATAGTTAAGGGTTTAAGGACTGCAAAATTAATAAATATTCCCGAATTTCTACTTTTTTTGAAGAAAAAATAAATGGTTTTACACTTTCTCTCCTATTCACTCCGCCAAACCCTCGTATTCGTTTGAGAAGGAAAGAGATTTCGCATCCAATTTTATTCCTCTAATGTACAACATTCATTAATCCTAACAATCACTTGCAGCCTATCTTTACTACCTCATTCGCTCTCGTATCAGTAAAAAAAATCAATCTATTTACCTCTACAACTAACCTAAAAATGTCTTGTCAGATTCATCGTTCTATTTCTTTTACTAAATTTGACTTTATTACAACTCTTTTTTTCATTCACTGTACATTTTTATTCCTAAGTTTCTTTTGAAAAATTACTATCACATACTAGGCTTATCAGAGGGAGCAACTGACGAAGAGATTAAAAGAGCTTACAGAAAACTTGCTCTGCGGTACCATCCAGATACCAATGAGAAAGATACGAGCGACAAATTTATCGAAATAAAAGAGGCTTATCAGGTTTTGATCAATCAAGAAAGCAATGCCGCTGCCTCCTACTCCAGTCAAAAAGAAAAAGTGTTTAGTCGCAGACACAATAGATGGATGACAAGAGAGGAATTATCTCAATTAAAAAAGCAAACAACGGAATATCGAAAGAAAAAAGAGGAACAAGAAGAAATGGAAGCCTTGAGAGATTTTGAAAACCTAAAAAAATCTTGGGTTTACAAAGCTTTTCCAGTGGTGGCTATTTTCGGACTTCTTTTTTCCATTTTGCTCTTTCTTGACTTTCACCTAAATCCACAACACAACTCAGTAGAATACCTGGAAACCAAAAGAATAAGTTTAGTAGAGGGAATGTTAGTTGGTACCGCCCAGCCGGGATACATCCTTTCAGAAATTATCACAAAAGACAAAAACGGAAAAGAACATACCGCCTTTGTTCAGGGCGAATTGGCGGGTTATTTTTACACGAGCGACCACATAGAAGTAGTCTCAACTTTCATTTTTGATATTGATTTGGGCTACCAAATCGAAGATTTATATTTCCGAGATATCAATCAAAAAAGAGCCTTCCACTACCCTATCGGTCTTTTTTGTATCATACTGGTTGTACTCACTGTAGCATTCAAAAATCCAACGCCCTTTTATTATGCTGTGCTAAATACTGCGGTAATTGGCATTCCTCTGCTGGCTCTGTTATTTGTAACGGGTTCTATATTAGATTAACTAGAGCGCGAGGCTAATCTCAAATCTCTTTCTACAAAAGAATTATATTTCTCATCAATGGGGTAAGCCAAAACCGAATAGGTAATGGTTTCGTCTTCCTCTTTGAGGCGAGTTATTTTGGGTAAAATAACCGAAGACACCCAGGGCTGAGAGAGCAGAGAATTCTTGAGAGTTGATTCATTGATTGAGCTACTAGTTGTAATCACAAATTTATGAGAAGAGAAATCTGCCGAAAAATCCTTTTTCACAATCTCCATACTCGCCATATTGCTGTAGGGAATTAGAATTATTTCTCCTTCTTCGTTCTGAATCGCCACATCAAAGGTATTTAGCTCTACTAATTCGCCAGCATAATTTTTCATGGCAATTTTTTGCCCGATAGAGATGTCTCCTTTGAGTCGGAAGAATAATCCGTGGATTAAATTGACAAAATATCCTTTGCCTAGATAGATAAAGACGGCTGACAAAATAATCCCCATAAATGGAAACGGTACAATCAAGGTATAAAAACAATACAACCCAAACACTATCCATCCAATGGTAAATACAGCTGGTAGAAGTGAACTGACTCGTTTTCTTTTTACGGGAGATTTTACCAATAAAATCAACCCATACTGCTGGATAAACCAAGTGAGAAAATAAATAACCACTCCCAAAACTCCCATTCCTACTAAGGAAAAAATGGAGATGAGTGATAAATCGATAGTGAAAAAATCGTTCATTATTGGATTATTTTTTTGTCTTTTAAATAGTGTTTTACAGCAAAGTACGCTTCGTCCGAAAGTTCAAATACGTTACTTTTTGTTTCTTGAATTAGTCGAATTCGTTTCATTTGACTCAAGACCGATTGAAAATTAAAATCACTCGACAACAACGTAGTAAAATCCTTTTTACTCACCTCTTTGAACAGTGCAAATGCCTTCAGCATGACCATCCATTCTGGATTTGAAATATCGGGAAAGAAAACATTTTTTGGCTCTCTTATGACGAGTTCATTCCCGTCAATAGATTCTATATTATTGATCCATCCAGAAAAGGCTCGACCTAAATTGCCCTTGTACACCGAGTGATATTTTTGATACAAATACTCTTGTTTTCTATCCGTCAAATCCACTTCTCTCTTGCCGTTGAGGATATATTTCATTCCTCCCGCTTGGTGTTTTAAGCGAAGCGTTTCAACAAATCCCTCCTTGCGGATGGGTAAGAGCAAAATAGAGGAAATTACACAGTTATCCAGGTGAGTAATTGGTTGCTGATAGTTGTAAAATGTGGTGGAGCTTGTCAAAATAAAATGATGTTTTTTTCCAAACTGTTCAACCGCTTTCTTGATAAGTAAAATCACCTCGGTATTCACTCCCCATTTCTCAATATTGTTGAGCACAATGGTAGAGGCTTTGTGGTGTTTTAGATTTTCTTCCAACGACAACTCATTCCCAAATGCATTGGAAACAGTTTTTCTAAAAGAATCCAAAACAGATCGATTTTCAATAATGGGATCAATGGTCACCACCGTTCTTTTCAACATTCGAGATGCCAAGTAATCAGAAAAATATTTTTTTCCAGAAAGTTGCTCTCCTAGAATCAGAATAGCTCCACCTGACTTTCTGTTCAACAATCGAATAGCAGTGTTGGCTTGCTCAATTTCGTCCTCTCGGTGTTCTATTTTTACCGGGGAAGAATGACCTCCCAAGAACAGTTTTTTGTAAAAAAACGGAAGTTTTTCTTTGGTAGATTTTGGCATCTTCACTTTCTCTACAAACCCTGAAACCACCGAACTCAGGTTCTCAATCCCTTTGTTTTTCAGTTTGTACTCGGTTACCAAGTATTCATCTCTTTGCTGATCTACAAAAGATAAGGTTTGTGAAATTCGCTTTTTTATTTCTCTTTTGGTTTGATTGAATACTCGTTTAAAACGAGACGTGGCTACACCAGTTTTGTTAATGTATTGATTGATTACCGCGCTATTTCCAGCGATAAAATCGTAATCCAATAATTTGTAAGTCTCCTCCAGTTCGTCATTTATTTTAGAGATATATTTCTTGAATCGAGTCTCGATATCATCTTCAAGCCGTAGGCTAGATTTTAGTAATTCACCTCTAATTTCTTTAGCCGTTTCTTGCTCTTTTTCAAAATCAATGGTTTCAATCGTCAGCGTTTTGTTTTTGAATTGAGTAATCAAATCATTCAATTCTTTTTCGAGCGTATCTGTCTCCGAGTTTAGGGCTTTTATCAGTTTGTTTTCCACCGAGAACAGAATCAATCGTTGCAACTGAATAGTATTGGTTTTTACCCCAGACTGCTGCTCCTCGTTCAAATTATTGACCGAATCAATGTCCATAATTTCGAGTGAGCTTTTTAGTTTGTACACAATCTTTTCTACCTTGCGAATAGTGGTGTTGATTAACTCTTCTATATCAAAAGAAAACAGGGGCAAACGATTGAGGTAACGGATCAATTCCATTTTGGTTAGGCCATCATTCTCTACCAAAGATTTATCAATTTCTTTTAATTGTTTCACCTTTGTTAGCTCAGGTTTTATGCTCAATCGATTGATAGAGGAAATAGTCTCACGAATAACCGAGTCTATTTCTGGATGAATCTCATGGAGCGAAATATCAAGAAGTATCGCGTTGTGAATCAACCTATTGTTTCTTACAAAAAAACTAGGATACGCTTTCAATTCTTTCACTTGTTTCTTGAATTGCCGTGTTCCTTTTTCTTCGATAGCTTCTTCCACTTCCGCGTTTATCGAGACCAGTTCCAGTTTTTTGCTCAACGAGTACACGTAATCCTTGTTCATTTTACCAAAATGAATAAGTAACTCTTTGTAGTTGCATTCCAACTGATTTCGTTGAGAAGCAATCTCAGCAGACATTTGGTTTATCATGGATTGAATCCCTTCTTTGCTCATGTGTTGCTTTTGCCGCAGTTCAGAATATTTATTTTTAATCTCATCCGCTATTTCATTGATAAGCGTAGTGTTTTGGTAGACAAATATCCCTGATTTCATCAAGGTATTCATAAATGCTTTCAGGTAAAAATTTTGATAATAATACGTGACATTTTCCCGGTAATTTACCGACCGTTTGGGCCTCAATCCTAGCCTATTATTTTTAAATCTCAACCATTTCTTTGCCCTTTTTTCAGCTTTCGAATCAGTGGCTTGAATTACCAAGTCTTCTTCCTGAATCACCCGTTTTAATCGTTTTGGAAGACGCGACAAATAGGTTTCATTTTGAATCAAAATCATTTCAATACCAGAATAAAAACTGTTTTCTGTCTTTGGCAAAAACTCCGAATTGTACCGATTTAAGTGCTGAGACATTCCTTGAACATACTCAATAAAGGAAAGATTCAGAGCTTCTTTGTTTTGATCCTTATTAGAAGAAAACTGCTTGGTCAAGTTCTCTCCGTTCTCAATCAGCAATCGCTCCATTTCATCTAGCAAAAACTGGTAATTCGCGTAAACTTTCGAAAACACTGTTTCGGTTAAATGAGTCGTGTTTCTTGCATTAAAGACAAATAGGTTATTCAAAAGCGGGTACGCATAAAATTCTTGCGACAATTCCAATTCTTCTTCCTCTTCTTCTGTTACGGTCGGCAAACCTATTTCCGTTTCGGTGGTGAGCACTACCTCAGTTTTTTCGAAATGGGAAGAAGCTCGAACCAATAGTGTGGTTCCCAATATACCCACAAGTTCATCGGTATTTCGTACAAAATCCGATTCATTTTCCAACTCATCGGGTATTCCCACAATCACCAAATCTGATTGATAAGACTCTACTTTCATTATTTCGTAGAGCTCTTTGTTTTCTATTTCATTATTAATGATTTTTGATTTGGCAGTTATTCGGTAGTTAGCCAATAATTCATCTATTACTTCTTCGAGCTGGGGCTTGTGGTCATTGTTGTCATTTACGTACAACACTCGTATTTCTGCATGCCTCCAGTCCATGGAAGTATTCATGAATTTGGCAAGATTCAAGGTAAGTTCCGTTGTGTTGCTAAAATCATTCCACCAAATATCAATTGATTTTTTTCTTCCAAATCCTCTTTGTTGGTCATAGTCGAGGTACAACACGTTGTAGTCGAGCTGACACAGTTTATTGGTTAGCTTTGCAAATCTTGTGGGCTCATCCGAACTTTGCTCCCAACTCATTAGGATGGTATTGGGTTCTACTCCCGAAAACCCGTAAGTACTAGATATCACTTCTATTCCTTCATACACATCTTTACATTCTTGTTTTCGTGCAAAAATCCCTTGGCTAAACAACTCCTCGTCTTTGATGGATTGTTTGTGTTTTGGGAATAAGACTTGGGCAGTTTTATTTTCAATCAAATCAAAATTCGAAATCATCCCCTTGGCTCCAGCCACCGTTTTACTGAACTCAATTAATTTATTCCGTGTGGAAGTTCCTCCACTAAACAGCAAAATATTTGGGTTCCAATTTCTTTTGTGAGTCGATTTCTTATCCAAATTCTTCAAGCCCACTTTCACGATAGAAGACCAAACGCTTTGCCATACATCTCCCGAACCTAAGACCAATTGTTTCCTTGTGAGCCAAATAAAGATTAACATCATCACCAAAATTGCCACTACTGCAGCAAGAAGATTGAGCTGAATCATGAGAACAAAAGTCACAATGGCACCGACTAACGAAACAGGTAACGGAATCTTGAAACTCGGCCTGAAATCTGGACTCGCCCACTGCTCCAAAAAACACGAAACATTGATAAACAAATAAGCCGAAAGGTAAAACATAGCAACCACCTCAGCAATAACATCTAATTCTCCAATTAATATTCCTGCTTCCGCAATTAAGAAAGTGAGAATGAGTGCATTTCTTGGTTCGTTGTCCTCCCCTTTTCCTTTGGCAAACAATTTAGGCGTTATGCTATCAACAGACATTGCTTGTAAAATCCTAGGTGCTCCCAATATTCCACCCAAGGCAGAAGAAAGCGTTGCTCCCCAAATTCCTGCAATGACTAACACGGGAACAAATCCAAATTTTATTAAGGCGTTTTTATCGGAAATTAGGATATCTAAATCAATGGAATAATAAATAAAAACCGCCAACCCAAGATATACCAAAAGCCCTACACCAACGGCCAACATCGTTCCCCAAGGAATAGACCTTTTTGGATCTTTTAAATCGCCCGACATGGCAACGCCCGCTGTAAATCCAGTAACTGCTGGGAAAAATATTCCAAATAACACAAAAAAACTAGATTCTATTTCTCCTGTCCGAGACACATCAAAGGTCTTTCCCTCTTGCGTTCCCAACAAAATGGAAAGAACAGACAAAATAATGGCACCGAGAATAAAAAACTGAGACTTGATAGCGATACTGGTGCTGATATAGGCAAGCGTAACAATAAGGAACAGCGCAATAGACCCAAACAACCTGATGTGATTGATGCCCACTTCTTGAAGACCCAAGGGTTCTTGGAGAACCACCAAAGCACTCTCAGCAAAACCAATTAAATAGAGAGCAATACTGAGGGCAGTTGCCACAAACAGGGTAATTCCGATGGAACCTCCAATTGGCAACCCCAGACTCCTTGATAGCATGTAATAAATTCCACCTGCTTTTATTTTTCTGTCGGTAGCGACAGACGAGACACTGAGCCCGGTGGAAATAGACACTACGTGAGCAATAAGTATGATGGCAATTGCCAAACCTAGCCCAGCATTTCCCACTACCCAACTCAAACGCATGTACATGATTACCCCCAAAATCGTGAGGATGGAGGGAGTAAATACACCAGCAAATGTTCCAAATTTTTTTCCTTGAGCCATAGGGTTGGTTTAGGATACTAAGATAGGATTAATTAGGAAATATGACAATGGGAGATTTTTCGTTGGAGTGAAAATAAGAACTCCCCTTTTTATTCACAAAGGGTGCGACCTGCATCTCAAGCCTTTAAACCTGCATTTAAATAAAAGTAAATTTTCAATTGATTCTTTTTGAGCGAGTTGAGAAAGTGAAATAGAACTGAGAATTGTGGTGGATTTTGACTCTTTTCACCATTATAAAACAACTCTAAAAAGCTTGGTTTCCATGATCTAAATTCTACTATGTACCCAGGTGACCATTTTGTTTTATTTTGATGTTTGTACCTAGTTGGAAATGAAATAAGAGTCCAACTTAAGCACTCGTTCTTAATCTCGAAACTCTATTCCTTGAATTTGAACAGTAGAGATTTAGATTTATGTTGATGTGGATTTATACCTATTGAAAGAGATACTTACTGTTTTCAACAAAGAATATAAAAAATAACGATTTCATCGCTAAATCGAAAGAACATGTATAAATAAAAGGTTTGTTACAAAGCTAAAAGTTAGTGAGTAAATTCATAAAGAAATAAAACAAGGGAGCTAACCCATGCTCCCATTACTTTTTTGGTGGTCGACTTATCGATTCATCAATTTCGCAACGTATTTCCCTACGATATCAAATTCTAGGTTTACTTTGTCGCCTACTTTCAAGTATTTGAAAAAGGTATTGTTGTATGTGTAAGGAATAATGGCCACAGAGAAATTATTCTCTCCCGATTCGCACACGGTAAGGCTTGTTCCGTTTACGGTAATAGACCCTTTTTCTACCGTTACATCATCCGAATTGTAAGTAAAATAATACTCCCAGCTTCCGTCCAACTCAACAATTTTGGTGCAATTACCCAGTGTGTCTACGTGGCCTTGTACAATGTGTCCATCGAGCCTTGCGCCTATTTGTGTACAACGTTCAAGATTAATAAAATCACCCGATTTTAGTTGCCCAATATTGGTTCGATTTAGTGTTTCTTCGATAGCAGTCACGGTGTACGTATCGTTTTCTATTTCTACCACAGTGAGGCACACTCCATTGTGAGCTACACTTTGGTCTATCTTTAGTTCTTTGGTAAGGTTCGATTTTACTGTTAAATCTACATTTCCACCTTTGGGAGTAACGGCTACTACCTCTGCTAATTCTTCTATAATTCCTGTGAACATTGTTAACTCTATTTCTAAGTATTCTGTTTTTTATTTAATTCTAAATTGTCATAGTCAAATCTCTGAGCTTATTCTCCTTGTCCCTTTGTCTTGATACAAAAGAACAAAAAAATCAAGAAGCTTTTTGGGAAATTTTGTCCTGAAGAAGGACAAACCACAATAAGTTTTTACGCATACTCGCTCCTGCCACAACTCCGCACCTTATTGCTAATTCTTAAAAACCTTCAGTCCTCATTTCTGCAAAAAGTATGTATTTGAAAAAAAAGGTTTTACAAATTTACGTTTTCTATAATGGTTGCGTACCCCTGTCCTACTCCAATGCACATCGTGCACAAGGCGTATTTCTTGCCAGTTTTATTCAATTCGATGGAGGCAGTTTGTAGCAATCTTGCTCCAGTCATTCCTAATGGATGACCTATGGCAATCGCTCCTCCGTTTGGGTTAATTCTTGGGTCGTTATCAGCAAGTCCTAGCTCGCGTGTGCAAGCCAAAGCTTGTGCTGCAAATGCTTCGTTTAGCTCTATAATATCCATATCCTCTAAGGTTAGTCCAGCTCTTTTTAGTGCTTTGTGGGTTGCGCCCACAGGACCAATCCCCATGATTCTTGGTTCTACCCCAACTACTGCTGAAGAAACAATTCTTGTCAAGGGTTTTAGGTTATTCTTTTTTACATACTCCTCCGAAACAACTAACAAAGCCGCAGCTCCATCATTCAATCCAGACGAGTTTCCGGCAGTAACCGAACCTCCTTCTTTTTTGAAAGCAGGTCTCAGTTTTGCCAATACCTCAGCTGAAGAATTTGGTTTTACAAATTCATCTTTCGCAAATTGGATAGGGTCTTTTTTTCTTTGAGGAATTTCAACTGTCACAATCTCTTGTGCAAATCTTCCATTTTCTTGTGCTTTAGTTGCTTTCTGTTGCGACCACAAGGCAAATTTATCTTGGTCTTCACGAGAAATGTTGTATTTCTCTACCAAGTTTTCGGCAGTTTCACCCATTCCGTGAGTTCCATATAGTTCTTTCATTTTTGGATTTACAAATCTCCATCCAAAACTAGAATCGTGCATTTGTGCATCTCTTCCAAAGGGTTGCGATACTTTGGAAATTACCCAAGGTCCTCGAGTCATGTTTTCTACTCCACCTGCTACATACAAATCTCCTTCTCCGTTGTTTATGGCTCTTTGGGCATGGACAACCGCACTCATTCCTGAGGCACACAATCTATTCACAGTTTCGCCTGGCACCGAAAAAGGCAAGCCAGCCAACAAACCGCTCATTCGAGCTACATTTCGGTTGTCTTCTCCTGCTTGGTTGGCACAGCCAAAAATTACGTCTTCCACATCTTCTTTAGGAATAGAAGAATTTCTGTTCATTAATTCTTCAATCACCAAAGCTCCCATATCGTCTGGGCGAATGGTGGAAAGTGTTCCTGTAAAATTTCCAATTGGAGTACGTATTGCGTCTAGTATGTATGCGTTCATTTTATTTCTTTTTGTTGTGCGAATTTACGATTTATTTAATTAAACACCTCTATTTTGTCATTCCTGCGAAGGCAGGAGTCTTCACTAAAGAATCATTCCAACTCGCAGATTCCTGCCTTCTCAGGAATGATATTCTTTCATAACTTATCCTCTCAAATTCTCAATAGGCTTCTTTAAAAAACCGGCCAAGGGTTCGGCAATTTTATACGCTTCCACTATCTTCTTTTCAAAACCTTCTTTCAACATTTCCTCTGGTTCAAATGTGGTGTACACATAAAATTGTTTGTTGTAGATCAACGGTTGTTTCTCGGCTGCTTCGTGAAATTTCTTGGGGATTCTTGCATTTTTATCTCCCAAAATGTCACCAAAGGTTTTCTTGAATTTTTTCTCAGAAATGATCGTTTGAAATTTCTTTAGATTTTCTGCTATTTCTTCGCGAACTGCATACAATTGATCTTTGTCGGGCTGATAAACGCCTGTGTAAACTCTGGCGTGTTCTGGGGTTAATTCAAAATACAATCCTGGCACAGCTTTTTCTTTTTTCCCTTTGTTAGAAATAAAGGCCGAACGGTTTAATTTATAGGGCGATTTGTCTTTCGAAAATCGGATATCCCGATTAATTCTGAAAATACAGTCTTTGTAAGTGATAGTTAACGAATTATCCATTTTGCGCATTTCGTTAATCACCGCAGTTACGAAATCTTCAAAAGGTTTTTTTACGCTTTCGTGGTAGCGCGCTCGGTTTTCATCAAACCAATCTTTGTTGTTGTTTGAAGCTAATTCCTTAAAGAATTCTAAAAAATCTGGAGATAAATGTGGCATAATGTCTTGTATTTCATGAAAGGGTCTTCAAGGCAATTTTATTTTGTAAAATTCCTCAGACCGCAATTTGTACTCTTAATATCTGTACCCTAAGTATTCCGATTTTTTATCGGATTGTTTCGCAGGGTTAATTTCTTTCTAATCTTTTAATTCTACTTTTACCTCAGATTCAATTCCTCGCTCTTTCAATTGTTTTGCCAAACTGGTTCCAAGCTCTTCTTGCAGAGCCAAATAGATTTCTTGCTCTACCTTTTCTCTTCTTTTTTCTTTCGAAAACAATTTGGAGGCAAACCCAATAAGAGCCCCTTTTTCATTTGCAATTATCTCATCTGGGTTCTGTACATCGATAGAGATTTCTAGTTTTGGCATTCCTAAAAGTTTATTTCAAGGTTGTAACCCGTATATTTTCTGATGTTAATCACCGAATTGTCATCAAACAAAAAGTATTGTCCCTTCACACCCATCAGCTTTTTTCTAAATTGAGGAACTTTCTCGAGGTTTATGCTCGTTACCTTCGTAGGATATTTCAATACAGGATAGTTAATCTTCGTGACTTCATCTTCTTCGGATAAATATTGGCTCAAATCACTCGGCAATGACTCTTCTAATTCCCATTTTATCTCTTCTAAATCTATGTCCGTTATCACTTGGTTGGTCAGCATTTTTCGCCAATTTGTTTTGTCGGTAAAATGCTCCTTGAGTGCTACCTCCATTTCTCCTGCCAATCTTCGGTAAGGAACCTCAGCCAAAATAATTCCCGAACTGGCTCCTTGGTCAATCCATCGGTAAGGTAAATTTTTACCATTGGTAATTCCTACTTTTACTGCACTCGAAACCGCCAAATACACATAATGCGGCACATTGTGATGTTTTTCTTCCCATTCTGCATCTCTTCCTTTTCCTAAGTGAGCTTCGCACAATTCTGGACGAATAATACACGGAGATGCTTGCGGAGCGTTCATGAAATGGTTGTAACAAAATCCCTGACCAAAACTTGTTTTAGTTCGCTTTCCGCAAACGATGCAATTAATCTCGCCCAAATAATTGAATTCTACTTCCCTTCCAATCATCTCATTTACATGAAGTTGCTCTTCTCCTAAGTAATAATCTACCACCTCATTTTGGTATGAGGTATTCATTTTTTTTATGTGAAAATTCATGTAATGTTGTTTTTCTTTTGGACGAATTATGATTCATGAAATTACAATTAATGACTTTTAAAACCAACATTATCCGCACTGATTGACTACCCGATTACTAATTCCTTAATAAAAATCCACGTCCACTACAATCCTCACAGATTTGAAATGAGGTTGATTGGAGAATTTACCCACCGTTTCGCGGATAAACTCTTTGAGTTTTACCGGGGAAATCTTCCTTTCAAACTTGACCATAAGCTGATTGATGTATAAGTTTTTTATTCGGGAAATTGCTGGAGTTTCTGGTCCCAACACCCTTCCGCCAAGTTGCTTTCTCAGTAGCTTACCTAACTCTTCGGCAGCTTCGGCAGAACGATCGCGTTCTCTGTGTTTCACGGTGAGTTTTATTAATCTATAAAACGGAGGGTACCCATATTTCTCCCTTTCTTGAATTTCTTGATGGTACATTCCTACATAGTCGTTTTCGATTACCCGTTCAATTACTGGGTGATCTGTCGAATAAGTTTGAATGATTACTTTTCCTTGCTTCGTCTTTCTTCCTGCCCTCCCCGCAACTTGAGTAAGCAACTGAAATGAACGCTCAAACGATCTGAAATCAGGGTAATGCAACAAACTATCTGCATTAAGCACTCCAACCATCCCTACATTATCAAAGTCAAGACCTTTGGTTACCATTTGGGTTCCAACCAAAATATCGATTGCTCCTTGTTCAAAGTCGTCAATTATGTGCTGGTAGCCATTTTTGTTACGTGTGGTATCATAATCCATCCTTTTTACAGCACTTGTTGGAAAATAAAGCGACAAATCTTCCTCAATTTTCTCTGTACCAAAACCTTGCATTTTTAACGTATTGCTTCCACAAGCTTTGCATTTGGTAATGGGTTTTTCTGTATATCCGCAGTAATGACATTTTTGGTAGTGGGTATATTTATGATACGTCAAACTTATGTCGCAATTCTTGCACTGAGGTACCCACCCACAACTCTCGCACAACCACGAAGGATTATACCCTCTTCTATTTTGAAACAGAATGATTTGTTCTTTGTTAGTCAAATAATGTTGCATTTGATCGATAAGGAATTGAGAAAAATGAGATTTCATCTTTTTTTTCTTGGTCGCCTCTTTCAAGTCCGACAGCATAATCTCTGGAAGTTTCACCTCTCCAAATCGCTCTGTCACTTCTACTAATCCGAATTTGTCTTCGGTTGCGTTCCAGTAGGACTCGATAGATGGAGTAGCCGAACCGAGCAATACCCGAGCCCCATGAATACTCGATAAGTACAAAGAAGCATCACGACCTTGATATCGAGGAGCAGGATCTTGCTGCTTGTAAGAAGCATCATGCTCTTCATCTACTATCGTAAGCCCTAATCGATAAAATGGCAGAAAAATGGCAGAACGTGCTCCAATAATGATCTGAAATCTGCTCTTTTCTTTTTTCAATAATTCATTCCAGACTTCCACTCGTTCTTGAGAATTGTATTTCGAATGATAGATTCCAACTTTGTCTCCAAATTTCTTTCTTAACCTGGAGATAATTTGGGTTGTCAAAGCAATTTCTGGCAACAAATACAGGACTTGATTTCCTTTTTCAAGTTCCTCTTGGATTAGTTGAATGTATATTTCAGTTTTTCCGCTTCCTGTCACTCCGTGAAGCAACACTGTTTTGTCCTTTTCAAAAAAACTTTTTATTTCTCTCAATGCTACTTCTTGTGCTGACGAAAGCGAATCTAATTCTTCTTCAATTAGTTTCGACTCGATTCTGGATTCCTCTTTAGATACTTCATCCAAAAACCCCTTCAAGATGAGTTGTTTTACGATAGACGAACTTGTGTTGGCCAATCGAATAAGTTTTTTTTTGGGGATACTATCTGACTCTTTCTTTAGCTGCAAAAAGATCATAAAAGCCTCCAACTGCTTAGGGGCTTTTTCTAAAGAGTCAAAAGCTTCTCTCACCTTGTGATCTGTAAAATGAGAAGGAAGTTGAACATACTTTTCTACCTTCGGCTTGTATTTTTCTTTGAGCTGCTCAGCTACAATTACTGCATTTTTCTCCAGCAACGATTTAATCACTGTATAACTCGAACTACTTGAGACAATAGAATCTACCTCGCTCATTTCCAGTATGTTTCTAATATCAAGGGCTTCTAGAACCAAGTACTCTATGTCGGTCAGTTCTTCGGGTGAAATGGAAATCTCCTCGTTTCTAATTATTTTAGTTTTACTCACCAATTTTAAACCCGTAGGAAGAGCAGCATTCATTACCTCACCTATCGTACACAGATAATAATTGCTTATCCAGTCCCAAAATGTTAATTGTGAGTTATTCACAACTGGCTCGTCATCCAAAATGGAGTCAAGATATTTTGCCTGATATGCTTGAGGAGGGGTAGAATGAATTGCCGAAATGAGACCTGAATATAATTTTTTCTTACCAAATTGAACAACAGCCCTTTTCCCCACCTCAACCTTTTCATTCAGTTTTACCGGAACTCGGTAGGTAAACAAATAAGGTATGGGCAACGGTAAAATTACATCCACAAATAAGGTTAAACGTGTTGTCATAGGAATTCAAAGGTACATTTTTTAACAATTATTTTAAATTCCATTTTGGAATTAGTATTTATTTATCACCATCTTCTTGAGAATACATAGAGAAAATTAGTTCTTCAGAATAAAATATACTCATTGTAAGACAATTTGCTGCAGATAGATTTATTGAATTATTTTGAAATATTTGGGTGATTATTAAATTCTAACTAACTTTAACAAACCTTAAATTAAAATAAATGAAAGCATTAAAACTAACAACACTGTTATTAGCAGTAGTAATGGTCTTGGGATCTACATCATGTAAATATGAAGAAGGACCAGCAATATCATTATTAACCAAAAAAGCAAGAATCACAGGAGAATGGACGATAGAAAAAACAATTGAACCTGATGGAACAATTGACACCGATTACGATCTGGTTTATACTTTTGAAAAGGATAATACCGGAAAGATTTCATCTCCTTCTTTCACTGGTGATATTCAATTTTCATGGGAATTGATCGATAATAAGGAGAAAATTCAGATTTCTATTGATGGATTGGATACAGTAGTTGAAACAATCTTAAAATTAAAGAACAAAGAAATGTGGGTGAAAGATTCTGATAATTACCAAACTCATTTTCAAAAGAAATAATTAATTACTTCTAATTCTTAAAACAAACCGATGCTTGATATCGGTTTGTTTTATTTATACACCCTTATAAAATCAATCGGAATAAATTGATTTTTGTATTAAAATACCCGTAATTCTAAAAACCTTCGAAAACACCTAATCCAAATAAGGCAAAATCATATTTTGCTGGATCGTTAGGGTCCATTTTTCTTAAAATTTTGTCCAATTCTCTTACGGCTTTCCAGTCATTTTGAGTTCTTGACAGTAGACCTAGTTTTCTTGCAACATTTCCAGAGTGAACATCAAGAGGGCACGACAGTATGCCAGGCGAAATGGATTTCCATAATCCAAAATCTACTCCGCAATTGTCTTTTCGTGTCATCCATCTCAAATACATAACCAACCGCTTGGAAGCAGATCCTTTTTTAGGGCTAGACACATGTTTCTGGGTTCGATGATTTTTTTCTAAAGCGAGTTCAAAAAATAGTAATCGAAAATGTTCGATAGCTCCTGAACAATCTGTGGAGTGCTCCGTCAACCCTTTAGAAAATCCTTTTTCTATTCCTCCATGAATTAAGTAAATATGCCGCAGAGCGGTGATAAAATATATTAAATCATCGGAATTAAATGTTCTGTGCTTAAATGAATCAAAACGAACTAAATCAGATTTCTCATGATTCATGACAAATTCATGAGGGGAAAAATCCATTAGCTCAATCATTTTATTCGCATTAGTTATGATTGTTTTTCTTTGTCCCCAAGCGATAGTTGCTGCCAAAAGCCCAGCTATTTCAATATCTTCTTTTTTGGAAAATTGATGCGGAATACTAATAGGGTCACTTTCGATAAAACGAGGATTGTTGTATTCCATCGTTTTGGCATTCAAAAAATCGGACAATTCATTTTCGTTCATCTACAAACTTAAAACGATTATTTCAGTTCTTCTGTTTATTTGCCTGTTTTCGTCCGAATTATTGGGAACTTTGGGTGTGGATTCACCCTTTCCCATTGAAGAAATTCGTGAGGAGCTGATTCCTCCTTTTTCTAAAAATTGTTTCACTGCATTGGCTCTGTTTGCAGACAAAACTCGATTTTTTTTCGCATCACCTATATCATCGGTATGACCCACAACACGGAACGAGATACTTGGATTTTTTTTTAAATAAGCTAAAAAATTGGTAAGAATAAATTGAGCATCTTCGTTCAATTCAAAAGAGTTGGTTGCAAACACAATGTCCTTAATATCGAAGCTCTGACCTTTTGTAAGAGACTTCACCTCAATGTTACGATTCTTAATCACTCCTCCTTTGGCTTCCTCGCTTCTTATTAGTCTGGATTGATAGGCCATTCCTTCCTTTTCTAAAGTCACCACTACTTTTTCTTCCTCTTCCATGTTTATCGCTACTGCAAAACTTCCATCATCGGTCACGATATCTATTTCTTTATTTTTTGACTCATCCTGGTAATTCAATGATAATGTTGCCTCGTTCACTATTCCTCCTTTTTCATTTTCTAGGTTACCTTTCATCAATACTACTTTGTCTGGCTTGGCTTCTTTGGGTAATTCAAAGGAATAAATGTCTTTTCCTCCAGCTCCATTTTTTATTCTCCCCGAAGAAAAATAAGCGGTCGAACCCGTGATATTTACAATAAGACCATCTTCTGCTTGAGCGGTATTTATAGGATAACCCAGATTCTTTGGTTCGCTCCAAGTTCCATTTTCATCTTGTTTAGAAAAGAAAATATCGTAATCCCCTGCTCCTCTTCTGTCTCCCGAAATTTGAGAGGCAAAGTAAATCGTTCTGCTGTCGGTATGCATAAAGGGCGCTTTGTCATTTCCTGGTGTATTGATAATACTCCCTATGGTTTTGGCCTTTCCCCATTCTCCATTTTCTTGTTTTTCAGAGTAATAAATATCAATCCCCTCAGAAGTGGGTCGGCTCGTTGCAAAGTAAAGTGTTTTTCCGTCAGCCGAGATAGAGGGTTGAGCCTCCCAAGTAGTTTCACCATTTATCTCCTCTCCCAAATTCTGTAACTCACTCCAGTGATATTCATATTTTCCGGTCTTCTCATTTTTTTTGTACTCATAATTGGAAACAAAAATATCGCAATTGTTGTAGTTATTAACTTGGCTACAAGCACACAAGTACAATTCTTTGTTGTTTAGCGAAATAGAAACTCCCCCGTAATTTTGCCCTACATTGAATGGCTTGGGCAATGCCTCTCCACCATCAAAACTTTCATCCGGTGCATTTCTTGTTGCTACAACTAATTCCTCGATGCGTGTAGAAACGATATCACCGAGTCCTTTTTTTGAATAAACTCTAGTAA
>Ga0255752_10000760_pt1 | contig 39226 bp, 46 predicted proteins | sample 011ome_25_FD_179952 | JGI IMG/M metagenome (GOLD analysis project Ga0255752, IMG submission 179952) | Coastal salt marsh microbial communities from the Groves Creek Marsh, Skidaway Island, Georgia - 011512CT metaG (version 2) | ecosystem: Environmental > Aquatic > Marine > Intertidal zone >... | reverse complement strand
AGGAACCCTCTAAATAGAAATTCTGGAAATAAAGAAAATATTACCCCTACTTTTATTATCTGGCTGTGTAAGTTTCTGGGACGATAACCAGTCAGAATCAATCATTAATGTACGTCAGGCTGTTCATCAGCTAGACTGCACCCTACCTCAGGCTCCTCAAATAAAAAATATCAAAGATAACTTACAATGGCTAGAACTTTATAGCGATAGTAAAGGACACTCTCAAAAAGATATAAAAAACCTAATAGCCCCCATATCAGAAACAATAGATTCTTTTTATACTCGAACAGTAGAACAAGAAGGGTCTACAACGTACTGTATTAGTAAAAAAATCATACTACAAATACAAGTAGATAGCGCAGCTTCGACAGTGCTAGGAAGAGCAAAAATATGAAATCCATTATTATTAGAGGCGGATGGGCTGCCAAAAAAGCCCAACTAGCTTTAGATTTTGAAGCAAGCTACAAGCAAGGAAAATTATCTAGTAGTGAATATAAAGAACTACTAGAGGATTTAATTCATACGGATTCGCTAGATAAAGAGTCCAACGATATTGAGGCCAAAACTATCTTAGTAGTAGCAATTAAAGCCCTAATACAGGGAATAAAATAGTGAATAGAGATACTGTATATGAGCAGTTGAAGATTGATGAAGGTGTAGTATATAAAATTTACCTAGATCATCTAGATCTGCCTACTTTCGGTATAGGGCATCTTATTCTTAAAAGCGATAAAGAGTACGGTATGCCAGTAGGCACAAAAATTTCTGAAGATAGGGTTAAGAGTTGTTTTAATAACGATTTAGATATTGCTATTGAAGAGTGTAATAAACTCTATAAAAAATTTAACTCTTTTCCCGAAATAGTACAAGAAGTTCTAGTAAACATGATGTTTAATATGGGTAGACCAAGACTATCTGGTTTTATAGACTTTAAAGCCGCACTGGATGTGGGAAATTGGAAAGAAGCCGCAAAAGAAGGTAGAGATAGTAAATGGTATAAACAAGTACCCACTAGAGCAGAAAGGCTCATGTGCGTACTTGAAAAAGTCTCTTGACTTAAGCCCTGAATATAGGTATAATACTCACAATGAATTATAAATTAGTAAATATAAAAACCAATGAAAGTACCGAAGGCTCAATATCCGTACTACAGCAGTGGAATTGTGCAAGAGGTGTATTTAACTATATCTCTAATGCCACCCCTATGATAGGAGCCAAGCTAAGAGTAGGTAGCTATAACAGTATAGGGGAGGATAGAAAGGTGCATACAACTAATATCATTAATGATATTAAGGAAGAAACAGATGATTATATTATTTTTAGCACTATAGATAATAATATCTATATGTGGAAAAAATACAGCTGTATTTAAGAGGGTACTAATGTTTAGTCCAGCCAAAAATAAAGGAAAAATAGTATATACAGTTGAGATGCTCTTAAAAAGAAGTCCAGAAGTTGGGTATCTTTTTGGAATATACAACTCTATGGCACTAGCTATTCAGGCAGCGGAAGCAGAAGAGTTTTACAAAGAATATAGATATGAAAGCTCAATCAAACAAGTACATATAAACTATATAGAAGAAGAAACCTTAAACTATTGGAATAACTACCATGAACCTGTTTTACCTAGATAATGATCTAGAGAAGTGCGCTGAATATCATGTAGATAAGCATATTGTAAAAATGCCACTAGAGGTAGCACAGCTTCTTTGTACTGCTATATGGGTAGATACTCATCTAGGATTTATTCCTAGAGCTTTGAATAAAAATGAGCGAGACAAACTTAATGCTTTGAAAAAAGAAATAAAGCATTTACTTCCAGAAGAAAGACCACTTACGCCATACCTTCCTATGATGTACAATCATCCATGTACGATATGGGTGAGGTCTTCCTTAGATAATTTTGAATGGACGCACTGCTATGGTAATGCCCTTAATGAGGAGTATTACTACCGATACGGAAAGCGACATAAGTCAGTAGAGGAAGTAATAAATAAGCTACCAGAGCCTAAAAATATGGAAAGAGTAGGGTTCACGACTTTTGGCCTAGCAATGCCAGATATTCTTAAAAATTATAGTGACCCAATACAGTCTTACAGGGATTATTATCTTTTAGATAAAGCGACCTTTGCAAGCTGGAAAGGTCGTAGTAAGCCATACTGGTGGAATGAAGATATAGCAGATTATGATAACAGGATTACTAGAAAATGAAAGGTTCAATAATATTTGATGCAGCCAATAAAGAACACAGAACAGACTACTTTAATTATTTACAAACTAAAAGCTGGAGAAATTCTAAAAATAGGTATAAAGCACCCACAATGAGCGTCACGATCGGTTATATAGAAAGAACACTATTAGAACATTATAGTAAGGAAGAGTTTAAATGCAAGTAGCCTTAATTAGTTATAGTCAGCCCCCTCAGAATTGTTTATCCGAATCAAGCAATCTTACAGACCTTATCGCTTACTGTGCTAGAGTGAGTAATCCAGCAAATCAAAATAACTATCAAACGGCAGATAAACTAATAAAATATTTAATCGAACACAAACACTTCTCACCTCTGGAGATGGTTTCAGCGTGTATAGAAATAACTACAACTAGAGATATTGCTAGGCAGATTCTTAGACACAGATCATTTTCTTTTCAAGAGTTTTCCCAAAGGTACGCAGACCCTACCGAAGACTTAGCTTTTGAATTTAGAGAAGCCCGACTACAAGACAAAAAGAATAGGCAGAGCAGTATTGAGTCACAAGATGCAGCACTAGCAGCAACTTGGAAAGCAAAGCAAGCACTAGTAATTCATGAAGCTAAAATGGCCTATAGATGGGCTATTGAAAATGGCATTGCAAAAGAGCAGGCCAGAGCAGTTTTGCCTGAAGGAAATACAGTATCTAAGCTATATATGAGTGGAACTCTGCGCTCCTGGATTCATTACATAGAACTACGATCTGGAAATGGCACTCAAAAAGAGCACCAAGAAGTTGCAGAAGAATGTGCATATGTATTAGCTAGAATTTTTCCATTACTAAAAACATATGTTGACAATTGTGGTTAATACGTTTATAATATATTTTCAGTTGGGAGACCTTATATGACAGAACAGCGAATGGAATATCTAGAAAGCCTATCAGAAGAGTGGGGTGTTGGCATTAAAGATGTAATAGAAATAGCTAACTTGTTGGGAGAAGAAGAAGACTATGATGGTCTTATATCTCATTTAAGAGATTTTTATGAGTGGGGTAGTCACAATGGGTAACGGAATAAAGTATGATAGTGACAAACCTAGAATGTACTTACTTCCCCCAAAAGCAATAACAGAAATATCAAAAGTATTGACTTTTGGAGCTATTAAGTATGATGAAGATAATTGGAAGGAGCTAGATAATCTACAGAAAAGATACACTGGCGGAGCACTTCGACATATCTTTGCTTCCATGGGCGGGGAAGACCTAGACTGTGAGACAGGATACTACCATGAAGCACACGCTATTTGTTGTTTATTATTCAAATTAGAGGCAAAATTGAATGAAGCGCGCAGTAAAGAAGAAGGATTATGAGAACCTAAGTGCAGAGAATATTCGCAAAGTCTTAGCACTGTTAGCTTCTTTGGACTCTGACTCGAATCCCCAAAAACCAATAACTAAAAAAGAAGCCTGTGCGATACTTAATATATCATACAATACTTCTAGGTTAGATAAAATTTTAGAGGAGTTTCGTGAGCGTGAAGAGTATGTAGCAAAGCGAAAATCAATGAATCGTGGTAAGTCAGCGTCTACTAATGAAATAAAAGAAGCTGTAACTGACTATCTACAGGGAGAGCCAATTAGTAGTATTGCAAAAAGGCTATATCGCTCAGCTCCTTTTGTAAAAACTTTGCTAGAGCAAGTAGGAGTACCAGAAAGACCAGCAAGTGTAGAAGAAAAAGCATATGTAGATATTATACCCCAGGAGTGTACTTCTGAAGATTTCAACGAAGGAGAAATTGTTTGGTCAGCAAAATACCACTCAATAGCTAGAATAGAAAAAGAGTATAGCCCAGAGTATGTAAATAGGATGCCCGGCCTATCTGATACTAACTACGAAGAAAAGTATAGCTCTAAGTGCTATGCAATATATATAATAAAAGATATAGATTCCTCTGATAGTTTATTTCCTTCAGTATCGAGAGGTGGATTTAATGCTTTCTCTTTAGCGTATGACTTAGGAAAACTAGAGCATCTAAAAATATATGGTGTTGATTTAGAAAGGCTTTGAAAAATAGTTGTTGACAACTTGGTATTTTTAACGTATAATATTTATTATAAACTAACAAGAGGAAAAAAGAAATGGCGTGGACAGATGAGAAAAAACAAGCGGTTATCGAAGCATATGAAGCAGCAGAGCCAACCGCAGAAAATTCAATGGAAGTTGTAAAAGAGTTGGCAGAGGAGTACGAAGAAAGCCCCAACGGAATTCGTATGATTCTGACAAAAGCAGGGGTCTACATTAAAAAAGCCCCTGCAGCCTCAGGCGGAAAAGCTGCCTCCCCAACAGGCGGTACTAGGGTATCAAAAGCTGATGCTGCTGAAGCCTTAGTAAAAGCTCTGAACGATGCTGGTCAGGAGCCAAATATGGAAATTATTGAAAAACTGACTGGTAAAGCCGCACAGTATTTTACAGACGTAGTCTCTAAAATCTCAGGCTAATTTGTTAAACCTTGAATGGTTATAACTACAAACACCGGGAGGGTACCCTCTCGGTGTTTTCTTATATCTAAGCATTGCACCTTGATAGTCAGCAACGTAAAAGAGTTTACTAGACTGCAATACAAGGAGCAACTATGAAAAAAGAAGAACTCACTGCTTTAGTAGAGAACTGTGGAGATGCTATAATTACCTACAGAAGCGAAAATTCAAATAAATTAAAGTATAATGTATGTACACTAGACTTTAGTACTGAATACATCAAAAATAAGAAAAGCAGAGCAAAAGAAACAGAAGATACTCTTCTTTTATTTTGTTGGGATACTGACTCTTTTAGATTATTAAAAGTTGATAATATTACTAGCGTAGTCCCATTATCTTCTGTTCTTAAAAATTAGGAATCTATATGGAATTATATGAAGCTCCAGAAATTTATGAAAAGTTAATTCATTATGATTCTATTAAGGAGATACAAATAAAATTAACTGTTAGTACCTTTCGTGGAGTAGAGTACTTATCGCTACGAAAGTACTATCTAGATTTTGATGAGACCTGGAAGGCCACTCCCGAAGGAGTCTCAATGCCAATAGATTTTAGTAATTCCAGGGAGCTATTTATAGGCTTAACTGAGATTCTTTCCTTAGCAGAGTCAAAAGAAATCATAGAAGAAAACTTTAAAGATTTAATTCAAAACATCTATAAATAAGTCTTGACTTAGTAGCTATATATGCGTATAATATGTTTATAGTTAATAGAGGCAATTATGAATAAATTTTTAGATTACGTATCAGAAAAGTACTATGCTGGTGAACCTGTTATTACAGATCACGAGTTTGACACACTTGCATCGCTCCATAACTATAATTCAGTAGGCTCTTCTACTACAGGTGGGACTCCTCACCTGTATCAAATGTATTCCCTTCAAAAGTTTTTTGATATAAAAGAAGCTCCCCCATGGAGTAAAGCAGGTACTGCCACGTCTATAAAATTAGACGGGGCCGCTGTATCTTTGCTATACTCTGGAGGAGCCTTAGTTTTGGCTCTTACAAGAGGAGATGGGAAGAAAGGACAGAATGTTACCTCAAAAGTCGCAAAACTTGTGCCAAATACTGTAGAAGAGAAGAGAACTTTTCAAGTAACAGGAGAGGTAGTAGCCCCTAGCGATATTCCTAATTCTCGTAACTATGCTTCAGGAGCTTTGAATCTTAAAAGTGACCAAGAGTTTAGTAGTAGAAAGTTGTTTTTCTACGCTTATGACGTGAACGATCCATGGGAAGCTACCTGGGCAGAGCAGATGAGAGCACTAAGTAGTTTAGGATTCAATACTGTTTATACAGATAAAACTAATCAGTTCCCAGATGATGGCATTGTCTACAGACTTAATAACTATGCAGAATTTTATAAACTTGGGTATACCGCACATCACCCTAGAGGAGCTTTTGCTCTTAAGGAACAAAAAGTAGGTGTATGCTCCAAACTTTTAGATGTAGTCTGGCAAGTAGGTAAAAGCGGGGTCGTAAGTCCCGTAGCAATTCTAGAACCAGTATTAGTAGGGGATGCTACAGTGTCTAGAGCTACTTTACATAATATTCAGTACATAGAAGAACTAGGTTTAGAGATTGGATGTAGTGTAGAAATTATTAGAGCTGGTGAAATTATCCCGAGAGTCGTTCGTAGAATTAAATAAGGGGCATAACATGGTAAATTATTATTTCAAAAATCAAAATATTCTGCAATTGTTAGAGGCTGATACACTTGAGGAGGCGGTTGGAGAGGTTAAGTGGACCTGGGCTAACACTGGGGTGGCTACTATAATTGAGGAGCACTACACAGTAACTGAAACTGTATCTATTTCAGTCGATACAGATTGGTGTAAAGACTAGCAAGAGATGGAATTACCTTAAAAAAAATAAATCTTGACTTTCAGCCAAAATCTACGTATAATATATATTCAAACTTAGAGGAACAACCCAAGTGACAAAAATTCAAGCTCCCACGAACTGCCCTAGCTGTAGTTCTACTCTTGAATGGTCAAACCATCTTCTATATTGCAGAAACCCGTCTTGTTCCGTGCAAGAAGAGAAGAAAGTAGAACACTTCGCAAAAACTCTTAAAATCAAAGGCCTTGGGCCTGCTGCTATCACTAAACTAAACTTCAGTGATATAAGCGACCTATACGCTGTAAATCTTCAAGAGCTTGCAGAAGGACTTGGTTCCGAAAAGTTGGCACACAAGCTGTACCTAGAGATTGAGAACTCGAAAAAAGCTACCCTTAACGCTGTACTCCCAGGCTTTAGTATCCCTTTAATTGGAAAAACAGCTACGAATAAACTCGCTGCCGTATGTAGGCATATATCTGAAATAGATGATGCAGTCTGTAAAGCTGCTGGACTTGGCCCCAAAGCCACAGATAGTTTATTAGAATGGTTGTATAAGTATTCTTGGTGGAAGCTGCCGTTTAGTTTCGAGTTTGAAGTTCCTAGTAGTTCTAAGTCTAAGGAAGTTATTTGCATTTCTGGTAAACTAAATAGTTTCAAAACTAAGGCCGAAGCAGAGAAGGTTCTTAAAGACTTAGGATACATAGTAAGTAGTAGCCTAACAAAGGAAGTAACGATTCTAGTAAACGAAAGTGGAATAGAGTCACTAAAGACACAAAAAGCCAGAGAATCTGGCATTCATATAACACATAACCTTTTAGAATTTATTGGAGTTTAATTATGTCAATCCCAAAGTGGACTGAAGACCGTGCAACCGCCCTTTCTGCCTTCGTAGGCGGAGATTCCCCCGTAACCCAAGATGTAGTAGCTGAGGCTGCTGAACACTTTGAAACCTCTGCTCGTTCAGTTTCTAGCAAACTGCGAAAAATGGGCTTTGATGTAGAGCTGGCATCTGCTGGCAATGTTAAAGCCTTTAGTGATGCACAGGCCGAAGTACTCTCTACTTTCGTAGTAGATAATAGCGGCATGTACACCTATGCAGAAGTATCCCAGTACTTTGAAGATGGTGCATTTAGCCCGAAGCAGATTCAAGGCAAGGTTCTGTCAATGGAACTTACTGGCCATATAAAAGCTGCTCCTGCTAAAGAAAGTGTAAAAACTTACTCTGATGCTGAAGAAGCCGAGTTCATTGCTTTGGCCACTAATGGTGGATCAATTGAAGCTATTGCAGAGGCTCTGGATCGTCCTGTTAACTCTATTCGTGGTAAAGCCTTGTCCTTGCTGCGTGCAGGAACCATTACAGCTATTCCACGCCAAGAAAGTACTAAAACCAGTGCTAAAGTAGACCCTCTTGCAGCAGTAGCCGATGTAGCTACAATGACTGTGGAAGAAATTGCAGAAGTTATTGGCAAAACTGTTCGTGGTGTAAAAACCATGCTGACTCGTCGAGGTCTGTCTGCATCTGATTACGATGGTGCATCTAAGAAAGAAAAAGCAGCACAGTAAGTAGTACAAATATGCAAGTGCTGGGATTTTCCTAGCACTTGTTTTTTTTATGTTCGGGGGAACATTAGTTGAATTTAGCAAGTGCTTTGTTTAAGCAGGTTATTGCTACCCAGGATTTTGAAACCTGGAGCGTACTGCGTAAACACTATCTGCCTCAAGAGTATTCTGCTCTTTATGATGTTGTGGATAAACATTGTGATAAATTTCATAAGATGCCTTCTTTTGAAGAGCTTCGATATGAGATTCGTGATGCCTCAACCCGTGAAAAGTTTTATGCTATAGAGCAGTCTCAAGAAGTGTGTGTAGAAGCATCTATGCTACTACAGTACCTTAAAAATGAGTACACTCAGCGAGAGATACTAACGTCCCTAGAACATTATGTAGATAATTCTGTAGCTTTTGAAGATGCAGAAGAATCTTTGAGCCACCTCCATCAGATCGTTCTAGATGTAGAACGAAAAGTTGAGCTTCAGCACCCAGAAGAAAGTATGCAATATATTGAGCTATGGGAAGCTGACGAGGATTTAGCAAAATATTTACCTCTCGGCCTTAATACAGACTATGACTACAATATTCAATTCTCTCCAAGAGACCTGATACTTGTAGGGGGTCGCAGAGGTGCAGGCAAGTCTATAACCTGTACTAATGTTGCTAATAGCGTGCTCGCCTCTGGTAGAGCTGCTATTTATTTCACTATAGAAATGGATAGTAGGTCTATTCTACAGAGAGCCTGTGCAATCGCAACCGGAGTACCATTCTCTAGACTGAAATTGAAAAATATCAGCGTAACTGAATGGGAAAAGGTAGCCACTTGGTGGGCTAACCGATTTGAGAACGGACTGGAATGCTTGAAAGAATACAAGGTTCATAGAGACTTTTCAAAGTTTCATCATACCCTCAAAACTAACCACCAGCTTCTCCCGACTGGTCAGTTAGACGTAGTTTATGACCCAAGCCTGACTCTTACCAGAATCAGGGCGGAACTAGATAAAAAAGTCCAAGTAATGAAACCTGGAATAATTATAGTAGATTATCTTAATCAAGTAAAGCGTTCCAGTCTACCCTCTCGTGGAGGTCAGTATGATTGGACAGAACAAATTGAAGTAAGTAAAGCATTGAAGGCAATGGCACAAGAATATGAAGTACCAATCTTTTCTCCATATCAAACAGATGCTACTGGAGAAGCAAGGTTCGCAAAAGGTATTCTAGACGCAGCAGATGCTGCATATGCTCTAGAAACCTGGGGGCCTGAAGATAATTGTATTACATTTAATTGTGTCAAAATGCGAAGTGCTGCAGCACTTTCTTTTACTTCTACTATGGACTGGGAAACTCTAAAGATAGGGCCAGAGACGGCTCTAAGTCCAAAAGAAAAAGAAGATAATTCCAGTAAGACCGGTGAAAATATAGACGATCTTTAAAAAAAAATCTTGACAACCCTGCTATTTTCATATATAATATATTATGTTTTGGAAGTAGCAGGAGTTTTTCAAGTGATTGTTCAAACCAATAATCGTTACCGCCCCCTCAATCGTGGTCGTAAACCTCTACCAGCAAAAGCTAAAAAAGATACAGCAACTTTTATAGACTTTGTTCCTACAGAAGTTTTTAGACGCACAACGCCTACATATCCTTCTCTAGCGATTTCTACTGCTTTATCTATCCGAGATAAGGCTGATATAGATTTTAGAAAAGAAATATCAAAAAAATACACTTTAGCTCCCGCATATAACAAGGGAGCATATCAAGTAATCAGCCCTGAATGTATCAAGGATATTGGTAGATGACAGTTCAAGAATTGCTAAATAAACAACAAATTCCTTTTACATTAAAAGGAAATGACTTTATTGTTAAGTGTCTAAACTCCGAGCATAACGACTCAAATCCTAGTATGCGAATAGATAATATAACTGGCATATTTAATTGTTTTTCTTGTGGCTATAAAGGAAACATTTTTAAAAAATTTGGAGAAAAGGTAAACCAACTACAAATACGCAAAAACATTCTAATTAATAAAATTATAGAGAAACGTGCAGAAAGTATTGGTTTATCTTTCCCTCCCAATTTTATTCCATATACGGGTAACTGGAGAAACATTAGACCAGAAACGTATAAAAAGTTTGAGGCTTTTCAACACACAAACCCAGACTACATAGGAAGAATTGTATTCCCTATTAGAGATTTATCTGGAAAAATAGTAGCATTTCAAGGTCGTCATATGACTAATGGAATACCAAAATATAAGTTCACTCCTCCAGGAGCTAAGATACCCTTGTACCCTAAAGTATCTCCTAGGAACGGTAAGGTACTTCTTGTAGAAGGTATCTATGATATGCTAAACTTACATGACAAAGGACTATATAATACAGTGTGTTGTTTCGGCACAAATAATATAAATGAAAAAAAATTAAGTATGCTTTCAATCCAAGGAGTAGAAGGAGTAGATATATTCTTTGATGGAGATGAAGCAGGGCAGGAAGCCTCAAAAAACATAATTAGTATGTGCGAAAAGATTGGTCTTACTACCAGAAATATCTGCTTAGAAGGCACAGACCCAGGAGCACTTACAGAACCTCAAGTAATTACACTAGCGAGAAAGTTGTATGCCTAAAATTGCATTGATTGAAACCAAGCCAAGTAAGACAAATTTCAAAAAAGAATTCGATAATGCTTTTAATTTTGATCAATATCAGCTATGCTCTAACGCGTCTGTAACTAAAGTGCTAAAACGAGACTGCGATATTGTTATTGATGTAGCCGCATACGACTGGTTAATTCTTGTTGGAAGTGAGGCAGTAAAATACTTTACTAAAGCAACTTCTGTAACAGAGTACACTGGAAAGAAACTAGATAACAAGTTTCTTCCAGTAATTAACCCTGCTATGCTTGCATTCAAGCCAGAAGCAAAAAGTACATGGGAAACCTCAAAAGAGAATATAAAAAACTATATCAGTGGACAGCTGCAGGATGCAGTAGTAGATAGTAGTATTGCTATTGGTATTGATGATACTGATTTAGCTAATAAATACATTCAGGCAGCTCTAGATCACCCTAGTGAGGTGGCATCTCTTGACTGTGAGACATCTGCACTATATCCTAGAAACGGGTATGTGCTTGGTATCTCACTCTGTTATGATGGCACTAGAGGGGCTTATATTAATACTGCTTGTTTTGATGAGACTACAGAACTTTTACTACAGAAACTCTTTAGTAAAAAAACTATTATATTTCATAATGCAAAGTTCGATATAGCTTTTTTAAGCTACCATTTTAATTTTGAGTTTCCTAGGTATGAAGATACTATGTTGCTTCATTATCTTATTGATGAAAATCCAGGTACACATGGCTTAAAGGCTCTCGCCATGAAGTATACAGTCTATGGGGACTATGAAAAACCTATGTACGACTGGATAGAAACATATCGTAAGGAGAATCGCGTTCTAAAAGATGATTTTTCTTGGGAGTCTATCCCTTTTAGCGTTATGAAAACATATGCAGCTATGGATTCTTTAGTTACTTTTATAATTTATGAGAAATTTAAGAAGATTAAAGCAAACCCTAAGTTAAACTCAGTTTATGAAAATATACTTATCCCGGGCACTACTTTCCTAATAGATATGCAGGATAACGGAGTACCGTTTGATAAGCATAGACTCACTATTTCACAGAATTTAATGCAAAATAATATTGATAATGCTATTGAAACTATGTACAAAGACCCTAGGATTTCTCAGTTCGAGAAAATTAATGGAAAACCCTTTAATCCTAATAGCACTGTGCAGCTACGGTCACTCTTATTTGATTTCCTTGGACTACAGCCAGTTGGTAAAAAAACCGCAACGGGTGCAGAGTCAACCGATGCGGAAGTACTTACTATACTTGCAGAAAAGTCAGAAGTACCTCAGCTTATCCTAGATATTCGACAGAAGTCTAAGATTAAAAATACCTACTTGGATAAAATTATTCCACAGTTAGATAGAGATAGCAAACTTCGTACAGGATTTAATTTACACACTACTACTTCTGGTAGATTAAGTTCTAGCGGTAAGTTAAATATGCAACAGTTGCCACGCGATAATCCTATTATTAAAGGGTGTATACGTGCTTCCGTAGGCTATAAAATAGTTTCAATGGACTTAACTACAGCGGAAGTATATATTGCTGCGATTCTTGCAAAGGATGTAGCTCTGATAGAAGTTTTTAAATCTGGAGGTAACTTTCATAGTGCAATTGCTAAGAAAGTTTTCAATCTACCCTGTACAGTAGAAGATGTAGCAACTTTACACCCAATTGCCCGTCAGGCAGCTAAAGCTGTTACTTTTGGAATTATGTATGGTGCAGGGGCGAATAAAATTAGTTCTGAAGTTACGAAAAGTTCTGGCAAATACTTTAGCCCGAACGAGGCCCAAGAAGTTATTGATGATTACTTTAAGTCTTTTCATGGTTTGAAGAAGTGGATCAAATTAAATGAGAAATTCATTGAAGAAAATGGGTTCATATATAGCTTTTTTGGTAGAAAAAGGAGATTACCAAATGTTTCTTCCTCCGATAAAGGTGTACGAAGTCATACAATTAGGAGTGGTCTTAATTTTATGGTGCAGTCTCCCGCTTCTGATGTTAACCTCTTAGGGGCTATTGATATGCACGCGCATATTAAGGCAACAAAAATGGATGCTAGAATATTTGCACTTGTGCATGACTCTATTCTTGCAGAGGTACGTGAGGATATAGTAGATGAATATGTTAGTTCTCTAACAAAATTCATTCAGATGGACAGAGGAGTATCTATACCAGGTACTCCCATAGGTTGTGATTTTGAGGTCGGCGATGACTATTCGATGGGCAAATTTATTAACAAATACGGAGAATATTTATGAAATCATTTTATGCAAGCTGGTTCATTGATGGCCAGGACGAGGAGCAAGAAGGAGAATTTCAGGCTGAAGACTGCAACTCACTTATAGCACAGCTAGAAAATGATGGTGCTATGGATATTATAGTAATAGAGTCTGAAGATGAAGAACCAACGGTCGACGGACAGCCGGACGAAGCACAAGAGTGGGCGAGCTTTGATGCAGATTGCTAAGAACCCAATCCCAGTCAGTCGTATGTTTGCCCTACCCAAGACTCAAGATAAAAATATGTAAGTAAAGGTATGATTGTAACGTATAAAACTTTATCTAGAATTAAGTTCCCGATTTATAGACTTCCGTCTACGAACTGGAATTTAATAGATGGGCTACTGTTTGTCGACTCCATAATAGTAGATGATAGAAATATGCCCGGAGATACTTTAGGCAAGCGTAGATTACAGTCCCCAATGAATGACTTACTACCACTTAATAGACAATTACTAGATATAATTGGAATAGTAAAACAGCGTAATAATATTTTTATTGATTCATATGGGACTCCTTTTATATATCAAAAAACTATTAGTTGTCCGTTAAAATACTTAAGGATAAAAAAAATTAATAAAAAGGTAACTGCTTGTATACTTCATCTACATGGGATCAAAAATACTTTTACTATAAAAAGACCCCCACACACTACGATGGAATACGCAGGAATCTTATATTTAAGGGGTTATCCATGGATGCTATACGAATATTCAGAAACCCCTAAGAAAGAGACTAGGAGAATGATTTAGTATGCTTAAAAGCAGAAGCAAAAGAAGTAGTACCATGGCAGGAGCTAATTTAGTTCTACAAGAAATAGAACCACTGACGAAGAATCAGCTGGCTGTATTTGAATCAGATAAAAACTTAGTTCTACATGGGTGTGCAGGTACGGGAAAGACTTTTATTTCCTCTTACCTAGCTTTTGATGATATAGCTAAAAACTATTACAAGAGATTAGTAATTATTCGTAGTGCAGTCTCTACAAGAGACATAGGATTTTTACCTGGTAATGAGAAAGAAAAATCCTCTGTATATGAACAACCCTATAAGGATATTTGTGTTGAGCTTTTCCAGCGAGGGGATGCTTATGACATATTAAAGACAAAAGGCACTATTGATTTCATGACTACCTCCTTTATTAGGGGAGTTACACTACGAGATGCAATTATTCTAGTAGATGAATGCCAGAATATGTCTTTTCATGAGCTAGATTCTATTATTACTCGTGTAGGGCAGGGCTGTAGAATTATATTTTGTGGAGACTTTAAGCAGTCTGACTTAAATAAAAATGGTTTACAAGACTTTCTACGAATTTTAAAAGAAATGAATGAGTTTGATCTCATTGAATTTGAAGTTCACGATATTGTACGAAGTGGTTTTGTGAAAAAATACATAACAGCAAAAACTAGCCTAGGATTTTAATGAAAGCAGTACTTAGTAATCGAATATATATGGATTGTAGCCCCGCACTACAAAACTCTATTGATAAGGAACTAACATATGTAATTCCGTCATATAAGGAAAGCAATCCCCCACAAGTAATTAAGAATATGTCAATTATTCGACCAGGATTAATTACTATTCCTATTGGAAGAGTAGACCTTATACCTAGCAACTATGAGATAGTAGATAAACGATTACTAGTACCTATAAAGTTTCCAGAATTTGCCTTTCCTCTGCGGGAGAGTCAGCAGGCAGTTTATGACATGCTAGAGGATAATGCAATTATTAATGCGTGGGTCAGTTGGGGAAAGACTTTTACAGGATTAGCAATTGCAGGTAAATTAGGTCAAAAAACTCTAGTAATTACACATACCGTTCCACTAAGAAATCAGTGGGCTGCTGAAGTTAAAAAAGTATATGGGTTTACACCAGGTGTATTAGGTAGTGGTTCTTTTAATACAGATACTCCTATTGTAATTGGTAATACGCAGACTCTATATAGAAATATTGCCAAAATTCGTAAAGAGTTCGGCACTATTATTCTAGATGAAATGCACCATGTAAGCAGCCCCACGTTTTCTAAGATATTAGACACAAACTACTGTAGGTATAAAATAGGTCTTTCAGGTACTATAGAAAGAAAAGATGGAAAACACGTAGTATTTAGAGACTATTTTGGAAGCAATGTATTTAAGCCACCAAAAGAAAATTATATGATTCCTACAATTAAAATTGTAAAATCAGAAATACGTTTCATGGACGGAGCTAATATTCCTTGGGCTAATAGAGTAACTCATCTATCTAATAATGAGGAGTATAGGCATACTGTAGCAATGATAGCTGCTGCATATGCTAAAAAAGGGCATAAAGTACTTGTAGTAAGTGATAGAGTAGCTTTTTTAAAACGATGTACAGAGTTAACAGGGCCAGATGCCGTATGTATAACAGGAGAAGTACCCCACGAACAAAGGGGTGATTTAATGAACCAGGTACTTAATGGTAGTAAATCTGTTTTATATGGTACTCAAGCTATTTTTTCAGAAGGTATATCAATAAATAACTTAAGTTGCTTAATACTTGGCACTCCTATTAATAATGAACCCCTGCTCACACAGTTAATAGGTAGGGTTGTTAGAGAGTATGAAAATAAGCTAAGCCCTGTAGTGATAGATATTCATTTAAAAGGCAAAACTGCAACAACCCAAGCCTCTAATAGAATTGGGCATTATATGAAACAAGGTTATATCATATCTCAACTATAAAAAATAGTTCTTGACAAATTGGTAAATTCAGAGTATAATAATGATATTATTCAACTGGCAAAAAGTCTTTACAGAGGCAGAGGGAAACCCCTATAACTGCTATCAAATTATAAAGATGCTTACATATAAAGAAGTCCCGAAGAATAGATACGACCCTATATTTAAATATAGCAACATAAATTTTACGGGAGAAAGTTTTTTATTAAATCCAGATGTACTACTTTATTATGCCTTTAGATACTCTATGAAGGAAGTAGCAACATATATAAGCATAGCATCTATACGAAGTATTGCTGATTATATTTCTACAAATAAAGTTTCACTAGATAGAATAAAAGTACCTTCCGATACCGTTATACAAAACATATTAACAGAAAACAGGCTACTTACATTAGATGAAGATAATATCTATTTTCGCTATGAAGAAGTCCCTAAGGAGAAGCATTAATGGCTATATCATTTAACAAACAGAAAGGCGGTGCAATTAAATCATCTATTGATACTTTTGTGTATCGAGATGGAGATAATAAAGTACGTATCGTTGGCGATATTCTTGCTAGATATGTATATTGGATTGAGGGAGATAATAAGAAAAATATTCCTTTTGAATGTTTATCTTTTGATCGAAACCTCGAACGATTTACTAATAAAGAAAAAGATTGGGTTCGTGAGTATTACCCTGACTTGAAATGTGGTTGGAGCTATGCCACTCAGTGTATTGACCCCACAGACGGCAAGCTCAAAGTACTGAACTTGAAGAAAAAATTGTGGGAACAGATTATGACCACAGCAGAAGACCTTGGTGATCCTACAGATGTTTCAGTTGGGTGGGACCTATGCTTTAAACGAGTCAAGACCGGCCCACTACCTTATAATGTAGAGTATCAGCTTCAGCCTCTCAAATGTAAAATTCGCCCTCTGACAGAAGCAGAGACCGCTTTAGTAGTAGACCTTAAGTCTATGGATGAGGTTATGCCACGACCTACAGCAGATGCACAAAAAGAGCTGCTTGATCGTTTACGTAGCACTCCTGCCGGTGAGATTGATGAAACTTTGGAAGATGAGTTTAAAATCGGATGATACTATTTACCGCAGACTGGCATATAAAACTGGGGCAGAAGAATGTACCAGTTGCCTGGGCGCGTAATAGATATAAATCTTTCTTTGACCAAGTTAGGCTTATTGAGTCAAGGCCTGATTTACATTTACATATTATAGGTGGGGATATTTTTGATAGACTACCTACTATGGAAGAACTGGAATTGTACTTCTCGTTTATTCGAGGAGTACAAATTCCTACTATTATCTATGACGGTAACCATGAAGCCACAAAAAAGAATAAAACTTTTTTCACTCAGTTAAAAGAGGCTAGTAAATATGTTAATCCTCTTATTACTATAATAGATACCTCATATACAGACTCTCAGTTTAAGTTTAATATACTTCCTTATGCAGACCTGCATAAAGATAATAGTATTGAGCTATTTGATATGTCTATGCCCCTTTTTACTCATGTAAGGGCTGAAATACCCCCACACGTAAAACCAGAAATAGAACTTAGTAGACTTGAAAAGTTCCCTATAGTTTTTTCGGGCGACCTACACTCCCATAGTAATACCCAAAAAAATATAGTATACCCTGGTAGTCCTATGACTACCTCCTTTCATAGAAATAAAGTAGAGACGGGTTACCTACTAATTGATGAGTCTACTTGGCAGTGGAAGTGGGAGGCCTTTGAGCTGCCTCAGCTACTTAGGAAAACAGTAACTTCCGTAGATGAAATGATCGCAAGCACATATGATCATACCATATATGAGCTGGAAGGAGATATTCAGAATCTTGCCGGAGTTAAAAATTCGGAGCTATTAGATAAAAAAGTAATAAAAAGAAGTAATGAAGCTAGTTTAGTAATAGATAAAGACATGACTATAGCAGAAGAGCTTTCAGAGTATCTACTCTATATACTAGAGATACCAGAAGAAAATATATCAACTATTTTAGGAACATTCAATGATTACTCTCAAAAAGCTCAGATGGAGTAACTGCTTTAGTTATGGGGCAGATAATGAAATTGACCTAGACGATAGCACTGTAACTCAAATAGTAGGCACTAACGGTATGGGGAAATCTTCCATACCGTTAATTATTGAGGAAGCTCTATATAATAAGAACTCTAAAGGAATAAAAAAGGCAGATATTCCAAATAGATATATAAATAGTGGGTATGATATTTACTTATCTTTTACAGTAGATAGTACACTATATGAAATAACTATAACTCGTAGAGGCACTATAAAAGTAAGATTAGAGCAAGATGGGCTAGATATTTCAAGTCATACGGCTACAGATACTTATAAAAATATTCAAGCCATAATAGGTGTTGACTTCAAAACTTTTTCACAGTTAGTATACCAGAATACTAACAGTAGTTTACAGTTTCTGACTGCAACAGATACAAATAGAAAAAAGTTTTTAATTGATTTATTACACCTAGAAGAGTATGTAAAATTATTTGAAGTATTCAAAGAAGTGGCAAAAGAATCTACTTATCGTATTAACAGTATTAATGCTCAGGTAAATACTATTGAAAAATGGTTGAAAGATAATATTTTAGCCGATACATACATACTGCCACTGATTGAATTAGAAATAAATACGGAAGAAGATGAGAAGTTATTACGTCTAAGTACAGTAGAACTTCAAAATATTTCCGAAATAAATAAAAAAATTATAAGTAATAATCAGTATAAAAAAATGCTAGATGATATAGATATTAGCAGTACTTACCCAATAAGTGCCACAGAAATTTTATCGTATGACCATTTACAGGGTGAGGCTGGGAGTCTTGCAGCTACTATTAAAAACTGTAATACTTTATTAGCAAAACTACTACAGCTTGAAGATCACTGCCCTACTTGTGAGCAGGCTATTGATACCAGTTTTAAGTCAGAGTTAATTAAAATTGAACAAGAAACTATTAAGGCAGCTAAAGATAAATTAGCTAACGAGATTAACCCAGAAATTACAAAAATTAGGAAGAATAATAGTGACTTCCAGCATAAAGTAGCTATAGAAAAAGAGTGGACAGACTTGTATAAGTCTATTGACTATTCCATGGACGAGAAGCCCATAGACAGAGTAGAGCTTGATACTAGAATAGAAGATATTCGCAGTCGAATAGCGAAAGCAAAAGAAACACTGGATGCTACCACAAAAGAGAATGAAAAAAGAATCAGGAAAAATACTAGGATTCAGGTAATTCAGGAGCAGACAGAGAAGTTTCAGGAAGAGCTAACAAGTACTCTAGACTCTTTAAGTAAAGAACAGGCAGTAAATATAAACTTAGAAATACTAAAAAAAGCATTTAGCACTAATGGCCTATTAGCTTATAAGATAGAAAATCTCGTAAAAGAATTAGAGGCTTTAGTAAATACCTACTTATCTGAGCTATCAGATGGTAGATTTACATTAGCTTTTGTAGTTTCTAATGATAAGTTAAATGTTGAAGTTACCGATGATGGTAATAATATTGATATTCTTGCCCTTAGCTCTGGCGAACTTGCAAGAGTAAATACAGCTACTTTGATAGCTATTCGTAAGTTAATGAGTAGTATTTCAAAGTCCAAATTAAATATACTTTTCTTAGACGAAGTAATCAATGTTCTAGATGAAGTAGGCAGGGAAAAACTTATAGAAGTGCTCCTAGGTGAAGAAGATTTAAATACTTATATTGTAAGTCACGCATGGACACACCCACTACTCAATAAAATAGAAATAGTAAAGAAAGGAAATATAAGCGGGTTAGAGAAATAATATGGTAGATTCAAGGGCAAAAGGGGCTAGAGGAGAGTATTTAATTAGAGATATGCTAAGGGACTTTACAAAGCTACGCTTTGAAAGAGTTCCTATGTCCGGAGCGCTAGAGTACCTAAAAGGAGACTTATATGTCCCGAATGAGAGAAATAGATTCTGTATAGAAGTGAAAAACTACTCAGAATCTCCTTTAAGCGATAAAATGTTTACTCAAGAAAAGACTAATAACATAATACTTTGGTGGAATAAACTAAATTTTCAAGCTAAAAATGGTAATCAAGAGCCTTTATTATTTTTTAAATATAATAGGTCAAAGGTGTTTGTAGTAACTAGCTTAAAGCCTGAGCATTGCTTAAAATATTTCTTTATCTCTTGGTTAAATTGTTATATAATACTCGCTGAAGATTGGTTACAAAGCGAAAAAATAGAGTTTATAAATCATGGTATTTAATTTCAAAGATAAGCTAGTAAAAACAGATACTACTTTAGTAGTAGACGCCTTAAACTTAGCATTTAGATGGAAGCATCAAGGTCGTACAGACTTTTGTGCAGACTATATAAGTACTGTAAATTCTTTTGCTCAGTCTTACAACTGTAATCGTATAATTATTACAGCAGACTGGGGATCATCTACGTATAGAAAGACAATTTTTCCAGACTATAAGCAGAATAGAAAAGATAAGTTTGAGGATCAAACAGTAGAAGAAAAAGAGGCTTTTGAGGCTTTCTTTCAAGAATATGAAAATACTCTTGAAGAGTTGGCTAAGTGGTACCCAGTACTTAGGTTCAAAGGTGTAGAGGCAGACGATATAGCAGCACATATAGTAAAGGATAAAAATTTGTACTGCTTAGGTACTATTTGGCTAATATCAAGTGACCGAGACTGGGACTTACTTATAGAAGAGAATGTTAGTAGATTTTCTTATATAAACAGAAAGGAAGTAAAAATGGATAATTGGGACGAGCACTATAACGTGTCCATAGAAGAATACATTTCTTTTAAATGTTTGACAGGAGATAAAGGGGACAATGTTCCAGGTATTCCAGGTATTGGCCCAAAGAGAGCCACTGATCTAATAAAAGAATATGGAAGTGCTCTAGACATATATGATATTTTACCACTTAAATCCAGCTATAAGTATATCCAGAGTTTAAACGAAAACGCAGAACAGTTGTTAGTAAACTATCAACTGATGGATTTAATAACATATTGCGATGAAGCAATAGGGTCTGACAATATTTCAGAAATAAAGGATAAGTTACTAAATGAAGTTAAATTATAGACGAGATAATTATCTTTCAGAGTTCAGTATAAAAACAATGAAAGATAGATACATGGTTGCAGAGGAGACTTCCCCTCAAGAGGCATTTGCTAGAGCCTCTAAAGCATTTGCAGATGATGAAGAACACGCCCAGAGATTGTATGACTATGCAAGTAAACTATGGTTCATGTTCTCAACCCCAATTCTTAGTAATGGAGGTACAACACGTGGATTACCTATTAGTTGTTTTCTTAACTATGTGGATGATAGCAGAAGCGGTCTTACCGATCACTATACTGAGAATGCTTTCCTTTCATCAGTGGGTGGAGGTATTGGAGGAAGCTGGAGCGGGGTTCGGAGTGTCGGCTCTAAAACGAGCAATGGCTCCGAAAGTACAGGAGTAATTCCATTTCTAAAAGTAGTAGATGCTGAAATGTTAGCATTCTCACAAGGCATTACACGTCGTGGTAGTTATGCTGGTTATTTGGATATTTCACATCCAGAGATCGAAGAATTTTTAGACATTAGAAAACCTACTGGAGGTGATATAAACCGTAAGTCTACAAATCTTCACCACGGTGTTGTAATTGGCGATGATTTTATGCATCTTATCGAGAATGCTACACGAAGCCCAGGTTTTGACGATTCTTGGGATTTAATTGACCCTCATAACGGTAAGGTTACAAAAACAGTTGCCGCTAAAGCACTATGGGTAAAATTAATTCAGAATCGTGTCGAGACTGGCGAACCTTATATAATGTTTAAAGACACGGTCCAGGAAGCACTTCCACAGTACCAAAAAGACTTAGGGTTGACTATTCATCACTCTAACCTATGCTCCGAAATTACCCTGCCTACAAGCATAGATCGAACTGCTGTATGCTGCCTTTCTAGTGTAAATTTGGAAGAATATGATGAGTGGAAAGATGACACTAATTTTATCCCTGATCTCGTACGTATGCTAGACAACGTACTAGACTATTTTATTAGGACAGCTCCAGATGAACTTAAGAAAGCAAAAACTAGTGCATACCTTGAAAGAAGTATTGGCCTTGGCGCGATGGGGTTCCACGCATATTTACAACGTCATAATACACCATTTCAAAGTGCTCTTGCAAAAAGTAGAAACATGCAAATGTTTAAACATATTAAACAGGAAGCCGTACGCGCTACAAGACTCTTGGCGAAAGAGCGTGGTGAATGCCCAGACGGTGTTGGTTATGGTATTCGTAATGCTCATTTATTGGCTATTGCTCCTAATGCTAGCAGTAGTATCATTTGTGGTAATACTAGCCCAAGTATTGAACCTTACCGAGCTAATGCTTTTGTACAAAAAACTAAGACAGGTAGTAGCCTCCTTAAAAATGAATACTTAGAACATACTCTTGACGAAATAGGCATGAATACAGATGAGATATGGAAAAGTATAATTACAAATAATGGCTCTGTGCAACACTTAGATTTTCTAGATGAGTGGACAAAAGACGTCTTTAAAACAGCAGTAGAAATTGATCAGCGTTGGTTAATTGATTTCGCTTCAGATCGTCAAAAAGAAATCTGCCAGAGTCAGTCCTTAAATTTATTTTTTCCTGCGAATGTAACTAAGCAAGAGCTTCATGCAGTACACATGATGGCTTGGAAAAGAAAAGTAAAAACTTTATATTATCTAAGAAGTGCTGCAATGAAGAGGGCTGAGACTGTATCAGATGAAGCCCTTAGACAGTACATTTTCGATTCAATTTCAGAAGAAGGCGCGTGCCTTGCTTGCGAGGGTTAAGAATGAGTTTACTAGAAGAACGTAATTATTATAAGCCTTTCAATTATGCTTGGGCTTTTGAACACTATAAAAGTCAGCAGCATATGCACTGGATGCCAGAAGAAGTTAATTTAGCGGATGACTTAAAAGATTATAGAGAGAAACTCTCTCCACAAAATCGTGCTTTGATAAATAATATCTTTAGATTTTTTACACAGGCAGATGTGGACGTGTGTTGTGGATATGCAACACATTATTTACCTACTTTTAAACAGCCTGAAGTACGTATGATGTTAGCTGCCTTTGCTTCCATGGAGGCAGTACACCAAGAGGCATACTCTTTGCTACTGGAGACACTAGGATTTGGTGATGAGGAGTACCAGAAGTTTGCAGAACATAAGGAAATGTTAGATAAGCATGAGTACTTGAGTAACTTTGGTATGGGGTCTAAAGTAGATATTGCTAAGACTTTAGCTATATACTCTGGATTTACAGAAGGGGTGCAGTTATTTAGTAGTTTTGCGATTTTACTTAACTTTCCTCGCCATAACTTAATGAAAGGTATGGGACAGATTATTACTTGGTCTGTGCGAGATGAGAGCCTGCACGTTGAAGGAATGAGTCAGCTATTTCGTACATTTATTCAAGAAAACCCAGAGATATGGACAGATAGTTTAAAGTATGAAATCTACTGTGCTGCTGAAAGAACTGTAGCACTAGAAGATTCCTTTATTGATCTTTGCTTCAATAATGCGGATGTTCCCGGCTTGGAAGCCTCTGAAGTTAAGGAATATATCAGATATATTGCGGATAGACGCCTGCTTGGATTAGGAATGAAAAAGATATTTCATAGTGATAAAAATCCTCTAGACTGGTTGGACTATATGTTAAATGGCGTGGAACACGCTAACTTCTTCGAGAATAGAGCTACTGAGTATTCTCGATCCAGTACAACAGGAAATTGGAAAGACATTTTCAAGTAAACAAAAAACCCGCTTTATGCGGGTTTTTTATTTCATTTTAATTTGATGAAGGTTTTACCGGCCATTTGATACTATAGGGAAATCCGTTTCGTGCAGGAACATCTCGTAATGATTGCCTATAAATATTCCAGATTTGTTTATTAACTGGAGAATCTTCTAGTTGAGTCCAATCACTTTGTGTAAGTAACTTATCACGCTTATTGCGTATATTACTTGATGCAATATCTTCTGAAAGTTCTTCAATGCTCCATACTTCTTCCCATTCGGAATTATTAAATGCCGGGGTATTTCTAACTAACTTATGTGTCAAATTATCATAATCTGGAGCTGTTGTTTCTTTAACTGGAAATATTCCATATTCTTTTAGCAGGTCGTTAGATAATACCTTTGGCAAAGATATATAAGAATATTCTTTTCTAAAGGTTCCTAAATTATAAGGATATTTTATATCATTATTTTTTATTCTTAAGTACATTATATTATGCTCCTATATTATATTCAAATACTATATCAGCTGCTCCCATTACGTACATCTTCGTACCATCAGGTTTGAAGAAAAGTGCGTAAGGATTACTTTCTTGTGCAGCTACGGAAAACAATTGTGAATAAACAGCACTGCTGACGTCCCATGCAACAGACAAGTCGTATTCATTGACATCGTCACCAGTGCTCCCCGTTACGTACATCTTCGTACCATCAGGTTTGAAAAAAAGTGCAGTAGGATTTGTTTCTTGTGCAGCTACGGAAAACACCTGTGAATAAACAGCACTACTAACATCCCAAGCAACAGATAAGTCGTATTCATTTACATCGTCACCAGTGCTCCCCATTACGTACATCTTCGTACCATCAGGTTTGAAAAAAAGTGCAGTAGGACTTACTTCTTGTGCAGCTACGGAAAACACCTGAGAGTACACTGCTGTAGTTATATCCCAAGCAACGGACAAATCATATTCATTTACATCGTCACCAATGTTTCCCATTACGTACATTTTAGTACCATCAGGTTTGAAGAAAAGTGATTGAGGATTTGTTTCTTGTGCAGATATAGAAAACGACTGAGAGTACCCCGCGTACACAGCTGTAGTTAAATCCCAGTCGATAGATAAGTCATATTCATAAACCCTTCTGCTAGAGCTTCCAAGTACGTATATCTTTGTGCCGTCAGGTTTAAAGAAGAGAGCGTAAGGAAGTGACTCTACACCACCCACATATAGATAATTGTAGTAACGTATATTCCACGGAATAGATAACTGGTACTCAAATAATCTACTTGTATATCCACCAACATACATCTTACTTCCATCTGGTTTAAAGAAAATCCCCCGGGTACTAGCACCAGTCTCATATGGCGTGACACTATTAGAAATGCTATTAGGGCTAATACTCCACGGAGTCGATAGATTATATTCCCTTATGGTTTCTTGACCCCCAAAAATATAATAGCTTGCCACATACATTTTTGTACCGTCAGGTTTAAAGAAAAGACCATAAAAATATTCATTGCTTGAATTACCTATGTAACTAGATGTGATTAAAGTAGTAGTCGAAATATCCCAAGAAGTAGATAATGTATACTCTTCTATGTATACGGAAGTACCTGCAGCTAAAGATAATAATCTATACATTTTAGTTCCATCAGACTTAAAGTATATAAGACATGTATCTACATCTGCTGGAGTAGTAGCAAATTCAGTTGTTATATATGTTGCTGAAGATAAACCATAAGCTACTGATAATTGATAATGATGTATTCCAGTTTTTCCCCCAATATATAGATTTAATCCGTCATTGCTAAAATACAGAGACGTTGGGGAATATTCCTGCGATGAAGTAAACAGCACAGACCTTGAAGCACTTATAATAGTGCTAGTATCCCAAGCAACAGATAAATCATACGCGTATACTCCGGGTATGCTATATCGAGAAATAATAAAAATCTTAGTTCCTGTTGCGTTAAAATGAATACCTTCAATATAGTCAGCGAGGCTATTCATAATTATCCCACTACCGGTAGTGGCACTACCTAAAATTTCAGTATGAGAAGTACTTCCCATAGACCAAGCAACAGGCAAATCGTATTCGTAAACAGAGTCATTGATAGTTCCCACTACATACATCTTCGTCCCATCAGGTTTGAAGAAAAGACCTTGAGGGTTACTTTCTTGAAGAACTACAGAAAACGCCTGTGAATAAACAGCACTACTAACATCCCAAGGAATAGATAAATCATACGCACATACAGCTTTATTAGAGGCTCCCATTACGTACATCTTTGTACCGTCATCTTTAAAGAAAAGTGCGTAAGGAGTACTTTCTTGTGCAGCTACGGAAAACACCTGTGAATAGACAGCACTACTAACATCCCAAGGAATAGATAAATTGTATTCATTTACATCGTCGCCAGTGAGTCCCATTACGTACATCTTCGTACCATCAGGTTTGAAGAAAAGTGCATAAGGATTACTTTCTTGTGAACCTACATAAAACAATTGTGAATAAACAGCACTACTGACATCCCAAGGAATAGCTAAATCATATTCATTCACATCATCCCCGCTGTATCCCATCACATACATCTTTGTACCGTCATCTTTAAAGAAAAGTGCAGCAGGATTTATTTCTTGTGCAGCTATAGAGAACAATTGTAAATAGACTGCACTACTAACATCCCAAGCAACAGACAAGTCGTATTCATTTACATCGTCGCCAGTGGTTCCTATTACGTACATCTTTGTGCCATCAGGTTTGAAGAAAAGAGCATAAGGATTTGATTCTTGTGAACCTACATAAAACCGCTGGGAATATACAGGCCGATCGGCTAGATAAATTGTACCAGGCGTATAAAGTTCAAACGCATATAATCTTGCAGCAATACTTGTCCCAGAAGATATTGCATATATTTTAGTTTCATCTGACGAAAGAAAAATGCCCTTTAAATAGTTAGTTGATATATAAACACCATATTTAGAAAAATACACAGCCGTACTGACATCCCATGCAACGGATAAGTCATATTCATAAATGTAATTAGTGAAACCACATATAAACATTTTAGTACCGGCGGAATTAAAATGAATTCCGTATGGACTTGTCTCTTCTGAAGCTACGGAAAACACCTGTGAATAGACAGCACTACTGACATCCCAAGCAACAGATAAGTCGTATTCATTGACATCATCACCAGTGATTCCCATTACGTACATCTTCGTACCATCAGGTTTGAAGAAAAGTGCGTAAGGATTTATTTCTTGTGCAGCTACGGAAAACACTTGTGAATAAAAAGCACTACTGACATCCCAAGGAATAGATAAATTGTATTCATTCACATCGTCACCAGTGCTCCCCATTACGTACATCTTCGTACCATCAGGTTTGAAAAAAAGTGCAGTAGGATTTGTTTCTTGTGAACCTACATAAAAGAAATTTCCAGTATATACAAGAGTTAATATATCCCAAGGTACAACTAGATCATATTCATGAACATAATCGACATTTCTTTCAACTACATACATTTTAGTTCCATCGGCTTTGAAAAATAATCCATGCATATCACCTCCCGGGTGCCAAGGTGCAATACTATCTGTATCAACAGAAGCACCTGGTATACTAGCGTAGGATACATCCCATGCACCAACCGGTGCTACATCTCCAGCAACGTTACCTGCTGCAGCCTGTAAAGCTTTATTTAACATTATTCATAACTCCCAACATATGCTCCATATAAGGTTGATCCTGTTTTCCAAAATACTAAAGTATCAGCTGCAGTAAGAGTAGGTGCTAAATTACCCGTTGATGTTACCCAAGTTATTGTTGGGTACCCTATAGTATAGGAAGCTCCACCTGTTAACATTAATACTATAGCATGTCCGGAACTAAGGGATTCTGTGAATGTTGTATTCTCGCTGATAGCCTTTATTTGCAGGGACCCATTTGCTGGGTCTAAGTCAACACCTGTTAAAGTATAAACAACTTCTGGTGAATAATATCCAGGCTTTCCATCTAATTGGCTTTGAATGTCGCTTGTAACGTTATCAAGATTATTAATGACATCAGCTGAATCAGCTATATCTCTGGATTTACTCATGATAAATTTTCTCCTTTGTTATTCTTATACTATTTATATACCTTTCGAAAATTTGGGCCATACAATATTAAAAGGATCTTCTTGTTTTGTAATGTCTCTTAATTCTTGCATATAGGTATCAATTAATATTATGTCATCTGTTAAAGGCAATTCTAATCGAACTTCGCTTAAATATCGTTGGATTTTCCAATCAAGTTCCCCAATTAATTGATCTCGTATGACCCTAATAGATTTCCATCGCATTTCTAAAACTTCTTCTTTTTCTGCATCAGTCATTTCTAACAAGACCCATTCAGCTCCAGTCCATTCTACTTTTTCAAAACGAGATGGTTTTGGTTTTTCCTGGGTTATTTTAACATATCCAGCGGATATAATTTCATCTTCAGTAAAAGTTGCGTTGTCTGTTTTAGTACTTCCGTCTGCTAACCTAATTCTATGGGGAAGATTTTGAACCGGAGTTTGACTGTTGTGTGAGTAAAACATATTAATATCCTCAAGGTGTTAGTTTGAATTCTAGTACTGGACGAATATTCGAACTGGCAGATGGAAACGTATCTACATTAATGGTGTATGTGCCGGCACTATCTGTTCTACTATAATACAAGTTACCTGCGCCGATACGATTCGTGCCTGTGGCACTATACGAAGTAGGAACTTGTCCCCACGCTGCTACAATTGCTAATCCACCAAGTGCTGACCATACAAATGGAGTATCAAATATAATTTCTTTATATGATGCTCCAGTAAAGGATTGATCTTGTTGGGGGGATACTATAGTATAACCAGTATTTCCAGGATTTGCAGTTGCACTGAATGCGCCGTTTTTCATACCTATAGCATAATTAGGATAGGGTTGAAATGTTGGTGGGTTATCTACAAAATATCTCAACCCGTATATAGTTGTGTCCGAAGATCCAAGTATAGCTTCCATTTCAGCTAATGTATATGAAAAAGCAACTATAAATCTACGATAATAATTGTTCATCATATTGGGAATATTTGTGCCGTTGAAACCAGTACTTGTAATTATAGGATCTGTCCAATCTACTACAGGCACATCGGCATCAGTTACAGTGATAGTTGTAGTTGTATCTAATATATCACCACTAGTTGATACTGATCTCAGCGAAACGGAAAATTCTTCGCCCTCCTCAACTCCATCTGCGACAAGAGATTTAACAAAAGAACCACTACCATCTGTAACTGAAAAACTACCTGATAATGCTGAATCAGAAAAATCATCAGTGCTCATAGTGCCGGTAACATCATTAATTGTATAATATAAAGTTCCAGTAAAATTTCCAGATACACTAACACTAAATGTTATATCATTACCTTCAGTGACATTGGTAGTGCTAGGAGTAATAGTTCCACTAAGGGGTTTTGGCCAGTTTGCTGAATGGTTAAACTGATCATATAAATCATGAATACCATTAGCCTCAGAATCACTGATGGTTTTTAATGAGCCAATAAAACCTGAATTTCTTCTCATATATCTTCATTAACTCCAGCTTATAACAATAAGTATTCCAGCCCACCCAGTAGTAATAGAACCAGCTGATATATTACCAGAAAAGGTGTTAGATATTATTGGGTCTGTTCGGTATACCGAATGATATTCACTCGATCCAATATCTTCAGTATACATCAATGTCCAAGTATTGCCATCTGTAGCAGTAAATGATGGAGCTAGAGTAGAATTTGATGTAACTGCCATAATAATTCCAACACTATAAACACTTGGTATTAAAGGAACATAAAACGTCTCTGGGCTTGAAGTTGAATCATTGAAACTTTCAACACCCTCTACGCTGAATGAAGTAGGTTCGTCTATAGCTATTAGAGTTATTGACCAACCTCCATCTGCACCACCCTCAATATCAGTAGTACAAGCAACATCTATACTACCACTAGCATTTAATTGTATTATTCCGATTGCTGCGCCATTATACCGGGATATAGCCTGTTTGTGAATTGTTACAGGCTCAGAATTTAATGTGATTCCAGTACACCAATCAATAGGATTTGGGATCCTAACATCAGTTCCATCTCTAATACCTGTAATAATTATAAAATGTCTATTTCCGGAAACAGCCGGAACTGAAGGAAAATTTGCTGACCAGGTAGATGTGCCCAATGTTGTACTATTATTGCTTACAGTATCTTCATAAGCAATAATAGGCAATACAGCCGTAGCTCCTTTTACCTGCACAGACATTTGGTTGCCTATCCCACCATCACTCAAGCGGGCACTCAGTTTACCAATGTAACTATCATTATATTGATAATTAAAAGCCATTATTAACTGATCTCTTCATAAGAACAAATAGCGCTGAGATCCAAATTAGAACTTGCTTCAAGAACTATAGAATCATTTTCTTCTAAATATATAGAAGTGTCTTTTGATATTAGAACTAATGTCGCATCGGCAGGTACACTAATTGTAAATGCGAGATAAAACGAAGTTGATCCATTTTTTAATACACTTGCGGTTATATCAGCTGGATTAGTTCCATCAATATTAGAAATAAGCACTGAATTTATTTTTAAAACCTTACCAGAAGAGGCAGTATTTTCTATTATTGCTGTTGCTGAAGTTGTTACAGCAAGACCAACAGTTTTGCCGTAGATATTTGTTACATTAACTATATTTGGATTTGCCATATTTTTTTTCCTTACCCGAACACTATTGCCATTGCTATAGCTTTACCGGTGGATATTCCACCGGAACTACTTGTAAAGCTAAGATTACCTGCACCATCAGTTGTAAGTACCTGTCCGGGAGTTCCATCGGATACATCTAATTCCAAGACTCCAACAGAGTTAGCAGTAGCTCTTAATGTTATACCATCCGCTGAGTACGTATGTATGGTTAATATATCACCCGAGGCTACACCTGTTCCTAAAACAATTGATGTTCCATCAGTTGCGCCATAATCGGAGTCATCCAGCAATACACCATTCAAATACACATGAAAAAAACTAGAATTGTATGATAATATATTAGTATTATCATCTTCACCGGTAAAGGTTGTTTGTTCTGATGTTGCTGTATACGTGAATGTATTTAATACTAATTCTGAACCACTACCAGCAACAGTTGTAAAGCTAAGAGTACCTGCGCCATCAGTTGTAAGTACTTGTCCAGAAGTTCCATCGGATACATCTAGTTCAAATATTCCAACAGAGTTTTCAGTTAATGAACCACCCCCGCCACCACCAATTTCTACAACACTTTCTGTACCATCGTCTTTTTTGATGAATACCTTGCCATCGTAAGTATTGATGGCAAGTTCGCCCAGCTCTAACTGTCCTGTAGACGGAATATTGCTGGGAGTTGCCGAGCGTTTTAATTTAATAGTTTGTGCCATTTGGCTACTCCATAAATTAGCGTATATACGCTGAAGTTAAAAAATTATTAGAATGTGCCTCCATCTACAGATTCCCATAGAAGGGTAGTACCGTCACTAACTAATACTTGACCTGCAGTACCTTTTGTTAGTTTAGATAGAGTATTTGTAGCGCTAGCATAGAGTAAATCACCAGTGGCATAAGTAGTTTGGCCAGTTCCACCTTTAATTGCGGATATGGCTGTAGCACTCCAAGTACCTGTAGTAATAGTACCAAGAGTTGTAATACTACCCTGTCCTACATAAGTAGAGGCAATATCTATAGCATCTGCATCTGCAGTAATTCTATCTGTAGTGCCAATTACATTTAATACGCCTGTACTATAAGTTAATCCAGTACCTGCGATAGTTGATTTTAGTTGTAGAGCATCTGTAACAATCTCAATACCGCCACTTCCAGCAACATTAACTATAAATTCTGAACCAGTTAAAGTTAATCCAGCACCTGCAATATATGTTCCAGCTCCAGAAAACTGAGACCAAATAATTGTATCAGTACCTATAGTGGTTATATTTTCCGTCTGCACCCATCCAGTATCATTGTTAATTGTACCATTACTTATGAATACAAAGTCACCGCCAGCGTAGTCAGCGGGACTATCTCCATCCAGTGCACGAGTAATAGTTGTGCTATTAGTGTATACATAAATGCCATTATGTATAGGATCTACCTCGTCTTTGACGAGAACTCTACGACCCACAACGGCTACAGAGACGCCATCAATTGTAGTAAATGATCCAGTTGTTACTAATGTAGCACCAACACCAGCAGTTCCATTACTATAAGTGACTGTGCCTCCTGTTGTTGAGGCCAATGTAGCAGTAGTTGCTACATAAACAGAATTATGTACATTCAAGCCTTGTGCAACACTATCTACGTATAACTTATTGGCTGCGTCTGTATCAGTTATAGGTGTACCCACTCCTGAAATAAGTGCACCATTTACAGTAATTACATTGCTTCCACTTGGATTAAGAGACAGGTCTCCTGTAGAGGAAATTTCATTACCATTAATATTAATATTATCAATAGTTAACTCTGTAAGTCCCGCTAAAGAAGTAGAAGTTCCCCCCAGTGATAAGAGAGTAGAACCAATTGTTAAAGAAGAATTTGCAAGTTTAGCATTTGAAATAGCACCATCTACAATAGAAAAGGCGCCAGCACTATAAGTTATAGGAGGGCTTGCACTAAATAATGCGCGAATATCAGAGTCGGATAAGCCGTTAAAAGTAATAGTATCATTAGTTATAGCAGTAGTAAGATTTGTACCTCCAATAAAGCTGAGAGTACCTCCAGTACTAAATTCATCCGTTGAGCTACCATTACTAATAGTGAAGGTACTGGCTGGGGGAGGCCCCCAAGCTAATTGGTTTATTCCATCAGTTTTTAGTACATAGCCATTTGTTCCAGCAGTCTGAGGCCAAAGCTGCCCATCTAAAAGTATTGAACCTGTTCCATTTGGAGTAATATTAAGATTTCCATTAATATCTGTAGAGGAAATCTCATTACCATTAATAGTAATATTATCTACATTCCAAATATCAATTTTATTACCGGAATCCATAATAACAGCAGAACTAGCAGTTAAAGTTCCAGCAGTATGGTCTAGCAGGTCAGTAAAGAACTTACCGCCAACAGCATCTATATCACCGCTCGTCCCGCCTGGACGCCCAATAAATAACTTATCACTATTTGAGGAATAAGCTAATTCTCCATTTTCTAATGTACTAGGAGATGCGGTTGTAGTACTCCTTTTAATTTTTAAAGTTTGAGTCATAATTAGTTACTTTAGATAAGCTTAAAAAGCTCCTGCGTCTATTAAGTCAGAGTCACCTGTAGCATCGCCTAGTATTATAGGTACCCACTCAAATGTGGTGGGACTCGTCTCTCTATAGACATTAAATTGTTCTGTTTCTGTATTATACCAAGTATCACCTTCTTCTATATTGGCCCCAGAAGGGGTAGTGCTGGAACGAAAAGATTGATCAGCAAGCTGCTCTATTGCTTCTTGTAAGGTTACTGCAGTAATAGGCCCATAGGGCTCTACTGTAATATTTTCAGCAGGAAATACAAGGCCTGTTCTTGTTACAAAAGTAGTATAAGCTTCTACTACAATTACAGAATTATTAGGAGTTACCTCCGTAACATAAGGGGATATAGAAATACTTATAGACATTAGCGAGTTACTTCTTGAGTAATATTAACTGAGCCTTCTAAAAGCCTAGTAACATTTACATCGCTTGGAGTATAAAGCTCTAAGTCATAGTAGTATAGTCCAGAAGGGATTCCTACAGTCTCAGAGTTTGAAAGTTCCATTATAATAATACCATTATCAGGAGTCGGTATAGTACATGTAAATGTAGCTGCTACACTAGTCGAAGTTTTTTTACTTCGCAACTGAGCGCGAGCGGCCCATCCAGTTAGATCTTTTACCACTCCACCCTCATTCAAAGTTAATTGAACTGCAAAGTCAGACCCCTGGTCGATAGTTAAGTTGTAAGTAGCAGCAGTCATTGAATTTATCTCCTATGGTGAAATTATAGCAAAGTACAGATTTTTAGTCAAGATTTATTTTTAGGATGTCTTCACTGTTTGCCATAGTACTAAGCCTTTTAAAGCATCCTTCTCATCTAGTTGCATAATCATGCTTTTTTTCCATGAATCAATTTGTTCAGAAGTAAGAGTTTCTACTGCCCAAGAAATTATTTGTTCATCGCTCACATTTTGAATATCAATGAACCCTATTAAATTATCTGTATTTAAAGTACACTGTACATTTCTTGTACCCGATACTTCTCCACGAGTAAATTTAGCTAATAAAAATACTCTTGTAATAACATTTTTATTTTCTTGTATTACCGGAGTAATAAATACTTTATCTACCGACCAAGTTACTGAAATATTGCTTATATCCATTAATTTCTCCTATTAATCATTATCTATTAAACCATAAGGACCTGAAAAGTTTATTACTCCCTGTCCAAATTGATTATATACACTTATATAAAAAGTCTCTGCCCCTGCACCATCATTAGTGCCTTCATCAATAATATCGTCATATGGAGTAATATCAAAAGACCCACTACTACCATTAAAATAGAAAGTACCAGAATCCGAGGAAAAGTCTGCGCTTGTAGTACCACTATGAGCAATCTCCCAAGAATATGTGCCTGTAATCGCGGTTCCAGAAGTTACACTTACTGTAAATGTTACCGATCCAACCCCTTCTGAAGCATTACCAGAAGAAGGGCTAATACTATAAGAAGCTATAGATACGTCTCCTACATATACATAACCTGAACTTGCTACTATAGAGCCTGAAGTACTACCTGTTCTTAGTTCTAGATAGAATGACTCTGTTCCTTCAGTAGAAGAATCTAATCTAAGTGTTCGAGACACTGATGCGCTTCCTCCTGATACAGTCACCGAGCCAGCATTAATAAAATCAGAAAAATCAACAGCACTTACATTCCCTGCAGTAGTCCAATAGAGTGGGGTGCCGTCTTCTACGTAAGAAGTAGAAATAGAGAAACTCACAGAACTTCCTTCACTTACAGAAGAACTACTCTCAGAGATAGAATATATTGGAGCAGGAGCAACATTATAAACATAAAGAGTAGTTGTGTCCCTTACAGTTCCTGAGGTACTATCTGTTCTCAAACTTACTGTAAAATTTTCTGTACCTTCATAATAATTTATATCTGAAAGTGCGGTTATAGAAAAATTCCCCGCATTACTATTAATAATAAAGGAACCACTATCAGTTGTTATGTCACTCCCAGGATCTATCAAACTCCAGTATAGCGTGGTACCATTCGGAACCGAAGTCGTAGTAACATATAAAGTAACAGAAGATCCTTCATACACATAATAATTTATAGAATTAAATGAATAAGTAGTTGGTACTGCAGAAGCACCATAAAAGTTACTAATACTAATTAGCCCAGAAGTAGGAACATTTGGTGCAGTAGCTCCTGCAGATACATAAAGACCACTTTTATAATACTCAGACAGAGATATTGGATTACTGCCTCCAAACTCTGTCTGAATATCTGCTAAAGATATTGGCCCACTACTTGGAAGTGTCACGTTTTAATTCCTCTATCTCTGCTTTTAGGTCTTTGATTGCTTCTACAAGTAATCCTACTAAAGAGCCATAATTTAATCCTAAATACTCTCCTTCATTCACTGCTTCTGGTAATACTTTTTGTACGTCCTGAGCAATTAATCCTGTCTGGCGAATATTTAAATCGGTTCTATCAAACGTATACCCAGTTAAAGAAACTACTTTGTCAAGAGCGTTCGGAATTACTTCGAGATTCTCTTTTAGCCTTGCATCTGAGTAAGCGGTAACGTTTCCTGCTGCTACTACGTTTCCGGAAGTATCAACATAAAACTTTTCAGAAGAACCACCCGCCCCAGCCGCTATTAACCTAGTAGAGCTAGATAAATATACCCAAGAATCGGAGGATGCAGTGCTCCAAGTACCCTCCGAGTCATAGAAAAAATAAGCTGAAGGAGAGGTTCTTGAAGCTGCAGCCAAGCCGCTAGAGGTACTACCACTAGTTGCTTCACTTACAGCGGTTACAGCTATGCAAGTATCAGAATCTGAAGTAATAAATAGTCCGGTAGTGTCATACGCGCTTCCATTTACTTCAATGCCGTCTGTAGCAAACCCAAACTCATGGTCAGTATTTTGTGCATTTGTACCACTTTTTATCGTATTAACTTCAAGAGTATTTGTTATTATTGATCCGCCATCAATAAAGGTAGTATCTACGCCGTCCACGTTAGTGCCGTTCGCAAGATTCGTAAAAGTTACAAGGCCATCGAAGTTCATCCAAGTAAATACGCTACTTATAGTTGGTGAATAAGACCCATTATAGCTATTTTCTTGAAAAACAACTTTTACTGCCCAATATTTATTTTCCCCAGTATCGTCACCGCTCAAAGCTGAGGGGTTAAACGTAGTACTCCATCCGCTTGCGCTAATACTAGCTGTTTGAGTACTAAAATTATAACTAACTTGTGCCGTAGTTGGCGCAGTAGGTGCAGAATCCTGGGCAGTATTATAGAAAAAATATACCTGAGCATTTCTAGGGCCTGTGTCTCCATCAACACCATCAGCTCCATCGGCTCCTGCAGCTCCAGCAGCTCCATCTTTAATAAACGGTATAGTTATGGTAGATGTAGCTTGTTTATTGGTATTAGTAGGGTCATTAGCTTCGCGTACTTCCACAGTAAATACTAAATCAGTAGTAGTAAATGTACTTACTTTATCAAGAGTCTTAGTATATATATTAGGTGCAGTAGTAGCAGGAGAAAATACTGTTTCTGCAATTTGACTAATCTGAGCATTATCAAATCCTTGGCCTGTAATTCTAAACTCTGGATTTGTAAACAATAAAGAACTTGCAGTTAATACTATATTATCATATGTAGTTGTAAGTGATGACGTTGCATCAAAGTTAAGTAAACTTGGGGTAGTTTGTAGAACTACAGAGAGTCCAGAATTATTCAAGTCAGGATTAATTACTAAATTAACAGGATAGTACTCAAAAGTTCCATTATTATTACGAACTTGGGCAATAATAGCATCATCATTCATATCGTATGTAAATAAAGATTTAGCGTGGGCTACTCCAGCAATACTAGTAGTAAAGCTTCTATCAATACGTAAGTCGGTATTTGATGCAATATATACAACTATTGCAGCTTTATCTGTTCCAAATTTAATAATATCTCCAACTACATACTGCGTAGTAAAAGATGTACCAATACCTACAACTTTCAATGCTCCAGAAGCTACAGACACTGTACCAGATTGAGTACTAAAATTAGTGCTTGGAGCTTGATTTCCAATTCCTGTATCATATAGGTACCGTAGGCCTAGAATTGGGTCATCATAGTATTTTACTAGTTTCAATGGGTCGCTTGGGTCAGAAGAGTCTATAAAAATATAACTAGCAGCTAGTTGACGAATTTCGGCACTTGAAAGCGCGCTATAATTTATTGAAGGAATATCTGAGCAATCCTGAATATATGTATTTACAAGCTCAGAATTATAGGTATTAATTAATGTAGGGTTACCTGCGGGAGAAAAAGCATAATTAGCAGAATTTAATGAAAATATACCCTCTGCTGTTACAAATGCCGTAGTAGAGATTACTCCGCCCAAAGGTATTCCTCTATACCTAGATATGGATTGTAGGGGAATATTCTCAATTGTAAAACTACTTTTAGTAGTAGTAGATAGCTTTCCTTGAGTACTGATAGTTCTTATACCAATAGTATGCGTACCAATAGGAAGATTAAGGCCTGGTACACTTGTTTGTGCCTTACTCAGTTTCAGTGGATTTGGGTAAGCTTCAAAGTTATGAATTAACTCATACTCTGCTATATCAGGGTATATCTGCCCATTTACGAGGGGAGTATCCCAATATACGGTAGCGTCATTAAGTAAATTACCTGAATCTAAATCATTTACAACAACATATACAGCTGGAGGGGCAGGAACTTCATCCCCCGCTTTAGCAATAGGATAGACAGGATCTTGTATAGCTAATACAAACTCTAAGTCTACTGCATCATACTTTTCATTATAATGTTCTACTCCTGTAATACTATAGGTGTTTTTAGACTCTTCTGAAATAGCAAGAATCTTATACATTTTTTTAGAGCCTATAACTTCATAGCTATCTACTAGTTCTTTAAGTGCCCAAATAGTCTGAATACTAGGAGCCGACGAAAAAGCAGAAGATACAGTTAAAGAAGATATTCCAGTACCCGCAGCTGTAGATACTGCTTTCGACTCTACGCGAGTATGGGGCTTCCATACGGTTGCTACAAGAGCTCCGCTATCATCAACTAAATTACTAGCTTCCTCCTTTGTAAATGTACCAGTAATTAAATTCCCTCTTACATAATTTACTGAATTAATGGTTGCTGAAGTTTGCGCTAAGAAAGTACCGGGCTCTTCTATAAGAACACTCAACTCATATGTTGAGCCAACATTTAATTCGATTGCTCTATCAAGAGGAATAGTAGTAGAAGTTAAAGTACCAGTTGAAGAAATTCTACCACTATATTGTATATTAGTATGATAACGATTAGAATCCTGTACATTTATAATATCGCCTGGCGCAAGGAATGCAGCATTAATTGCAGTCTTAAAACTAACTATTTCTGTCTGATTTCTAGCAGTCCATAGCTTCCATCGGCCATAACGAATTGCTTGTCCTTCACTGGTAGCACCAAAGGCTGCTGCTTCCTCAGAAATAATTTTACCCGTAGATATAATATTCTCTCTGTCTTCTACAATTATATTTTCTAACCTATAATTGCTGTCTGGGTTATTCCAAGTCACGACTATCTGATTAGACCTAGTCTTACTACCAGTACTTTCATAGGTAAATTGTCCTTCAATAATATTACCAGCGGTAAAATTATAGATAGGATCGGAAGCTTGATCTACAATAGGCACCATCTGACCATCTAGCCAGTATAGCATACCTCGAAATACTGTAGCTAAATCTTTTAATACTTTATAAGCGTCAGTACTTTTAGTAAGATATACATTTGTAGTAAATCTAGGCTCTACTGTAGAATCTGTTCCATAGGGTACTAATTCATCACAATACCTAGCAATTCTGTACAGTGCATATTTATCTATGTCTACAGCATCTAACCAAGTACCAAGACCATAACGATTATTTGTCAGCATATCATAAAATACCCAGGCCGGGTTATTTGTATAAACTCTTTTTGACCTAAAATTTCCATCCCAGTCCTGGTAAGAAGCCTCTATAGACCCCGTTGAGACGTTACGCGTGTAGGTAGCTTGCCCAGTACTAGATTCATCTCTAGTAACATAGTTACTTGGTACTTGTACTTTCATACCCTTACAGTGGTAGGTGCGAGAAGGTACTCCAGAAAAATTTCTGGAGTTTACCATAGTCTTAGCCATTGCTGTATAGGGGTAAGATAAGGGTTCTTTTATAATACTATTAAGACTAGTAATACTTGAACTACTAGCGGTTGTGTAATTAGGATTAGTAGTATTAGTATTCCAGTTATACGCCTTATCCTCATAAGTAGTACGAGTTACAGTAACTCTAAAGTCATCAAAAGGCTTATAATCTTGTAAATTAATAATTTCTTCAAATAAGACAGAACTATTA
>Ga0255752_10000759_pt1 | contig 39256 bp, 28 predicted proteins | sample 011ome_25_FD_179952 | JGI IMG/M metagenome (GOLD analysis project Ga0255752, IMG submission 179952) | Coastal salt marsh microbial communities from the Groves Creek Marsh, Skidaway Island, Georgia - 011512CT metaG (version 2) | ecosystem: Environmental > Aquatic > Marine > Intertidal zone >... | reverse complement strand
CCTAGGCGCTTTCTCCAGCAGCCAGTTCCAACAAGCCCTCACATGATGAAAATACTGCGCTCGCACTCAAGGCGGGCATATCGGGTGCCGCGGCTGATCTTGACACTGCCATCATTACGATACATCTCTAGCGTCATGCGGCTGGCTTCAATTTCAATATGATTGTCACTGATGGCTTTGATGATGGCGGTTCTATCATTGCCATAGCCAATAATTTTGACTTCACCGCCAATATTGGTGTCATTCACAATGATTGACTCAAGATCAAAACTGACGCTTTTACAGAGATATTTTTCGTGCCGGAACCGTTCCGCCGGACAGGCGGCAAGGCCAAAGGCAATGGCAAACCAGATTGCGGTTTTACCAATATGATAGATCATGTTTTGTCATCTGCATTAACTGATAATTCATCATCAGCTGAAGTTGGTTGTGCGATCTCGGTGGCGTCGGCAATGGTGGCATCATCACTTGTTGCGTTATCCGCGGTGGCCACGACCGATTGTTCGTCATTTGCTGCCTCGGCGGTTTGTTCTTCGGTCATCGCCGATGGCATAGTCTCATCATCATTGGCATTATCACTATCATTCGCTTCACTGCCGCCATTTTCATCTGCGGCATGATCCTCGGCCTCGGCGGCAGAGTTTGTGGCGTCTTGATTATCAAAATCATCTTCATGAGATTCGATGATATTGCCATTTTCATCAACGCGAACAGCTTTTCCCGACCGGATTAGCTTTTCGGCATCTTCAGGTTTGGCATCAATGATTGCGCCTGATAAGAAGCGAACCCCCTGAACCTCGCCTGGCGAGGTCATTTTCAGCCGCGCCCAGCCATCTTCGACTCCGGTAACATCATCATCATCGGCGGTATCCATATTTGCGCCGCCAAGGTCAAGCGCGCCAACATTGATTTCTGAAATATTGGTCAGCGAAGGGTCACGGTTAAAATCCTGAAGATTGGCGATGCGTGTCCGAAGCAAAAAGATGCGTGCGGCCAAAATGCCGATCCGCCGTAATTCGTTTGTCTCGGTGGCAAGAGCCGTATTCATAAAATGGTTCATTTCATCCAGCGGCTCGCCAGTGAATTTTTCAATTAGCGCGTTACGCACTTTAATTGTTTCAGGTGCCAGTGAAATTGATGACCCCGGACCGCCACCATTTTGGAGGGAAATTCTACTCATTTTTTTCTCCATGTCTGTTTTGGCACCCTATTTGCAAAATCTACACCAAATCGCAGGTTCATGACCATTAATTTAATACACAGCCTAGGACGGATTTCTTAGAAAAATGAATAAGATCGGCTCATATTTGAATTTTCATGCACAGGCGCTTGAACTCCGTTCACGCCGCAATGAAATTCTGGCATCGAACATTGCCAACGCCGCTACGCCTAATTTTAAGGCGCGTGATCTTGATTTTGATTCAGAAATAAAACGGCATGTCGGCATCGGCCCTCTACAGACAACAAATGAACAGCATTTCCCGACAATGGTTGCCGCAACAGACAATAAAATGCTGTTTCGTGAGCCAATCAATCCGTCACTTGATGGCAATACAGTTGAATTAAGTGTCGAGCAGATGGAATTTTCTGAAAACGTCACCCGCTATCAGACGACTTTAACCTTTCTCAACAACCGGATAACCGGATTGATGTCGGCGATTAGGGGCGAATGATGAGCGAAATCAAAAATATTTTTGATATTTCAGGTCGGGCGATGGCGGCGCAGCTTGTTCGGTTGAATACGGTTGCCAGTAACCTTGCCAATGCCGGCACGATTGCCAGCACGAAAGAAGAGGCGTTTCGCGCGCTAAAACCAGTATTTCAAACAACCTATGCCGATCAATTGAAACATTCGGGTGTTTCAACGGTTGATGTTGTGACAGTTGCCGAAGTTACACGGGCTCCGGAAAAAGCATTTATGCCGCATCATCCAAGTGCCGATGCTGATGGTTTTGTTTATCGCGCAGCGGTTGATGAGAATGAAGAAATGGTCGAGATGGTCGAGGCAAGTCGCCAATACCAAAATAATGTAGAGGTCATTTCAACAATACGTGCACTGATGATGCGCACAATAAATATGGGTAAGTAGGGTTCAGTCAGGAGACCTAATAATGAGTACAATCGACAACAATAATTCGTTGAATTCCATTTTGGACAAGCTGGGTATCAAGCAGCAAACTGCTGAATCTGGCCCTAAAGATTCTCTTGGCCAGGCCGAGTTTTTAAAGCTGATGACAACGCAGCTTCAAAATCAGGACCCATTTAAACCGACCGACAATACCGAGATGATTGCGCAGATGGCGCAATTCTCGACGGTAACGGGCATCACTGAAATGAATGAATCGTTGAAAGGCCTAAATAGTCTGTATTCCGGCCAGCTGTCAGAATTCCGCATCGCAACAGCGGCAAATATGCTTGGCCATTCGGTTCTGGTTCCAGGTGGAAATGCCTATGCATCGCCTGAAGGCAGCATTTCGGGTGCGATTGATATTCCAACAGCGTCAAATAGCACAAATATTGTTTACCGGTCTGAAGCTGGCGAAATTCTTCACACCGAAGACCTTGGCCCACAGCCAGCCGGACTTGTTGGTTTCGCATGGGATGATATCCCTGAGAATATTTTGAATGAAAATGCCTTTTTCCGCGTTGAAGCGTATGCCGATACAGGTGAGGGGCTGCAGGCCGTTGGCGCTTCGGTCTTTGGCGAGGTGCTGGCAGCCTCGACAGGGGGCAGTAACAAAGATGTTGTCTATGACGTTCGAGGCTTTGGCGGCGTTAAGGCAAGCGATGTTGTGAGCTTTAAGAACTAAATCTGTTTTATGCAAAAGGGCCCCAGTGAAAGGGCCGCCTAATGGGAGTTAAGTCGAATGTCATTTTATACTGCTTTAACAGGGTTGAACGGGTCACAGGCCGATATTTCAGCAACCTCAAATAATATCGCGAACGTTGGAACAACCGGTTTTAAACGAAGCCGCGCAGAATTTGGTGATATTTTTGCCACCTCACCATTGCAGAATGCGTCATCATCAATTGGTTCGGGTACAATTTTGAAAGGCATTAAGCAGCAGTTTACGCAGGGTAATATTTCGTCATCTTTGAACGCGCTTGATTTGGCGATTTCGGGTCAGGGCTTTTTTACTTTGAAGCCATCCCTGACTTCAGCGCAGAAGGTTTACACACGAAATGGCTCGCTGAACGTTAATAACGACCGTTATGTTGTTGATTCTGCTGGTCAGTATTTGCTTGTTTATCCGGTTAACGATGATGGCTCAGTAACCGCGAAAGACCTTGATAGCGCCCTGCCGTTGCAGTTGCCTGTTACGTCGGGTGATCCGCAAGCGACAAGTAATATTGAATTGGGCGTGAACGTTCCGGCGGCGGCCGATGTGGTGCCAGCTAGGCCGGAATTTGCCGACGGCTATACTTTTGATCCTTCCGACCCAAACACCTTTACCAATTCAACGTCAATCACAATCTTTGATGATTTGGGCAACCCAACTATTGCAACGATGTATTTCATCAAGACACAATCGGCGTCTGCGGCAGACCCAACAAACAAATATGATACGCGCTTGGTGATCAATGACACGGTTATTGACCCTGACCTTGTTCCGTCAGTTGACGATGCCGGAAACCAGATCTTTATTGACCGTTTTGGAGCTCAAACAACGCAGGTTCCGGATGACAACTATTTTATCGAAGGAAAGGGCTCGGCCCTTTACAAGCTTGATGATTTACAGCAGCAGATCCCATCGCAGCCAGCGAAATTAACCGGTGAACAAACCGAATTTGATTTTGGTGAAGAGGGTGACAAGCTTGTTGAAATTGTTACCGATCCGGTTTTGTTTAACGCAACGCGGGAAAGTGGCGATGCTGACAGCCGCGTTTATTGGGGCAAAAACTTTTTAACCGTCAATGTTGATAATGGTGACCAACCAGTTAACATTGATCTTCGACCGGGAAAATATAACGCAACGCAATTGGCAGCCGAAGTCGAGCGGTCAATTAACGCCGCCTATGGTGATGACAGCAAGATTCAGGTTGTACAGAACGTTGATGACACTTTAAATATCAATCTTTTCAAATTAAACGCTGATGGGTCATCAACCGGCCTGACAAGCTCAATTAATGTTGATCTTCTTGGTGCAAGTTATGTTGCTGATGTTGAGGGTATTTCATTAACTGGAGCATCTCCCGACTTTACGATAGAACAATTCCTTGCTCACGCTCAGGCTAAAATCAATGAAGCACTGAATAACTATGCTGTCTCGCGGTCTAATGACACCGTTAGTGGCGCAAGCGCACTTGGTGTTTCAAACCAGCTTTTTGCGCGTGCAACTGGTTCAAAGATGGATGCAATCTTGACCGAAAGTCAGATTGTAAATTTAAAACATTTAGTAAGTTCAGCAGACACGCCAACGACTGGTTCCGTAAATACCGAAGACAAGTTTATGGTTTATTCTTACCAGGGAAAAAAGCCAAATCTCAGTGTCTATGATAACAAAACACAGGTGACTACAGCGGGTGGTGGTGCATCAACAATCGTTTTCAATTCCACAGAAAACACTTTAACGGTAAATTTTGGGGCTAATGGAACAAGTAACATTTCAATAAATGAGAAGATTAGAATTGCAGGTGACTTCACTAATTCTTCTGCACTTGCTGGATCTTCAATCAACGGCCGTGAATTTACCGTTAGCAATGTCGACGCCGACTCTAACTCTATTACCATTAACACCACTGGTTTGGCATTTCCGGATGATGGTTTTACTCTAACAGAAACCAATATTTTTGTTATGAGTGACGAGTCAGAGAAGGTTGAAGCCTTTTTTGAGGGTTCGGACAATGTGTATGAGGGTGCGCAGGTTAACTTTAGTAGTCAAAAAATTATTGTTCGCGAAAAAGGTGATGCTACAAAACATGCGTACACGAATACGGCTATTGCTAACCTTGAACCGCTGAGCTCTAATTTTAAAATTACGACAGACCCAACTGCGTTGACGCCTTTCCCAGTTGGTAAAGTTATAAGTGGCGTCGCCTCAACATCAGCGAACGGCACTGGTGCAACCTTTGATGTAAAAACCAGCGCCAGTGGTGAAATCGAGAGCTTGCTTATTGCAACAACAGGTTTTGGTTATTCTGTAGGCGATACTGTAACGATTGCCGCGGCTGATCTTGCAGCACTCGACAATGATGGAACGACCAATGCAGGTGATTATGACGACATTGTCATTACCGTTGAAAAGGGAAACATCCTGCAAGTATCTCATGGCCAGTTTGATATTAGTCAAACCGTTGCCGGTGTCGCAAAAGACTCGCTTGATGTGCTTGGCTTAAAAAAGACCGACATGTCGCAAGATCTAGCCGTTACAACAGATTGGGTTGATGAGCGTGCTCCAGCGATCAAGGTCAATTACGATGAGGTCACCCAGCGCCTTCAATTTACCGTTGACCGGACGGTGCTTGGAACAGGAACTGAGAGTAATTTTAACTCTTTTTCAGTATTTGGTGCATCCACCGCCGAAGAAAGCAACAATCTTGGTATTCCAACTCAAGACGACGCAAGTGTTTCTCTTATCCGAGGCGGTGAGATTTTAACCACAGAGCCATTTGTTGCAGATGGTGAAGAAATCCAGTTAAACGATAAACGCTATGGCGCGTCAGTAACTTACAACAGTGACACTCAAACTTTTACGTTTGCGAGCGGTTCTACAGGTGAGTACATTGATACAAACGGCGCATTGGGTGTCGTGCAGGAGCAAAAAGCTTCAGGAATTTTGGTAGGCCGCTATAGTTTATCGCAAGTAGATGGTTCAGTTATTGACTCTACTGCTCACTTCAGCGGTGATAACCACCTCATGTCAGTAGGCACATCAAAGAATGATGTAATAGCAGAAGCAGGTCGAGGACTGGCCTCAACACCAGCAATTTCAGTTGGTGATACTGCAAATGAAGATTTGACTAGCGTATTCCGCCTTAACAATACTGGTGGTGAAAATATCTTCAACGTATCAGTAAATGGCATTAGCGGTGTGATTGAGTTACCATCTGGATTTTATGTTGGCTCAACACTTGCCGAAGCACTGCAATCACGTATTAACCAAATTCAAGATCCCGAGACCGGGGATACTGTTGGTGGTGTAGTTGTGCGCTATGACGGCACTACAAATAATTTTACTTTTACAACTGGTACGACAGGTGACCAGTCAACAATTAAAGTTAAGGGCGCGGCCCGACTTGGTCTGGATGATGTGCCCCTTGGTGTGGGAACTGTTCCGAAGATTTACAATCTTGTTCAGGCGAAGACACAACAGGGCGTGGCTCTTTATGTGAATGCTGCTGGGGAAGTAGTACAGACACCACCTGATAATCTTGTTGAAGGCTACTATCCGCTTTATATTGATGAAGGTGAGCTGACCTTTGATAACGCGGGTAAAATTGTTAGCCCAAAAAACAATGTCCATTATGAAAAGCAGGAAGAAGGTTTCTCAATAGCGCTGGATATTGACTTTGGTCAATCAACTCAGTTTGCCCAGCCCTTTTCGGTGCTAAATGTTGAGCAGGACGGTTTTACATCTGGTCGTCTTGACGGTTTGGAAATTGACGCATCGGGAACGATCCGTGCCAACTATACAAATGGTCAGAATAACCCGCTCGGTAAGATTGTTTTGGCGAACTTTAACAACCAGAACGGTCTAAAGCAGATTGGTAATGCTACCTATGTTGAAACTGCGGTTTCTGGTGAGGCGCAGGTTGGTGAAGCTGGCTCAGAAGGCTATGGTAACATCCTTTCTGGTTCGCTTGAGCGTTCCAATGTGGATATTACCGAAGAGTTGGTAAATTTGATCACTGCCCAAAGAAACTTTCAGGCATCAGCAAAGGCGATTGAAACAACGACGACGTTAACTACAACAATCATTAATATCCGTTGATGGTTTGGTTTAGGGTAAGGACATAAGCCTATGGATAAGATGATCCACACCGCCTTGCATACGATGCATGCAACGTTAATCCAGCAAAATGTTGGCGCGCAAAACATGGCAAATTCCAACGTGCCTGGGTTTCGGAGTGATCAGATTGGGGGGGGCTTTGGGTCACTCTATCTAAGTGCCGAAAATCAGCTTCAAAGCCGTGCTTTTGTGCGTGAGAGTGAAGCTGGATTATTTTCTGATGAACAAGGTCAGGTTAAATTCACGGGTGAACAAACTGACCTTGCCATCAAGGGTAAAGGCTATTTCATGGTCGAAAATGTGGCGGGAAAAATGTCCTTTAGTAGGCGGGGTGATTTTGTGCGTGGAATGGAAGGCTACTTGTTAAATGGGGTTGGCCAAAAAATGCTTGATACTAGCCTCGTTCCTATTGAAGTGCCACCGTTCAAGAAAATCTTCGTATCTGAGTCCGGCCAAATTTATATTCAGCCAGTTGGCGCTGAACCAAATACGCGCGTTCTAATAAATCAAATTGCGTTAAACTCAGATAGTGCAGATGATATCATTAAAGATGTAGACGGTGAATTGCGCCCAAGAGATGGTTTCAATCGTGAAACGTTCAACCCTGACCAAAATGCACTGCTACAGCAAGGCTATCTTGAGGAAAGCAATGTGAATGTTTTTGAAGAATTGGTTCAGAACACTGAACTAATGAAACGTTTTCAGTTGAACACGAAGCTTATATCTATTGCCAAGGATCTTGATGAGAGCAGCGCCTCTTTACTGCGCATGCCAAATGGCTAGATACGGGGGTTGGCATAAAACTTGCTCTTAAGTGAAAATACGATTTCTCATGGAGCTTCGAAACAATGTCAACTTTTGCGATGCATGTGGCCAAAACCGGCTTGAATTCCCAACAAGTGAAAATGCAGGTGATCGCTAACAACCTTGCAAACGTGAATACCACAGGCTTTAAGAGTGATCGTGCAAATTTTGAATCGCTTCTCTACCAAATTCTGCGTGGTGCGGGTGAAAATACATCTGAAAATACCAGCCTAACCTCCGGTCTTTCAGTTGGTACCGGCACAAGGTTGCTGAATACCAATAAGCTGTTCACGCAAGGCAGCCTGATTGATACTGGCAATTCGCTTGATATGTCGATTGAAGGTGACGGTTTTTTCCAAATTCTAATGCCTGATGGTCGAATTGGCTATACTCGATCGGGCGCCTTTTCGCGAAATGCGGAGGGCGTTGTCACAACCGCTAGTGGCTATCCGCTTCAGCCAGAAATCCAAATTCCAGCAGATGCAACCTCAGTTAATGTGTCATCAGATGGCATCGTTTCTGTGCAAATTCCTGGTGGTATTGACGCCGAAGAGGTGGGGCAGATCACACTAGCCGACTTCGCAAATAAGCAAGGTCTTCAGCCAAATGGTGAGAGCATGCTGATTGAGACACCCGCGAGTGGCGCACCAATTATTGCCAACCCGTTTCAAGAAGGGATGGGCCGTCTGGTTCAGGGCGCTTTGGAAAGCTCTAACGTCAATGTAGTTCAGCAGCTTGTCGATATGATCGAAACACAGCGTGCCTATGAGGTCAGCTCGAAGACAATCACTTCAGTTGATGAAATGATGCGTTATATCGCACAAAACCTCTAATCATTTTTTGCCGGTCAGGAAGTTTTAAGTTTATGAAAGTTGTTGGTTTCAAATTTGCATTTATTGCCATTCTTGGTGGGTTGATTGGTGGCTGTTCGACTTATACCGAACAGGTTGTCAGCCAGTCATTTAAACCGGCTGAAATGCCCGTAATATTGGCAAAATCGACTACCACGAATGGGGCGATTTTTCAGCCAGGGCGAAGCGGCCTTTTTCCCACCGATCAGCGTGCGCGTCGGATTGGTGATATACTTACAGTTAGCTTTAACGAAACCTATGCTGCAACCAAGGCGCAAACAGCGTCGTCTAGCAAGACGGATGCCTTTGGCGTTACCTTGCCAACGGGTCTTCCAAATATGTTAACTGGCGGTTTTGACAAAGACCCTGCTGGATTGGATGCGGGCACAACGCGTAGCTTTGCCGGTTCTGGCAATGCAGTGCAGTCTAACAGCTTTAGCGGGTTGTTGTCGGTTACAGTCGTTCGGGTCTTTGATAATGGGAATATGGAAGTTCAGGGGCAAAAAGAACTGACTCTGAATAACGGCAATGAATATGTACGGGTTCGTGGTGTTGTGCGCCCTGAGGATATTTCTGCCAACAATATCGTCTCGTCCGATAGGCTTGCAGATGCGCAAATCCGCTACACTGGTTCAGGCCATCTTGCTGATGCATCTCAGCCCGGCTGGCTTAGTCAGCTGATGCGCACAATTTCCCCATTTTAATGATACCAAAGGCTTTGTGATCACTCATGCTTAAAATCATCAAAATCAGCGCTATCGCCCTTGCTGTTAGCCTTTTTGGATTATTGCCAGTGCAGGCTGACCGACTTAAGGATTTAACATCTATTGCCGGTGTTCGCTCAAACCAGCTTGTTGGTTATGGTCTTGTAGTTGGCCTTGCTGGTACGGGTGACGGAAATGCAGCTTTGACCCAGCAGTCCATGCAATCAATGATTAGCCAATTCGGTGTTGTGACCAGTGCCGCCAATATGAACGGTAAAAATGTAGCCGCAGTTATTATTACCGCTGAATTGTTACCTTTTACAAAACCAGGGCAAAAACTCGATATTGTTGTTTCGACGGTTGGTCAGGCAAAATCGCTTCGAGGTGGTACCCTCCTAATGACCCCCCTGTTGGGAGCTGATGGTGAAACCTACGCGGTGGCTCAGGGCAATTTGATGGTAGGTGGCTTGGGGGTCGCTGGCGGTGATGGTTCGTCTTTGACCGTTAATGTTCCTACTGTTGGCCGAATTCCGGGTGGGGCAAGCGTTGAAAAAATGATTGAAACGCCTTTTTTGGACAATGCCAATATATTGCTGAACCTTCATCAGGGTGATTTCAGCACAACAAATCGCGTTGCTGAGGCAATTAATGACGTCTTTGGTGGCGGTGTTGCTGTGCCACTTGATTCGACTACGGTTAAAGTGCGAGCGCCCATGGATCCAGAGCAAAAAGTTTCATTTGTTAGCCTTCTTGAAAATATTGAAGTTGAGCCCGCTCGGCCGCGTGCCAAGGTCGTGGTTAATGCGCGAACTGGCACCATTGTTATTGGCGGTGATGTCAGGGTATCTGCGGCGGCGGTAACGCATGGCTCCCTGACAGTCCGTGTTGAAGAGGATGTAGATATAACGCAAACACAAGAAATGGCGGTGGCCAATGGTGTCGCTGCAACCGCACCTGGCGCGGCTGTTGAAACACCGGATACAACAATTACGGCTGAGGAAGAGTTGGCGCGTGCCTTTGTTTTTGATCCAGGGGTCGAATTATCGTCGATTGTGGATGCGCTAAATGCCGTTGGTGGCACGCCATCAGATCTTGTGGCCATTCTTGAAGCCTTGCGTGAAGCGGGATCACTTCGTGCAGAGCTGATCGTAATTTAGGGGGCATCTGATGGATAATATTGTTCCAGTAACTGGTAATCTGTTGAGCCCTGAGCTGGTGCAGCGTCAAAGCGCGCCTGAAGATTTGCGTGCTGCTGCCGAGCAATTTGAAGCAATTTTCATCCAGACGCTTTTAAAACAAGCCCGTCAGTCAAAGCTAGCTGATGATATTTTGGGCAGCAGCGCAGGCGATAATTACATTGAAATGCTGGAACAAGAACGTGCCAAATCCATGGCGCAAAACATGAACCTTGGTATTGCCGAGGCTCTGGTCAAACAATTTGGGTTGGGCGTTGCTAGTCCTCCAAAGAACGATTGAGTTAGGCACCAATGACTAGTCTATTTGACGTTGGAAAAAGTGGAATTCAAGCCTACCGGCAGTCATTGGCTGTAACCGGGCAGAATATTGCCAACATGAACACTGAGGGTTACTCAAGACGTGAGGCAACTCTTCAAGAGGTTACGGCGAGTCAGGGTGGTATAACAAGCTTGTCCAGTCAGGCAGGGCTTGGGGTGCGTGTCGCCGATATCCGCCGGTCTTTTGACGAATTCCTTTTTGACCGAGCAAGAATGACTGCGGGTAGTTTTGAACAAGCTGAGAAGTATCTGGAGCAGTTGGAACAACTTGAAAATATTTTACTGCCTTCCAATGCTGATTTGGGAAGTCAAATAGGACGCTTTTTTGCTGCTCTAGGTGATGTCGCTTCGTCACCTGGTGATTTAGCTCCTAGAGTTGTAGCAGTTGAAGAAGGCGATGCACTGGCATCAAGCTTTAATTCACTCTCTAATTTGCTTGATAAGCAGCAAGCTGGGAGTATTTCTCTAGCTCAGGATGCTGTAACAGCAGTGAACTTGTTAACTGGTGAACTTGGTGATGTTAACTCACGAATTTTATCTTCAGGCCAGAGCGGACAATCCCCAAATTCGTTGCTTGACTTACGGGATCGTTTAATAGACGACATCGCAAAATTCACAGACATTACAGTAAATTATTCAGATCGAGGAGTGGCGTCAATTTCGCTTGGCTCTTCGGGTGTGGGGCCAGTGATTTTAGACCAGAATAATTCTGGTACTTTGGGCTTCAGCAATGAGACTGGTGTTGTGCGGTATTTTCTGAAATCTGGGGGAAATTCTGCGCCTACCTCTCAAATAAAATCTGGTGTTTTAGCGGGTCTTGCTGATGCATATGCCATGGTTCGCGAGGTTATAAAAGAGGTTAACCATCTTGCAAATTTGGTCAGTACTGAATTTAACACTCAACACAAAATGGGTGTAGATCTTGATGGAAACTCTGGCAGACAAATGTTTAGTACAAATGGATTGCTGGTAGAAAAAAGCCCCTCAAGCACATCATCTTTGGTTGTCGAGCTACAAGTAACAGATCTAGACCTTTTGCCTGAAAATCAATTAGATTTGACATATAATTCAGTTAAAAAAAGTTGGGTTTTAACTGGCTTGGAAATAAAAGAGCCATTGACTGGGAAGGATAAAATAGTTGGGCCAGGTTTTGTCTTGGAAATTTCTGGTACGCCAACTGATGGCGACTACTACACATTAAAAAGGAACGAAAACGCGGCCTCAACAATACAGTTTTTATTAAAAAGACCGCAAGAGATTGCTGCAGCATCTGCAAAAATGGTCTTTGCAAATAATGAAAATCTAAGCGAATCAGAATTAAAGGTTCAATTAATTAAAGATGACACAGCCCTGATACAAAAACCTATTTCAGGCACCCTTTTGAATTCACAATCGCCTGTTGAAGCAACAGAGTTTTTAAGAAATGGGTTGGTTGCAACAATTCCTGCTGGAACTGAAAATATTGAGCTAAGCTCATTTGCAAAACAATCATCTGCAAAGTTTCTGTTATCTGCCGATGATTTGGCTTCGGCGAGCCAGTTAAAATTTGAGCTTGAAGGTGCTTCTAATAATGGGCCTCACATTTTTGATATTTCATACCACACTGCTTTTCCCATGGCAGCCGTGGATAAATTTTGGAGTTCTGGAGCTGAAATAGTAGAAGCGCTCAATAATGGCGTTCTGAGATCTAACAATAATCTTTCATTGGCTGACATTGGGATGTTTATGGCAGCATCTTCCGGCGCAATTTCAATGGTTTCTGCATCAGGGGATTTTAAAACAAGTGGTGATAATCGTGCGCAAATTATATCGGGTGCAGGAGTGGTGGCCGGTATACTGACTGAAGCAGTTGACGCTTCTGATATTCAGGTGTTTACCCGTGAGGGTAGGCATATAGCTGGCTCATCGCTAAACACATCTGACATTAACTCTCTCTTGACTGTTCAAAATGGTTTCTCTGCGTCAGCCACATATGTTGGCGATTATTTAAATCGACCAAAAGATATGTATCGTGGATCAGACATAAGTATTTCTGAGATGGGAGGGCATCATACTGTTGACACAGGTAGTAACGGAACTGGTGCGTCAGCTCTTGGTGGTTTTGGTGTTGTTCCCTCAAATGCGACAGTTGACCGTGATTTCACGGTTAAATTGAGTAATGGTGAAGAGCGAACTGTGGCAATAAGTGCTGGCTCACATGCCAGTGATGTTGCTGCAGAACTCAATAAATCATTTAATGATATTGGTGCTCGTGCCGACGCAGAGTTAACAGTGGAGCTGTTTTCGTTCCAACAGAGTGGGCAATTAAAATTTGAACTCGCATCAATGAATGACGAGCCAGTAACACTTCAAGCTTCAGTTAATCCAAATAATTTATCAGCCTTGGCTGACGCATTTAACCGTGAAACAATCAACACTGGCGTCAAGGCAACCTTGTCTTTGAGCGGCGAACGCATTTTTCTGAGCAACTCTTCAGGTGATGACATAGTTTTCAAAAGCCTCAATGAAGGAGCCCCACTTTTCTCAAGCCGTGTCATTAATAAAGGTGGGCAAAAGATTACTGAACCCATTGTTTTAGGCGGTGCCGGGGAAGGTATTATAAATGCTGCCAGGTTTTCTGGCGTTGTTACAGTGTCCTCGTCAGACAGTTTTGAGTTGGATGCTGGAACACAAGTTCTGAACTCCACTCGTGACCCCCACCTCAACAGTTTGGTTGAAGTGTCAGGCACCAGCGGTGGTGAGAGCAAGGTCATTAGGTTCAACGTTAACAGTGACACTGACCGTCATGTTGAATCCTTTGATGGTTCTCAAGCATCAGCTGCAAGCGCCACATACTCAATGACGTTGCCCGTGGTTGCAGAAGTTTATCAAATTGAAAGGATATCCGCGCCAACTATTCCGACTATTTCAGCCGGAGATAAATTTAAAGTTACAATAAATGGAACGGAGATTGAAACAGCGGCGGCGGTAAATGAGACCGGCCTTTCTGGCATTGTGGAAATGTTGAATGGTGCAAACGCTGCGCCACTAGTTAACGGTGTTTTTGCGGTTGGTGACACAGATGATATCACTTTTACTTACAACACGGCTGGCCCTTTTGCCGGAACCATAAGCAAGCTGTTTTTTTTAGATGACTCAGCAGGTCTTGGATATGATCTTGGCACAGGTGTCGGCGCGCAAGATGTATCAGGGGTTTCGTCTATAAGCTATTCTGCTAGCGCTAAGTCATCAGATTTTAACCCAGTTAATTTAGACGCTCTTAATGCGGAACTCATTTCTAGCATTAGAGCCCAAGCACCAATGGTGTCACTATCAGGAGCGCAAGCGCCATCACAATTGCCCGCTGAAGGTGACAGCCTAGCCTTGTCATTGGCAGGTGATTTATACAGGCTCACGATGACTGATGGTGAAATAGTGGTGTCAGGGGGAGAAGTTGGAAGACTCAATGCTTATTTTGACTCTTCGGGCTACCTACAAATCTTCGGTGGTGGAGTGCTTTCGGGTGAGCCAATCAAGATTGTTGATAACAGCGTTGTTGGTAATAATGAACAGATGGCCGAGAGGTTTGGTGTATCTGAAAGAGTAAGCCGAATAACAAGCCAGCAAGTTACATTGAGCGCTTCGATGCCAGAGTTGAGCCTCGAGTTTGACGGTGTACAAATCACTGTCGATTTGGCTTTGGACGGTACAATTACCAAAAGTCCTAATATTAACGGTCTGTCAATTAGTTGGCAGCCAGTTAGTGGCTCAAACGGAAGAGTTGTAATAGAGTTTGATGACACATCAAACACATTAAAGTTTGACAGCCCACAGGAAAGTCTTGGCTTTAAGATCGCAAATTTGCAAACAAAAATAGCAGGCGACGGCATACAAGTTAATTCAACTTCGGGTAGTTATGTCGGTGTTGAGGCTGACGCATCAAGCATTGCAACGCAAAAAATAAAAATACTAGGTTTGCCACCGGAAGACCTAATCGTTTTAGTTACTGGCTCTGGCGCCAGAGCAGTTGGCGGTGCGTATGACCAACCAGTTCCTCAGATGTCGCAAGAGTCGCTAGTTTTGCAAATGACTAGTCAAAACAGTCAAACTGTTGAGATTTTGGATCTGGTCTCGGGGCACTCCATTGGGACTCGTCAGCTTGATGTTAACGGGTCGACAAGTTTCGCTGGTTATGAGTTTGAATTGAGAGGATCAGCAGTTAACGGTGATAGGTTTACTATTCAGCCCAACACCAATCCCTCAGGTGATAATCGAAACTTAAACAAGATGCTTACTTTTCAGGTTTCAGACACCAATGGCACTGGTTCTGGAGGTTTCCAAAAGGTATTCAACAATATTGTCGCATCTGTTGGAGCGGCTGTAAATTCAAACAAGATCTCCTATGAAGCTGCCGAAGCCAATCGCGACGCTGCTTTGGAGTCAAAATCTGAGTTTTCAGGAGTTAATCTTGATACTGAGGCTGCGGCGCTGCTTCAATATCAGCAGGCATATCAGGCGTCTGCCCGAGTATTGTCTACTGCACGAGAACTATTTCAAACATTGATTGATGTTGTTTAGGGGATTTTTATGCAAATAAGTTCAAAAGTATTCACGGAACAGCAAGTCCGCCAATTTGGTAAAATGAATGAAAATATTCAAGAACTGCAGGATCGTGTGTCTAGCGGTAAGAATATATTGAAGGCATCGGATGACCCGATTGGCGCCGTCCACCTGTCTGCAGCGCAAGAGCAAAAACAAATTCTAGAACGTTTTGAGAAAAATGTTGGTTTTGCGCAAAGCCGTCTGCGTCTGGGCGACCAAACTTTAAACGAATCAATTAGTATTTTGACCAGGATCGCGGAGTTGACTACTCAAGCTGGCAATGGAGTTTATGACGGCTTTAGCATTAAGGCGATCATGACGGAAATTGCTCAACTAAAAGAGGCTGTAGTCGATTTGGCAAACACCCGAGACTCCCAAGGCCAAAGCCTTTTTTCGGGGTTCAATACAAATGAGAAGGCATTTGAAAGGAATTCAGACGGGTCTATACAATATAAAGGTGACCGGGGATCTCACTCACTCCAAATTTCTGAGAGTATGAATGTCAAGACCAGTATTGATGGGGGCTCAACCTACATGAGGGTCCAAACTCCGGTGGGTCCTAAAGGGGTGTTTGACATCATAGACGAGGTTCAAAACTCAATATTCTTAACGGGAGAGCTATCAGACTTCGGGCAAGCAGATGCCAATGCAAGGTTAGAATTCTCTTTACCTGAAAATGCTCAAAACTGGTCGTTTTCTCTTTCAGGAGCCAAGGGCAGTGCCAAAATTAGCACGAATGCAGAGCCTGGAAATCTCCAGAAAATAGTTGATGATATCAATTTGCTATCAACGTCTACTGGGGTAGTAGCCACTTTGGAAGTGGAAACCCAAACAATCTTATTAAGTGATGATCAAAATGGAACTATTGCTATCCGGGACATTGAGATTGATGGCCAAGACGCCGCTGATACAGATATTGTCTCAAGATTGCATTTCACTCCTATTGATGAGGCCGGGAAAGCTATTGGGGGAACGCGGACGCTCGCCGATGTAGACCAATTGCTGGGAACTAACCTTATGAATATAAGAGCAGCGATGGATCACTTGTCTTTGAAACAAACTGAGCTTGGAGCTTATGAGATGAAGGCCACTGTTCAATTGCAGGCCATTGAATCTCGAAAGCTAGTTATCACGAAAGATATCTCGAAGTTGAATGATGCGGACCTAGCGAAATTGGTTACTGATCTACAAGCTCAATTAACAAACCGTGAGGCGGCTCAACAAGCGTTTGCAAAAATTGGTCAACAGAGCTTGTTTGATTTTATCCGTTAAGGTGACGGTAAAGCGACCTTAACTAAAAAAAGTAAAAACTTTTATCAATTCTAATATCATCTTAAATTCTGTCGTTACCATGCTTGAACTGAACTTTTTTAAAAGCATCTTTGAAAAATTTGGAAGTTCAAGGAAGGGCTTAAGGCAAAGTACTGCCTTGGTAGAATTTGATGAATGCTTCTTTGCAACAAAATCAAGCCAACGGGGACTTTGATGCCATTATGGCATCTGGAATAAAGGCTCACTCAAGTGGGGATTTACGCAGTGCAACAGAGTCATATTTTATTGTCCTCGCCGCCAATCCAGATCATGTCTATGCCAATTTGCTAATTGGTATTTTATTTTTTGACAAAAAAAAATATCAAAATGCCAGCTTGCATTTCTCAAGAGCAATTAAATGCAATCCAGACTTGGCAGAAGCTTTTAACTATCGGGCGGTTGCCTTTAAAGAACTAAATAGGGTCGACGATGCGATTAATGATTACAGTCGCGCAATAGCATTGGATCCGTCCCTTCACGAAGCCCACTTTAATTTAGGCGTTTTATGGGCTGAGCAGAAGTGTTTTGAGAACGCTATAAAGGCTTTCAGGGCCTCACTTCTTTTGAAACCTCAGGATCAAGACACGCTCTATAATATTGCAAAGACGCTGTCCAATATGAGGCATTATAACCTAGCAATTCCAGAATACACGAAACTCCTTGAGTTAAACCCGTGCCATGAGCTTGCCCTAATTAATAGGTCTAATGCCTATGCGAAACTGAATGATCATTCGAATGCCCTTGCTGGTTATCAGCGTGTGATTTCACTTAACCCAAAAATTCCTGAAGTGTTGCATTTGATAAACGCTCTTTCTGGTATCACAACAAAAAAACCGCCCCTTGGGTACGTAGCAAATTTATTTGATAATTATGCCGCAACGTTTGAAAGAACGCTTGTTGATGAATTGGATTACCAAATTCCAAGTCTTGTTGGATCCATGATACGCCGAGATTATGACGTAAATAATATGATTTCGGTTCTTGATCTTGGCTGTGGCACGGGCCTCATGGGAGAGGCAATCAGTGATTTAGATGCTTTCGTTGTCGGAGTTGACCTCTCTCAGAAGATGCTAAAAGAGGCGAGCACAAATAAGCGTTATCAGGAGCTCTTTCATTGTGACATCCAGCAATACCTATCCAGCCAAGTTTTGGACTTTGATTATTTTATAGCAAATGATGTTTTTATTTATGTCGGTGATTTGAAAGATATTTTCTCATTAGTTAAAAAGCGGAATAAAAGAAGTGGAAGATTTATCTTTACGGTTGAATTGAACGACACTAATGACTTCATTCTGGAGCAATCAGGCCGCTACTCTCACTCAGTGAGCTATTTGCATAAAATTTTTGATCGATTGGAGATGCAAGTGCTTCATTATGAAGAAGTGAGGCTAAGAAAAGAGTTTAATAACTTTATCATTGGTGGTCTGTTTGTTGTGAAGGTTTGAAAATGGCGCCTCAACTTTGATGACGCTCTCCCCTTTGATCCAATACGAGGCTTATTGCAGGACGATTTCTTTCACTAATTTTTGTTTAATAGTAAGAATTTGCTTCCATCAACTTCAAAAATATAAAAGATACTGTCAAGATCCAGATCCTTTTGATCCTAAAGGTTCTGAAAGCTAGCCGTTTGTTCCAGATGAGTGCTGATTTTGATAGATGTTTATATTATTAACACTAGCCTAGATCATCAAATCCCTTAATTTCTGAAAAATCCAATTCATTGCCGTGCGTGAATAGTTTTGCCTGTTTTGGCATAAATTTTGCACACCTTTCCTTGTGATTACAAGAAATGGAAGCAAAAAAATGAGTAGTTATGTCGAAGAACCCCTAAGAGGGATATTATTCTTTCAGGGTACTGAAAAGATTTGTTTTTCTTACTCTGAAACCATGGCGAAGATTATTTTTCCTTTTGCAATGTTCCATTTTGGCACGTTACTTGCAGCGCATTCAATAGTCAAAATTTTGTGGATTGGCGACGATTATGAGTAAGATCAATACAAATATGGCTTCGGTCACGACCCTATACCACCTTACAAATAAGGAAGGGTCAATGAACAAGGCGCTGGAGAGGATCTCTTCAGGCTTGCGCCTGAACCATGCGGTCGATGATGCTGCGGGTGCTTCTATTGTGAACCGGATGACCTCCCAGATTAAGGGAATAGAAGCGGCTATTCGAAATGCGTCCGATGCCATCTCATTAACGCAGACTGCAGAGGGTTCTCTCGAAGAAGTGTCACAGATCTTACACCGCATGCGAGAGCTTGCAGTGCAGGCAGCAAATGGCGTTTACACCGGTCAAGATCGGCAGGCGCTCAATAATGAAATCGTAGCCATGCAAAATGAATTGCATAGAATTGCAGAGAGCAGCACATTTAATAGTGTAAAGATGCTAAATGGAGATTTTCAGGACACGACATTCCAGGTTGGTTTCCAGCCGAACGACACCGCATATCTATCAATTGAGGATGTTCGTCCACAGGGTCTTGGTGAGTATGTGCTCTCAACATCTAATCAGAATGTTGCTGACGTCGTAATTGGGGCGGCAACTTCGACAAGGACGACCTCTACGCCAAGCGCGGTAAATGGTGTTGCTGAAATTGCAACTATACAAATGACAGCGCAAGGAACCGCTGCTGCCAATGATGTTTACACGATTACTGACGGCACAAACACAGTCACAGTCACTGATTCAGGTCCGGCCGCCAACATCGAGGGCGTTATAGACCTTATTGTTGCGGCTGATACTTCGTCACTTGGATTTACATTGACAAAGTCGGGCACTGATACTGTGGTCTTTACCCAGAGGGTGGCTGGAGACTTTACCGGTGCTTACAGCATTACCAAAACAACGGGCACAGCTGACGACACATTTGGGGCTGCTGCTGTTGGAACTGACGGTGTTAAAGAAGCTTCGTCTAGCGCAATTTCATCACCAGAGGGAGATGTCAGTATTGCATTGACTAAGATGAGCGGTGATGCAACTACCGCAAATTCAATCAATAAGATTGCTGCTGACACTACTGGTGGTACATTTACCCTTTCAGGAACAGATGCAGCCTTATTTACCATCGACGCTGATACAGGGGCTGTGACAGCAAGGTTAGACTTCGACACTCCCACTGACAGCGGTACGAATAATGTCTATGATTTTGAGGTAAATTACGCGAAAGATGGCGTTACCTTGGTCACTGAAACTGTCGCGCTGACAATCACCAACCGTATTGCTGACGATAATAATACGCAGGTTCAAGCTGCAGCTCAGCCAAAGTTGGGTACATCCCTCGCAGGTGTTACAAGTGGGATTGTTGAAACAGAAAACCTCACGATTTATGGTAATGTAGGCACAAAAACTGTAGACGTTAATGGCGGTAGTACTGCACGAGATGTAGTTTCATCTATAAATGCAATTCAGGGTGAAACTGGTGTCTATGCAGAGGCTCAAACTCGGGTCAATATTACATTCCCTGATCAGGCTACGGCTATTCAAGACACGGTTTCGTTCAAGCTTTATGGTAAAAATACTACTCCTCAGGTCATCTCTGGCACAGTGGATTTTGGTATAACCAATGGGCGTGATGCAGATTTGCGTGCATTAGCTGATGCGGTCAATGGCGCGTCTGGTTCAACTGGAGTTACAGCTAAGGTGTCGCCAAATGGGGCTCAGCTATCGCTGGTTTCGAATGAAGGCTATGATATTGTGATGGAGGGCTACGAGCTCACGGCGAATTCAATTTCCGCCAACATTTTTCCAGCTGATGAAAACCTTGTTAGTCTTGGGGCTGCTTCCGTGATGACTGAAGGCACCGCCAATAATAACTCAATGCGTGTCAGTGGTGTTTTAACCTTCCACTCGCCTTATGTGTTTTCAATTGCTACTGCAGCGACTGGTGCTGATGGCGGCGGACTTTTCCAGGAAACACCGGGAGCAGCAACTTTGTCAGCCGTATCTGACTTGAATGTTCTTACGGTAGATCAGGCAAAGAAAATGTTAACTGCGGTTGATGGTGCGCTTGTTCGTGTTGACCTTGAGCGATCAGATCTTGGCGCAACGATGTCTAGGATGGAGTATACAATTAGTAACTTGTCGAACATTGCCCTGAATACCAAGGGGGCGAGGTCCAGAATTCAAGATGCTGACATTGCTGCTGAAACAGTTGAGCTAAATCGCGCTCAGGTTTTGAGCCAAGCCGCTCAGGCAATGTTGGCTCAGGCTAACCGGTCATCACAGTCTATCTTGAGTTTGCTTCAAGGGTAATTGAATGTCTGAAAGATATAAAAAGGGGCGCCATTGGCGCCCCTTTTTGATTTTATGTTGTTTGTTTCTATTGAAGCAGTGCAAGCACTGATTGCTTAGACTGGTTTGCCTGAGCAAGCATAGAAGTGGCTGCCTGTCCGAGGATCTGCTGCTTTGACAACTCTGTTGTCTCGCGGGCAAAGTCGGCGTCCACGATACGGCCTTTCGCTGTTTCAGTTAGCATTGATGCTGCAGATAGATTATCGATGTTATGCTGTAATCTGTTCTGGATAGCACCAAGTTTCGCTTGGGCAGATGCAATCTGGTTAATAGCTGTATCCAGAATTGTTATGGAAGTGTTTGCTGATGAAGACGAAGTCAAGTCAACGTCACCAAGGTGAGTTCCGTCATCTGTTGTAGAGTTAAGCAAGTTAAGTGTCACGCTGTCAGTAAACACGCCGCCAGCTTTGTCAGTGTAGGATACATCAAAAGTAAATGATGTGTTACTATCAGCATCCATATCGGCAACGTTAGTTACCAGCCCCGATGTCTTGTCGATCGAGAATTTCGCACTGTCGGTACCGCTGATGGAATATGTTCCACCATCTTTACCTGAAGATGTACGATATGTGTTCAAAGCTGCACTCAGTGCGTCAGCACCAAACTCAATTTTTGAGGCTTCCGTGAGGGAAATTGAAGAGTTTGCTGTTGTTACGAAAGTAGAGCTTTGGGTTGAGTAGTTACCAAACAAAGTGTTTGTTGCTGACCCTGCTGTGCTGCTACCCACCTTGGTGGCTGCGACAGACACGAGAGTATCAACACCCTGGGTCACCGATGTTGTGTGCGTAGCGTCACCATCACCATCAGTAATTGCTACAGTAGCCTGTTCCACATAGGTGAAATCTATGAGCGTATCAGCGTTAGCTGCAGCACCGGCAGTAGCGGCCGTAAATTTCATATCAGTACCGTTTCCGGCATCTGATACTGTGTAGAGAGCACTCAACAAATCACCGTCTGCATTTGTTGCACCAGCAATGTCAGTTATAACATCTGCAAAGGTACCGCCAGTCGTTACTTGAGCTGAGTAAACCTCACCATTGACGGTAACTTCTACGGTATCATTTTGTGCAGTTACAGTGCCCGTGGCGTCAAATGTAACCGTCCTTGCTACCGCAGATTGAGCGCGTGTTGTGATTACGGCTGTGCCAACATCACCACTGTTACGCTGAACTGTCGCTGACATGTCAAGGTTGCTTGCTGCATTGTTAGCTGTAGCCAACAGATCACTACCCGATGCGCTGAATGTAATGGCTACAGGTGTAGCAAGCGCCTGATTTGCCGCATTGAGGTCAGTTACCAGTGAGGCAATGCCATACGTTCCTGCAGTAACACCAGCACCAACTGTGGCTGAAATAGTTGTGCCATCAATTACTACACTAAAGGTGTCACCGGTTGCCCCAGCGTTTAGAGCAGCCCCGAGACCAGCATAAGTTGTCACCTTCGCAACTGCATCGCGGCCAGCAGACACACCATTTGTAGTAAAGCTAGAGGCGGCAGCAATGACCGTATCAAAAGTACCGTTCGTTGCAGTCAATTGTGTAGTGCCATCAGCTAATGTGGCAGTCATAGCAGGTGTTGATAAAACGCCAGGCTCTCTCATCGTTACGGTAAGGTTATTACCGTTGTCAGCGAGAGTAAATCCGAGCTCACTCGTATCGAGTGCGACAAAGGCGTCAACAACCCCCGCTGCGGTGGTTTGCTGCCCGGTGACTGTTAGAGTTTCCAGGCCAACAGTCAGGGTAAAGATGTCGCCTGCAGCAGTGTTACCACCGGTAATGTCGGCATCGACCATGACTACGCTGAATACACCATCCACCGCTGTGGTGGTAACATTATCTGCCACGATAGTTTTATCTGTTTGGATGATAGAGTTTGGAGCGTCAGACGTATTGCCAACTGCGTCAGCATATGTCCAAACAATTTGGTTGCTTCCGTTGACTGAGAAAGTTCCCCGCGCTGCTGTCGCTTGCTGGGCATTTTCTTCGTTCAAAAGCGTTGCCAGTTTAGCGTTTGTAAAAGCAGTGTCATCTGCAGTCACTGTTGCGGCTAGAGTTACGCCGTCCACTGTTGCGGTGAATACGTCCCCTCTAGTGACATTAGTGTCATCACTGGCACTGAAGTCGTCGTCTTGACTGTCAGTGAATGTCACAACTTCTTCTTGTGAATCTGTTACTGTCAATGCAACTGTCTCAGTGAACTTGTCACCAGTTGATGATGTGTAAACAACGTTAAAGTCATAGACATTGTTCGTCCCGCTGTCCTGCTTGTTTTCGAAATCTAGCGCCGCAGAAATAATGCCGTTTACACTATCAACAGTAATTTGAGCAGCGTCAGTGCCGGTGACGGAATATGATCCAACCCCGGTGTCAGCATCTACAAATGCTTGCAAATTTGATGAAAGGATACCATCGCTAGCACCTGCAGAATTTGTTGCACGGAACGACATGGCTGCAGATTCAGATGTTGTAAGATTTGTTGTTGCCGTTTTAATGGCCGCAATTGTTTCGTTAGCTGTAATGTTGAGCTTCACATTCTCTGTAAAGCTGTTGGTTCCCGCTTGGTTGGTGTAAGTCACCTGCAAGTCATAGCTGTTTTTGGGTGACGCTGACGTGTCAAATGCGATGGCTGCATTGCTAACAATGTTGTTAGCTGAGTCCAGTGAAAAAGATGCAGCATCAGTGCCTGAAAGAGTATAGGTACCGTTTGCATTTGCTGCAGTGAAGGCTGAAATGCCAGTTCCAAGGTTTGCGTTCTGGATCGTGATGGACTCAGCAGCAGTTGAAGTCACTACAGTTGTGCCAACCTTATCTACAGAAGTTGAGTCATCAGCAGTGGCTGTTGATTTGGTTCCAGCCAAGTTGTCCCCGCCGAGTGAATCTGTATTCATGCGCTCAACAGTGACGTCAATTAGTTCAACGTTTGTGTTACCTGCACGAATGTTTGCTGAGTATGTGCCGTCAAGAACCTTCACATCGTTAAACGCTGTGTTGTTTGCAATTTTGTCCACCTCTAACATCAACGCATCAACTTCAAGCTGAGCGTTTGATCTGTCGCTGGAGGTGTAAATACCGTTGTTCATCTGAACTGCCAGTTCGCGCATACGAATGAGCATGTTACTAATTTCTGACATGCCTGCCTCGGCAGTTTGCACAAGTGAAATACCGTCTTGTGAGTTACGAATGGCAATGTTCATACCGCGCAGCTGGCTTTCCATTTTATTTGCCACTGCGAGGCCGGCTGCATCATCTGCAGCAGAGTTGATGCGCAAACCTGAAGCAAGCCGCTCCATTGCCTTTGTCATAGAGTCATTTGCTTTAACGGCATAAGTACGTGCGGTCAAAGCACCAGTATTTGTATTGATAACAGTCATTTCTAGTCCCCTAGTTACGTTTGCTAAACAAAGGGCAGGTTGCCCATCCGAAATAGACAACGACTGAATAACAAAAATGTTAGCTGGAAAAGAAAATTGGCTCGCAAGTATGCAAACAACAAGGATCCTCGCCCTTGGCTTTGAGTTGTCTTGCATAACGGATCCTGTTGGCAAGAATCTAAAAGTCTTGATTTTGGGAAGTTTAGAGTTTATTTCAATGGCTACAGACAAATGCCTTCCACAGGAAATAGATTATGAGCTTCTGCCCTAACTGGATTTTTGACGTCGCTGTGGGTAAATCAAGCCAAGAGTTTTTGGCGACGGACAACCCTCTCACCCTATATGCCAAGAAATACGCTGAGGGTTTATCAGAAAAATACACTGAAATAACACCTCAGGAGATTTCAGACACCTCCGAGTTATTGTTGCTATTTTTAGATGAGGTTAATGCTGGTGAAAATGCGGTAGAGATGCTCAATGGTTTTCAGTATTATAGATACAACTTCGAATCCGTTAACAAAGTTCGTAAGTTAACACCTCTTTTTGGTGAGGCTGACGAGCCAGTAAAACTTCTTAATTACAATGGTGAAGACACATTGAAACGTTTTAAGGCATATGTTTTTGGTTTGAGGTCAGAATCTGCGCCAGAAGCCCCGGCAGGATGGAATTTAGGTGCTGAAACAAATGTTCTGCACATTGCCGACATAGCGCGGCGAGAAGTATCAATATTTGATGCCCTTTAATTTTTCATCCCTGCTGTCCATGCATCCATCATATTTGTCAGCAGGCTTTGCGTTTCCTTGAAACCGGAAACAGCGGACTCCATCGCGGTGAATTGTGACATATAACGTGCACGTTCGTTTTCCATGCGTGTTTCGAGCGACGTGAGCTGATCTTTTTGATCACTGATATCTTCGCTGTAGCGCTTTACACGTTTATCAATGTCTCCGTCACTTATAAGCACCGTGTCACCGAACTCGTTTATTGTGTCAAAGAGACTTTTACCAACATATAATGTTGAGGTGTGATTGCCGTCTGCCTTCACCCAAATACCTTTTGCTCCAGTTGATGTCAGTTTAAACAATTCATTTTCGAGTGACATTAAGGTTCCGTCGAGGGCCGCGACTGTGGGGCCAGCGGTGTGGCTATCTTCTGTAACGGTCGTAAGGTGAACATGGTCAACAGCAGTTGCTGTTAAAGCAATAGTGCCAGGATGGGGAATATAAACAAGTCCTGCGTCTTGACCGTTGGAGATATTACCAGCGTTAGTGTCGTTGAATGTAAATAACAGATTTGCTGAAGAAACGCTAAATGTGCCTACGGACCCCCCGTGAGCAGTATTCAAAGCGTTAGCGACGTCAGTTAAAGTGTCATTGTCGCTCAGTGTGCTGGTCGTCACAGTGAATGGAGACCCGTTATTGTCGATCTGAATACTAAATTTATCCCCCGTCTTAATGGTGGGGAGGGACGGCGATCCAATCCTAACTATTTCGGTAGTTGAAGTGCCAGCAGAGTTTTGTAAACTGGCACCAAGAGTACTGTATGACCCTCCACTATCAGTGCTTAATTGCAACTGCCCGATGGTGTCGCCGTTATCTGCTGTTCCACCAGTGTTGCAAGTAACCGTTAGTTTACCGTCTGCGCCTGCGGTGTCCTGAGCGCCAGAACCTGTGCCTGCGCCATACGATATACCAACAGAAGAGTCTAAAAAGAAGAGCTTGCTTATTGTGCCGCCAACCGCACCATTGCTGGTATAAGTAAATATAATGTCATTTGTGTTATCAACGGAGAATGTACCGGGCACTGTTGATCCAGCATTAGCGGTATTCAACATGTTTACAATATCAGATAAATTCGACTGTGATGTAGCGGCAGCAGTTTCAATTTCGGTACCGTTAATGGTGACCTTAAACTTATCACCAGGAGCTATGGATGGAACTGTTGGCGTAGTTATGCGCTCCACTTGCTGGGTCGAGACATCGCCCGCGGTGTCTTGCCCGGCTGAACCAGTTCCTGAATCGTAAGTTGTCCCCGATGAGGCATCTAAGAAGAACAGTGAACCTATTGTTCCAGCAACTGGCTCACTATTAGTGTAAGTGAATAATATGTCGTTGTTGGAAACTGAAAACGTGCCGGGTACTAGCGGCGCGGCATTCGCAGAATTCAACATATCAACAATATCTGACAGGCTGGATTGCGTTGTGGCAGCAGCTGTTTCAATCTCAGTACCATTAATTGTTACTTTGAATTTATCACCGGCAGAAATTGATGGGACAGTTGGATTAGTAATTTTTTCGACTTGTTGAGTACCGGCAGTGTTGCTAAAACCGTAGCCAACGTCAGAACCTGCATCTGCAGTATTTGCTGCAGTATCGAGCTTTCCAGCTAGATAATTTATACGTTGTGTTGCAGTTGTTAGGTTGCTGATTGCGGTAACATCTGCGCTTGTAACCGTGTGAGACACACTGACGGTTCCGCTACCGTCTTGGACATCAACTTTGAATATATCGCCTTGACTGGCGGTTAATATACTGTTGGATATGTCATTGGAGCTCTCATTGAAATATACAGTTCTGTTCGTTAAAGCGCCGTTACGTTGCTGATCCACCGTGCCTAGAGGAGTTGCGGGAGAGTAGGTCAAGCCAGCACTCATCGTGGTGGTTTGTGGTGTTGCAGAATCATTATACTTAAAAATAAGATCAGAGCCTGATCCGCTAAACACTCCATCAGCTGGAGTTACGAGGTTAGCATTAGCTGAATTGAAGGCGGCTGCAAGCTTGTCAACACTGTATGAGGTGTCGCCGCCAACTCCAATTGCCGCGGTTGTAACTGTTTGTCCATCTACAGCTATAGTAAATGTATCACCAGCATAAACGGTGGCCGGAACACTTGGAGTTGAAAGTGTGAAGGTGCGTTCCGCTAAGTCATTGACATTAAATGTAACTGCTTCAGTGAATGTTCTGAAGGAGCTTGGCAGAGCGTTATCAGTCACAGTGTATTCGACGTTGAATGAATAAGAAGGCTTTACTTCCCTATCTGTTCCACCTGTTATAGTGACCACACCATTTGCATCTATCGTTAAATGTGAACTGTCAGTCCCGCTTAAGGACCACGATCCATTTGGATGGTCTGCAACATAAGCTTGCAGATTATCGCTTAATTGGCCATCGTCAGAGCCAAAACTCGAATCAATTGATTTGAAAGTTTGATTTCTAGACTCATCTGCGCTTATCACGCTGGTAGCAGTGTTGATTAGTGACAGAAATTCGTAGGTTCCAGGTGTCCACTCTTTACCAGTCATTTCCGCTTCGACTGCGACATTGGTGCTTGTTACATGGCTTTTTGATAATGCGGTAAACTCCTTTGGATTTTCCGTGAAATAACTTTTGAACTTAGTTTCATTTAGACTAAGCGTTCCATCTCTGTTTGTCATAACACCAAAATTTGATAGATATATTGAGTCTGCTCCAAAACCAACAATAGGTGTGGTTGTCATTTGGCGTAGCTTATAACGAAGCGATCGAACAAGTGTATCACCTGCAAGGGCTCCTCTTTCCTCTTCATCCAATGAGTTTTTATTCAGTGTCATCAGGCCGTTGGTTATTGTGTTCATGGTTTCAACAAAAAGTTTTGTTGCATCCATGCTTAGGTTGGGGTCATGACGCGCAGAGACCTTTTGATTAGAGGAAGTGGTAGCGTTAAGGGTGAGTGTGACGCCTGGAATTATATCATTAATTACATTGGTCTCTCTTGTCACCGAGAGCCCATTGAAAGAGATGACTGCATCAGAAGCCGCAGAAATTTCTTTAAGAGCATCGCCGCCGTTAGCTGCTCCTGACCCATTCGTTTCTGGATCATAACTTAAGTTGGATATTCCACCTGAATTGGATGTGGCTTGAACACGGATTTGATTGTTTGTTCCTAGTGGAGAGCTTAACGTCAGGGCGTAATTATTATCCGCTACTCGGACAATTGAGGCTGAAATTCCAACATCGAGCGCATTTATCCTATTCTTCAAGGTTGTTAAATTGTCAGCTCCATCCAGAACAAGGCTTTGCTGTGTAAAATCAGTGTTTGCAGTAAATGTTTTATTGCCAGAGTTATCGGTAGCCCAAGAACCCAATTGGATCGATAGATTGGTAGCGTCAAGAATTGAGCTGCTCGTAGCATAACCGGAAAAGGAAATGGATTGTGGGGTGGCTAGGCTGGTAATTGTGATGTTGTGATCGAAAGGCTCAACAAGGGAGGCATTGGTAAGGGTCACACCAACAGAGGAAGGGTTCCCGTCAGAACTCGTTGCTTGGACATTAAGGGTGGAAGCTTGTGCAAGAGAGTTTAAACTGGTTTGGAGCGTGCTAAATTGTTGTTTAACTTCTGCAAAAGCAGATATTGAAACAGTCTTTTCAGCAATCTTTTCATTGATTGTGTTCTCGCGCGGTGTTTTTTCCGCGTCAACCAACGCGTCCACAATTTGCGTGACATTTAGCCCACTTCCAACATTAAGCGCGCTGAGATAATCAACTGCCATGATACACCAAAAACCTCACACTGGAGGACTCTCATAAACCTTGTAACGACTCCTAAAGTGCAAAAGTTATGCCGATTTCATTAATTTTGTGTAAAACTTATTACAGTTTTTAGGAGCTGTATGGTTTGCTAATGCAGTCAGATCGACGACTAACAATAATTTTGTGACTCACGTCAACATATTGATTGGGAGGTACTGATTAAAATGCAACCAATATGGATAAAACAAAATTCCCTCATGGGTTCGGTCAAATATCTATTGGGAGTTTTAATCATTGGCATCGGTATCGGACTTTTAGTTTCATTAATCTCCAGCCTCTTTGTTTTTTTTGTAAAGTGGTTCATCGAGGCCAGAAGTATCTCCATTAATGATTTCTTAAAGTTTCCCGGAACTGAGCTATCATTGATGCCAATGTTATGGCTTTTGCTAGCCGCAGTTCTCTTAGTTTGTGTGCGCAGGGTCTTTAATATTGATCGGTGGCATGGACCTGCAGATAGCATTTATGCAGCTCATCGAACTGACAATGAACTCGATCTCAAGGCTGGCTTTGGATCAACCCTGGCGGCGTTTATTTCACTATGTGGAGGCGCTCCAGTTGGCCAATACGGTCCTTTAGTGCATTTTGGAGCTACCATTGGCAGCCTTCTATCAGACTTTTTTGGAAGCCGTCGCATCACGGCTGACATATTCATCGGTTGCGGGGTGGCAGCTGCCATTGCCGCAGGATTTCAGGCACCCTTTGCGGGAATTGTTTTTGCTCATGAGGCAGTGTTGAGACACTTCTCTTTTCGCGCAATTGCACCGATCGCAATTGCCAGTATCACATCAGCTTGGCTCTCAAACAAGTTATTTGGTGGTCAGGCTATATTTCAGATTGATGTTGTCCTTCCTGACCTGTTACCGCTCGTGCCAACCTTGCTTGCCAGCGGATTGTTTTTTGGCTTGGTAGCCATTCTATTTATGAGACTGTTATTTGCTGGCGGGAAATTGGCTGTCAAAACAGGCTTGGCGCCGTTACCGCTTGGATTACTGGCAGCAGTAATTTGTGGCGCGGTTGCGATGTTCGTTCCAGAAGTTTTGGGCCTCGGCGTCGGCACCGTTAATGAGATCCTTAACGATGGCTACTTGATTGGATTCCTTATTGCTTTGCTGATTCTAAAGTTAATAGTTACATCACTGTCAATTGGGTTTGGACTGTTTGGTGGAATTTTTTCGCCAGCCTTGTTCATTGGCGCAGCTGCGGGTGGGTTTGTAGCGAAAATCATAGCTATTTTAGGGGTGGTGAATGCCCCACAGTTGCTAACAGTTGCTGGAATGGCTTCGGTTTCAGCTGCTGTCGTTGGAGCGCCTATTTCTGTGGTGTTGATTGTTCTTGAGCTTACCATGTCATATGAATTTTCCGTTGCGGCGATGTTGTCAGTTGTTGTGGCTACCTTGTTGAGCAGCCTTGTATATGGGCACTCTTTCTTTGATGAGCAGTTAGTTAGACGAGATATTGATTTATCGCAGGGGCGTGGAAATCTTGAACTGATGCACCAATCGATAACAACAGTTGTTAGTAATGATTATGTGCTGCTGTCATCAAGCCTGACGGTAAAGACTGCCATCAAAAAACTTGCAGAGGCCAATGTCAGTGAGGGGTATTGCCTTAGCAAGGGTGGGGGTTTTCTCGGCAAATGCTCGCTTCAAAAATTGTTACTAGCTCATTATGGTGATGAGCTTGAGATGCATTTAATCGTTAACCCGGTGGTGCTAAACCATGATGCATCAATTATGCAGGCGATTGAGGTCGCAAGTGACTTCGTTGGCGAAGCTATTCCGGTGGTAAATCGTAACAATAATAAATTTATGGGTGTTGTATCTGAGGCCAATATTTTCCAGGCCTATCTAGCAACGCAAACGCGTATCCGTGATCTTGAGCATGGCTAGACACATTTCTTTTAACAGGAGTCGTTTGGCTACCGAAAAAATTAGAAATTTTTAAACGAGGAGGTCAACCTCATTTCTAAAGCGCGGGGCGTCACGGTACATGTTCGAGATACGTGCTATATTTGACTGGGCGGCATTATGCACAAATCCCGGTGACAGGCTGGCACGCGCAGCAAGAAAATTTTCGGATGTCACTGCTGATGGAGCCTGCCGTGGACTGTAAATGCGGGCATGCTGCATATTGGTAAAATCAGGCACCAATCGTGCAGTTGGATGGGTCGTTTCAACACCATTGATGGTTTGGCGCGGTGTTGGCACGAGGCTTGCAGACGACACCCCAGACCCTGCTGTCACAGCATTTGCCTGGCCAGAAACTGGCTTGGTTGACCCTGTGGATGGGGTTTCTGACTGCGGATGTATAAACATTCACAAATAGTACACGAATATTCTGTTTTAGACAAGTTTGACCTACGGAATCTTTTGCATGAATTACAATAACATAACCCAAGCTTATCAAAATGCAGAGCGGCAGGCGCTGGAAGAAACAAATGATCCCCATCTGATAATTATGACGATGCTGGATGCATTGGTGAAATCAATGCAGATTTTTGTTGATAATATCGATCACAAAAATGGCGGTAATCTTCAGATGAAATCGAAGCATTTTTCACGGGCGATTTCGATCATTTACGGCCTTCAGTCAAGCCTTGATTTTGAAAAGGGTGGTGATATTGCCAATAATCTGTTCCAGCTCTATGAATTTGCGCGTTTAAAGCTGATCGAAGATTTGGGCAAAGGCGTTGCAAATGGCACGCCGCAAGCACTCGAAGTAATTGCAAGTATCAGTGATGCATGGAAAGAAATGGGAAAGCAGATCCGCGATGAAAAATGATGTTTCTCAGCAATTTCAGATGCTGAATACACATATTGCCACCGCGATTGCGGGTAAGGATTATGTGAGAGCCGCCGCGCTTGATCGGGCGCGTCAGGATGTTTTGAAAGATATTTGTTTGATGGATGTAAAGGCGATTGATGCTGAATTCTTTAATATCGTTGAAGAATGCGCGCGCGATAATGCCAGTTTGATCCAAGCTGTCCAGCAGGATATGAACCATATTAGCCGGCAAACAAGCCGTTCGCTAAAAGCGCAACGTGCCTACCAAAGTGAAACCTAGGCAACTTGTGAAATCTGGCGTAAGCCTTTTGCGGAAAAGGCCTATTAGGGTGCTGGCGGTGAGCTAATTAACAGGCTTTTCGATCATAAATTTCTTCATTTTCTCGATTAATGTGGTGCGACGCAGTTTTAGAGCGTCGGCTGCTTGGCTTATCATGCCATTTGATTTGTCAAGTGCGGCTTCGATCAAGACAATCTCAACATCCTGAAGATGCCGCCTGACATCAATTGTATCAAAATAGGCAAACCAGTCGCGATAATGGCTTGGATGCGGCAAGGGGGATCCGCTGTCATGGTCATCGTCGGCAGTGCTCGCCTGACTAAGATCAGCTGAGGCCGCCCATAGAGCATCTTGTTCTTCGGCAAGGTCGGGCGCTCGTAAACGCAGCAAATGATCTCGCACATGCTTTGCTTCTACCTTGCTTCCAGGAAATAACAGGCAGGCGCGTTCAATCACATTGCGCAATTCGCGCACATTCCCGGGCCAGGGGTAACGCATAAATTCCTGTAAGGCGCTTTCATCAAATTCGGGAAGGGGGCCATTATCATCTTGTTTCTGCATAACCTTTTTTAAGGCAATGATGATTTGTGGGATATCAACCGCACGTTCGACAAGGGCGGGTAATTTAATTGGGAAAACATTGATACGGTAGAAAAGGTCAGCGCGAAATTTGCCAGCTTCGATATCTGCTTCGATATTTTGATGAGTTGCGCAAACAAGCCGAAGATCAATAGGGATATCTTTACCGCTGCCAACCCGCTGGATAGTACGGGTTTCAATCGCCCGCAATAGCTTTGCTTGAAGCGGCAATGGCATATCGCCAATTTCATCGAGAAATAATGTGCCACCTGATGCCATCTCAAAACGGCCTTGGCGGGTTTTTTCAGCGCCGGTAAAAGCCCCTTTTTCATAGCCAAACAGCTCTGACTCCAGCAATTCTGCTGGAATGGCTGAACAATTGATCGAAATCAAAGCACCTTTTCTTGCCGAAAATTTGTGAATGCTGCGGGCTACAAGTTCTTTGCCGGTGCCCGTTGCGCCAAGAACGAGAATGGTTGTTTTGGCCGGTGCTGCGATATCAATAAGCCGTCTTACATCACGCATTGCAGCGGATTGGCCAACCAGTTCGTTTTCACCCAAAATAAATATCCAACTAAAATTATAATTATTGACTAAGTCTTACACGCGACTCTAGACCAGAGTGTCAGAAATTTGAACAAAAAAGATCATCGTTTTGGTTTGTGTGTCAGAAAAATGTAATCTTTTTTGTAAGGTGTACCAGATAAAAAATCTCAATAAATTAGATAGATATATATTTTTATCCTCTCCTGATCCAACTTGGCTTGGATTTTGCCTTTACCGATGGGCATGAGTAGTCGGGAGACATGAGACATGGTTAAAGTTTGTATTGAGAGACAGTTACTGCCTGTGGCGGATATGCTGATCGATATTTTCACAATGCGGATGGCCGAAATAGGCATTCGCGAGGATGTCGCGGCCAAGCCAGCAGGGGACTGTGCGTCCGGGTCGGCAAACCCGAATGCTAAAATCCCGCAAAGCTATGATGTGTTCCTATGTAGCGCGGAATTTGCCGAGACGAATGGTGGCACTTCTGGCATTGTTGATATGGCACGAAGTATGAAAGCCAAGAAATTAATGGTGATCGGGCATGATGAAAGCGATCAGTTCTTCGTCTCACACGAGATGAACGGCAAATTGATACGGCTTTGCATGCCAAAATCAGCGCAAACCACCCCTGCGGCGGCAAATTACAGCCTGCAAATGGCAGTCACGCTTTGTCTTGATAGTGACCATGTCGCTGTTGCCGATCCGAATAGCCGCCAATTAATGGCGCTGGCGAGCCGTGTTGCAGTAACCGATGTCACCGTGTTTATCAATGGCCCAACGGGAACGGGTAAAGAAGTTCTTGCCAAATTCATCCATAATCAATCAAGCCGCAAGGACAAGGCCTTTGTTGCTGTCAATTGCGCAGCAATACCGGAAAATATGCTTGAAGCGATTTTGTTTGGTCACGAAAAAGGCGCGTTTACGGGCGCATCAACAGCCAATAAGGGTATTTTCCGCGCTGCTGATGGCGGCACTCTATTGCTTGATGAAATTTCTGAAATGCCATTGTCATTGCAGGCGAAATTGCTGCGGGCATTGCAAGAGCGCAAGGTCACCCCGCTTGGCAGCCAACGTGAAATTGATGTTGATGTTCGGGTAATTGCCACAACAAACCGCGAGATGCTGTCTGAAATCAGCAATGGCAAATTCCGCGAAGATCTATTTTATCGGTTGAATGTTTTCCCGCTGACGACCCAGCATCTGGCAAAGCGCACCGATGATATTATTCCGATCAGCAGCATCTTGCTAGCTCGTCATAGCATGGTTCTTGATGATCTTCCGTCGATCGATGATGAAGCGGCAGATATTTTGTTGGCTTACAGTTGGCCGGGGAATGTTCGCGAGCTGGAAAATGTTCTGCAGCGTGCCATCGTTCTGTCGTCTGGTGGCAAAATCATGGCCGGTGACATTATGGTCGATGGCGCCATTCAAGAGCGGATTGTGAAAAGCATGACGACAGAGATGGCACTGTCAAAAAGCGCAAGCGCTTAACCGGTTAAGAGGTAGATATGACACAAATTAGTTCAATGACTGGCCCAATTTCTTCGCTTCGCGCTCAGCTTCGCGCACAAGCTGATGCGGCCCTCGCCCCCGAAACCAACAAACCTGGTTTCACGGATCGCATGGGTAATGCGCTAAAAGAAGTGGCAAACGCCCAGAATGACGCCGCGAGCATGACCAAAGCCTATGAGCTTGGCGTCGAAAACGACATTTCAAAAGTTATGATAAGCCAGCAGGTCTCCAGCCTTGGGTTCCAGCTGACTTTAAATGTTCGGAACAAAATGCTCAGCGCCTACAAGGATATTATGAATATGCCTGTCTAGGCAGCACCAAACCGTGCTTTAAAATTGAAATTAAGACCCATTAATTAAAAGTTCAGGATATAAAACCATGGCCGACGCAGTTGTAAATCAGAATAGTGAAATGGTTTCGAATGACTCAGGTGTTTTTCAACAAGCAGGGTCTCTCGTTTCACAAGTCAGGCGGATTTATAACCAGCCAGCATTTCAACGGTCACTGCCAACTTTTGTTGCGTTGGCCGTGGCGGTAATTGGACTTGGGGCCTATCTTTGGATGCAGCAACCAATTCTAACGACGCTTTATGCGGGTCTTCCAGAAGCGGAAAAATCGCGCATTCTTGATGCCCTTCGCAATTCGGGAGTAAAGGTAAGGCTTGACCCTGTTACGGGTGACGTTCTGGTCCCAACTGAAAATTATCATAGTTCGCGGATGACATTAGCCGCGCAGGGGCTGCCAGCGTCGGTGGCGACAGGTTACGAACAGCTGGACTCAATTCAAATGGGGTCAAGCCGGTCGGTCGAAGCGGCAAGATTGAAACAATCACAGGAAATGGAGCTTGCTCGTTCGATTAGCGAGATTGATTTGGTGATAAGTGCAAGGGTGCATCTTGCCCTTCCTGATAAAGAGGTGTTTGTGCGCCAGCAGGCTGAGCCAACCGCGTCAGTCTTTTTGCAACTTGCTCGTGGGCGCAGCCTTGGTCGTTCTCAAGTCGAGGCGATTTTGCATTTGGTGTCGGCTTCTGTTCCAAGTCTGACCAAAGAAAACGTCTCGGTTGTTGACCAAAACGGTAATTTGTTATCCCGAAGCAATGGTAGTGCGGAGGGCCGGTTATCAAATGAACAGCTAGAGCAACGGATCCGGTTAGAGGACATTTACCGCGCCCGCATTACTTCGTTGCTGACTCCGATTGTGGGGGCTGGCAATATCAATGCCCAGATTAATTTGGATATTGATTATACGCGGAGTGAAGTTACCGAAGAGGTTGTTGATCCAAACGGCAATGCGCTTCGAAGCGAGCAAAGCACATCAGATAGAACTATGGCAGCGCAGGCCAAGGGTATTCCTGGTGCGCTTGCAAATCAGCCACCTGCTGCGGCCAATTTGACGACAGAATCAACTGCAAATGGCGGCAATGAAGAAATGCGGTCTCAATCGTCAAGCGAAGTGAAGAATTATGAGGTAAGCCGAACCGTTTCAAGTACAATGAATCCGACTAGCGTCATCCGTAAAATCAATGCTGCAGTTCTGGTGCGCGAGCGTACCATCACGGACCCGGATACTGGCCTGCCAACAACGCAGAAAATGTCTGAGGGTGAATTGCTTCAGATTGAAAAGCTCGTTGCCGATGCTGTTGGTATCGATAAAGAGCGGGGTGACAGCCTAACAGTGTCAAGTGCGCCTTTCATGAGTGAATTGTCTGAAGGTGTAAAGATTGAGTGGTTTGAAAAGCCTTATATGCGCTCGATCATCAATCAAGCAGGATTTGTGCTAATACTCGCCATTGTCATTCTTGGTGTTGTTCGTCCGCTGCTGAACCGCATTTTGATCCCGATCCAAGTTCCAGGTTTTCAAGGTGTACCTGGTTCAGACGACGAGATTGATCTTGACCAAATTGTGGTGGAAGAGGGCGAAAGTCTCGAAGACATTAAGGCGAAGCTGAAGCCGAAGAAGCAGGCAATTTCAGCGGAAATGCTGGACACAGCTAACACCTATGATGATAAAGTTGCGGTAATACGTATGATTGTCTCTGACGAGGCGGGTCGTGTGTCCAACGTGTTCAAGTCAATGATGTCTCGCGACATTAACTAATTGGCAAGACTACAAAAGTAAAAGGTGAATGAAATGGCGGATCCAGCAGAAGGCCAAGAACAGAAATCAGGGTCAGTTTTTGACAATCTGACAGGCACACAAAAATCAGCAATATTGATGATGCTGATTGGTGAGGATGAAGCTTCAGAAATTTTGCGTAATCTATCACCGCGTGAGGTTCAGCATCTTGGTACAGCAATGTATTCGGTTCAAGGGCTTGATCAAGAAACTGTGAACCTTGTTCTTGACGAATTTCTGGCCATTATTAAGGCTCAAACGAGCCTTGGAATGGGCGCGGGCAATTATATCCGCAATATTATGGTTAAAGCGCTTGGAGAAGACAAATCCCAGTCGGTCTTGAGTAGGATTGCGCCATCGGCAAGTGAACGCCCTATTGAGATCCTTGATTGGATGGATGCGCGTTCAATTGCTGAATTGATTGCTGACGAGCATCCACAGATTGTTGCGCTTGTTGTTTCTTATCTTGAGCCTGGCCTTGGAGCAGATGTACTTGGGCTTTTGCCTGAAAATATTCAACCAGAAGTCATCCGTAGAATTGCAACTTTGAAAACAGTTGGTCCAGACGCAATTCGTGAACTTGAAGAAGTGATGCAACGTAAATTCAAAGCAAATACCTCACTCCGTGCAACGCAAGTTGGCGGTATTGATGCGGCGGCGCGGATAATGAACTTTACGCAGCAGGCGATGGAAGGCCGCATCATGAAAGATATTGCTAAAGGCGATAAGGGTTTGATGCTAGCCATTCAAGAAAGCATGTTTGTTTTTGATACTTTGATCATGTCAGATGATAAATCATTGCAAACACTGCTGCGATCCGTTGATACAGAACTTTTGATTATGGCCTTGAAAGGCGCGGATGAGCCGCTTCAAGAGAAGTTGTTTTCATGCATGTCAAAACGTGCGGCTGCCAATATAATGGATGAGATGGAAGCGCTTGGGCCAGTGCGCCTAACTGAAGTTCAAGCGGCACAAAAAGAAATCATCAATGTTGCACGGCGCTTATCCGATGAGGGCAGTATTGTTCTTGCTGGTCGTGGTGGTGATGATTTTGTCTAGGCTAGAAATAGAGTATTCGTGACATGATCGAAGCGGTCAAAATGGATGTTGAAGGGCGAAGCGGTCCCCTTGCTGAAAACGAGGTTGCCCGCCTTCTTGGGGTATTGCAAAACGCCGAATTCAAACGGTCTGAAACCCGCAATATTACGAAAGATCATAGTTTTAAGCCCCGCAGCCTTATGGAAATTGCGATTGAGGCGCAGCAACGTGACGCCGAAATCGAAGCGGATATGCAAGCCGAGGAAGCACTTGCCGCAGCACAGCGCACTGAGGAAGCGTCGGCAAGCAAGGCACGAGCTGGCGAGGACCAAAATTTAGATGACTCCAATTCTTCAGACCCCAATTCGGCTAACTCGCAATTTGATAATCAAGATGCGGTAATGGTTAGCGGTGATGATGGGGCTTTGATGCCTGCTGATGGCAATGAAGATTCGCGTGGGCAAACCACATCACCGAGCAACTCGCCATTACCAATCAGTGACGCCGCTCAAAATGTTACGCCAGATATGGCTTCAGATGACCAACCTTCTGGTGCAAGTGTTAATCTGGCCAATGACGCGCTTGCCAATAACCCGTTTGCCAATGATGCCGTTGAACATGACCCAATAGCCGATAATAATGACGGTGATGCCGCCGAAGACACAACGATTGCCGCTAATTTTGAAACCGTAACGGCGGCATTTGAACGTGGCAAAGCGGAAGGCATGATTGCTGGACGCGATGCGGGGATCGTTGAAACCAAAGCCGAAGCCGAAGCTGCGGCACAGGCGAATTTGGCCGATAAGATTGCCGCTTTTGAGGCGGCACTTGTTGCGCTTGCCAAGCCACAGGCTTTGCAGGCAGAAGATTTATCGCGTTCGATCCATGCTGCGATTTTGAGACTGGCAAGCCAGCGTGTTGGCCAACAAATTGATGATATGCCAGAAAATTTCCTTGTCCGTATCGAGGCGCTAGTGACCAGTATCGGCCAGAAAATGAACGCTGGAAGTGTGCATATAAATGCTGACGATTATACAGTCATGTTGCCATATCTGGCTGATACTCATCATGATTTTGTTGCTGAGCCCGATCTAGCACGTGGTGACATCATACTAAAATTTGGGGGTGTTGAGTTGCATGACATTGCTGAAACCCGCCTTGGTGGGCAGTATGCCGAAACTTTGAAAAATATGACAGAAGACCCGTTAGAGACTAAAGATCTTGCAGCCAAGCCAACGACAGCAGAGGCAGAGCCAACGACGGCAGAGCCAACGACAGCAGAGGCAGAGCCAACGACGTTAGAACCAACGACGTTAGAACCAACGACGTCAGAACCAACGACGTTAGAACCAACGACGTTAGAACCAACGACGTCAGAACCAACGACGTTAGAACCAACGACGTTAGAACCAACGACGTCAGAACCAACGACGTTAGAACCAACGACGTTAG
>Ga0255752_10000754_pt1 | contig 39375 bp, 29 predicted proteins | sample 011ome_25_FD_179952 | JGI IMG/M metagenome (GOLD analysis project Ga0255752, IMG submission 179952) | Coastal salt marsh microbial communities from the Groves Creek Marsh, Skidaway Island, Georgia - 011512CT metaG (version 2) | ecosystem: Environmental > Aquatic > Marine > Intertidal zone >... | reverse complement strand
TTTAACCATTTAAATTAATTTAACTTTTTTTATACAAAGGTGTTGACATTCTTAATAAGAAGAGTAATATTAACTTTACCTGCTGAGACCGACTAACAACTAAATGCAGACGGAAGTTAGAGAGAATCAGAAGGAAGAGACCAGAGGGAGAAAAGCGTTTCTAAGAGTCGACGATAAAAAAGAGCTTAGAGACCCACCAAGGAAATAAGAGAAAAATTTCCAAGGCGCTAAAGAAATTCTCACTTTAGACCCCAAAGGAACTCGAACTAAGACAGAGCCTAGCTCTGTTTTTTTTTGCCTGAAGGAAAGTTAGTTAAATAGAGATAGCAAGAAATTAAGCAAGAAACTTAATCATCACACCTGCTGCTACAGCAGATCCTATTACGCCTGCAATGTTTGGACCCATTGCGTGCATGAGTAGGTAGTTTTGTGAGTTGTATTCAAGCCCAACTTTATTAGCAACCCTTGCAGCCATTGGCACTGCTGATACTCCTGCTGCACCAATGAGTGGATTTACTTTATTTTTACTTAAGACATTCATTAGTTTTGCAACCAATATTCCTGATGCTGTTCCAATAGCGAAGGCAACAATACCAAGTAAAAGGATTCCTAAAGTCTCTGGTGTAAGAAATTTATCTGCAGCAAGTTTTGAACCCACTGATAAACCTAAGAAAATAGTTACAATATTAATCAATGAATTTTGAGCTACCTCACTTAATCTCTCAACAACTAAAGACTCCTTCATTAAATTTCCCAAACATAACATTCCAAGAAGGGGGGCTGCGCTTGGTAAAAGCAACCCAACAATTAAAAGAAGTGAAATAGGAAATATAATTTTTTCTTTTTGTGATACTTCTCTTAACTGCACCATTTCAATCACTCGCTCTTTATCAGTAGTTAAAGCTCTCATTATCGGAGGTTGGATTAATGGAACTAAGGCCATATAAGAGTATGCTGCAACAGCAATAGCACCAAGTAATTCCGGTGCTAATATTGAAGAAACATATATTGCAGTTGGTCCATCAGCACCACCTATAATCCCTGTTGCTGCAGCTTGTTTCAATGTAAAGGAAATTACCCCATAGTGATCTAGTAATAACGCCCCAATTACAGTAGCAAATATACCAAATTGTGCAGCAGCTCCGAGAATTAATGTTTTAGGGTTTGCTAGCAAAGGTCCAAAATCAGTCATTGCACCAACACCCATAAATATTAATAGCGGAGCGACCCCTGAGCCAATAGCAACATTATAAAATGTATAAAGGATACCTGGCTTATAACCCATATCCATGGATAAAGAATTTATGCTACTTAGCTCAAGATACGAAGCAGTTTTAATATACTCATTTAATTGACCAACCTCTAAACCAAGCATTGAAGTCAATATTTGAACATCCTCTATTTTGTTTTCGTATATTAGTCTTTCAATAGGACTTAAAGATAAGCCAATTTCAGGAATGTTAGTTAATATAGCTCCAAAGCCAATTGGTAAAAGCAATAACGGCTCAAATTTTTTGTTAATAGCAAGATATAAAAGCAATAGTCCGACAATCAACATGATTGCTTGTGGAAGGGTTATGCTAAAAATACCAAAGCTTGAAACTATATCTAAAAAATTCATATTTAAACTATCTCAAAAAGTGGATCGCCTGGATTAACCTTGTCACCCTGGGAGACAAATATTTTTTTAATTCTTCCTGCATGAGGAGGTTTTATTGCTGTCTCCATTTTCATAGCTTCAAGAATTATCACAGCATCTTCTTCATTTGCTGTATCTCCAGAATTAAATTCAACTTTATAAATATTTCCACCCAAAGGTGCATTAATAATAGTCCCAGATTTATCTTCTATGTCTGGGGCAACAGAAGATTCTTTACTTTGAGGTTTTACCGCTCCTAAAACAATTTCAGGTTCGTTGTTTTTTGTGTATCTTACTTTATAAGTTTTATCATCAATTGATACAGAATAAACATTCCCTTCTTCTTGGTTGAAGATAAGGGGCTCTGCTTCAAAATGGTCTTTATTACCTCTATTTTCAAAAAAAGCCATACCTACTTCAGGAAATAGGGCATATGTAAGAAGGTTCTCATCGCTTTCTTCAATATCAAATGATTTCGTCTTTAAAACTTCTTGTAGTTCTTTTTTTATTCTTACAAGTTCATTCTTATCAATTAAATCAGCAGGTCTGCATGTAATTGGTATGAAGCTTCCAATTGCAGCAGATCGTAATTCAGCAGATACTTCTGCAGGAGTTTCACCATACTCACCTTTTAAAACAGATTCTGTTTCTTTTGTAATTGTTGAATACCTTGAACCACTCAGCACATTAATAACAGCTTGCGTCCCAACTATTTGAGAAGTTGGAGTGACAAGAGGTATATACCCAAGGTCTTTTCTTACAAGCGGAATTTCAGCTATAACATCATCGAATTTGTCTATAGCATTTTGATTTTTTAATTGATTTTCAAGATTTGTAAGCATCCCTCCAGGAACTTGAGATGAGATTATTCTTGCATCAATGCCTTTAAGTGAACCTTCAAATTCTGCATATTTTTCTCTTACTTTTTTAAAATGATTTGAAATAGGCACAAGTTTCTCAAGATTTATATTGGTGTCATATTCTGTATTTTCTAATATACCAACAACTGTTTCAGTTGCTGTGTGCCCGTATGTCATGCTCATTGATGAGATAGAAGTATCAACATTATCTACTCCAGCCTCAATTGCTTTAATAATTGTTGGTGTAGACATTCCGGTTGTTGCATGACAATGGAGGTGAATTGGGATCTCAATAGACTCTTTTAGCTTTGTTACCAATTCAAATGCTGCATATGGCTTTAGCAAACCGGCCATATCTTTTATTGCTAATGAGTGCGCACCCATGTCTTGGATTTTGTTAGATAGATCCACCCATCTTTGTAAATTATGAACAGGGCTGGTTGTATATGAAATTGTTCCTTGCGCGTGACCATCATGCTTGATAGTTGATTTAATTGCTTGTTCTAAATTTCTAACATCATTCATGGCATCAAAAATTCTAAAAACATCCACCCCATTTAATTTTGCTTTATCAACGAATCTATCTACCACATCGTCACCGTAATGCTTATAACCCAATAAGTTTTGTCCTCTGAGAAGCATTTGTTGCGGCGTATTAGGCATTAAAGCTTTAATGTTTCTTATTCTTTCCCATGGGTCTTCACCAAGATATCTAATACAAGAATCAAATACCGCTCCACCCCAAGACTCAACTGACCAATATCCCACCTCATCCATATCTTTAAGAATATTCTCCATATCCTTGTATCTAAATCTAGTAGCTAATAAAGATTGATGCCCATCTCTTAATACAACTTCAGTAATGCCTATATTTTTTGTAGATTGGTTATTTTTCATTCTGGATCCTTTCTCCTAAAGCTTTAATAATTCTTAAGTGGTCAGTATCTATCTCATTTACTTTATCACCAGGTAAGGAGGGTGAATTATCATTTTTTTCTTTTAATATGTATGCAAATGCATTTATAGAAACTATCAATAAACACAAAAAAAGAAAGACAGTAAACATGCCTGAAAGCATTAAGTCTATTCCTTGTAATAGTAGTCCCGACATATTGTAAATATTAAAACTGAATGATTTTACACGAGAATTATATATTAATCATTGAAAATAATATACAATATCAGCATATTATACATATAAATGTAAATTATTTACAATATTAAAATTATGAAAGTAGCAATTAACGGATTTGGAAGAATAGGTAAGAATCTTACTAGACAATTAATAGAGAAAAATTTTCTCGAAGGAAATCAAGAGCTTGAGTTAGTGGCTGTTAATGATTTGGGTAGCATTGAAACTAATGCTCATTTGCTAAAGTACGATTCAATCCATGGAAAAATAGATAATAATATTTCCTCACTGGAAAACAAAATTATTGTTGATGGTAAGTCCATTACATACATATCTGAAAGAGATCCAAATAATTTACCCTGGAATGAACTAGGTATTGATGTTGTTTTTGAGTGCACTGGCTTATTTACATCAAAAGAAGCGTCTCAAGCCCATATAAACGCGGGAGCCAAAAAAGTAATAGTTTCAGCTCCATGCACGAACGCAGATAAAACAATTGTATTTGGTATAAATCATGAAGAGCTGACTGCTGAAGATAAGATAATTTCTAATGCATCATGCACCACTAATTGTTTAGCTCCAATAGCGGATGTAATTAATAAAAATTTTGTTATTAATAGTGGGTTGATTAATACAGTTCACGCTGCAACAAATGATCAAAGTCTTTTAGATGTTGCTCACTCAGACCTATATAGGGCTAGAGCTGCATCGGCTTCAATTATTCCATCTAAAACAGGTGCAGCAAAAGCTATTGGTCTTGTTATTCCAGAGCTTGATGGAAAATTAAATGGCATGGCTACAAGAGTGCCTGTATTAAATGTCTCACTTCTTGACTTAACATTTGAAACTGAAAAGAGATTTACGCCAGAGGAGCTGTGCGCCGTTCTTAAAGAAGAATCACAAAACAGACTTAAGGGTGTATTGGCTGTAAGTGATATTCCACTTGTAAGCTCTGATTTCAATAATGAAACTGCTTCATGTGTATTTGATTCTAATCATATTATTCAAATTGGTAATCAAACAAAAATACTTGCTTGGTATGACAATGAGTGGGGCTTTAGTAACAGATTGATCGATCTTGCGCTCTATATGGCTAAAGCTGGAAAAATTGAGCTACAGCAATCAGCCTAATACCTAAAAACATCTATTTAATTAAGCAATTTTGCATTAATATGCCCATAGTATTTGGAATATAAAATAGCAATGGAATTTAGTAGAACAAAAATAATATGCACAATTGGTCCAGCTACTAGCTCGTTACCAATGATGAGAGGTCTTTATAACAACGGTATGAACGTTGTCAGGATAAATATGTCTCATGCTTCTCACAAATTTGCGAAATCTGTCATAGATAAAGTTAATAAAATAAACTCCGATCCTAAGTCTAAACATGGATCCATAGGTGTCTTATTAGACACTCAAGGCCCTGAGATAAGAACTGGAGATACAGAAGTTCCTCTAGATCTTAAGGTTGGGGATGAGGTTAAACTTACTGTTAGAGATGAAGTTGATGTTGAGACTTCATCTATTAAAATTAACTATAAAGATTTAATACATAGTGTAAATCCAGGCTCTAAAATTACGGTTGATAATGGGCTTATTAATTTCCAAGTAATATCAAAAGAGGAAGATACTCTTTTGTGTAAAGTTTTGGATGGAGGAAAACTTGGATCAAAAAGACATGTTAATCTCCCCGGGGTTAGGGTAAATCTTCCGTCTATAACCTCAAAAGATTATGAAGATATTCAGTTTGGTATAAAAAATAATGTTGATTTTATAGCTTTGTCATTTGTAAGAAATGCTGATGATCTTGATAAATTACAAAAAATTCTAGATGAAAATAAGTCCCCAGCCAAAATCATAGCAAAAATTGAAAATCAAGAGGGACTTGATAATATTCATGATATTTGTAAATCATCATGGGGGGTTATGGTTGCTAGAGGAGACTTGGGAATAGAAACTAGCTTGGTTGATCTCCCTAATATTCAAAGAAGAATAATGTATGCATGTGCAAAATGGGGAAGACGATCTATAGTTGCAACACACTTACTAGAATCTATGATTTCTAATCCAACGCCAACTAGGGCAGAAGTAACAGATATAGCTAATGCTATATATGAAGGTGCCGATGGAATTATGCTCTCAGGTGAAACTGGGGTTGGAAAATATCCAAAAGAGTGTGTGAACTTTCTTAAATCAATTGCTATAAAGACAGAAAAATTTAGAACTTTGGGATATGAGTCTCACCTGGTTCCTCATTCAGATTGGCAACATATTGGAGTTAATGCTAAGAGTCTAGCAGAGTCTATAAATGCTGATGGAATTATTGCAATCACAAGAACTGGCAAAACAGCTCAATATGTCTCAAATGCGAAGCCTTTTGGAATTCCAATATTTGTATTTACTGGCAATCGCTCAACCTACAGACAATTATCTTTGGTTGGCTCATCAGTTCCACATTACATTACTGGTTTAAATAATCACGAGAGAACCCTTAAAAAAGTTACAAAAATTCTAAGCGAGCATTATGGGCCTAGAAATAAAAACAAAAGCTTAAAATTTATAATGGTCTCAAGCATTTTTTCTGAAGAGCATTCTGACGCTATTCAAATAATTAATATTTAATCATGTTTGACACTTTTATAGAGAGCACTTTATTGATGTTTGTTGCAATTGATCCTATTTCATTGATCCCTATTTTTGCTGGCTTAACCTCAGGTTTAAACAAGGAACAAATTAGATCCATATACACAAGAGCCACCTTAGTATCGTTTTTTGTGCTTTCTGCATTTTGGTTGTTTGGAACATCTATCTTAGATGTAATGAATATAAGCATGGATTCATTTAAGATTATCGGTGGGCTATTTTTAGTAGTTATTGCCTTTCAAATGGTCTTTGAACAACGCCAGGAAAGACGTCAATCAACTGCTGATAATGCAATTGATGACGAGACCATTAAGTCTATTGCAATTTTTCCATTAGCAATACCATTAATTGCAGGTCCAGGTGCAATGGCGACTAGTTTATTGCTATCAAAGGAAGAATATGCAAACTTTGCAGATGCAGCCGTATCCTATTTACCAATTCTTACAGTTCTATTTATTGCAACATTAGCAATGTGGCTTTCATCAAAATTAGCTACAAAATTAGGCCCAACAATTATCACTGTTGTGCAGAAAATATTTGGCTTATTGTTAGGCGCTCTTGCAATTGAGTTTGTTATTGATGGAATTCAAAACTCATTTAACCTTATCTAAAAATGATTTCAGTTCAAATACAAAATATTTTAAAAAATTCAATTGAAGAAAATGGACAAGCAACATTGCTAGTATGCGGTGGAAGCAGCCCATTAAAAATCTTCAAAGAACTCTCTGAGTCAGATATTGATTGGAGTAAAGTTTTTATTTCATTGATTGATGACAGAATTGTTGATGAAGATAATCCAGATTCAAATGTTCATTTGTTAAACCAGCACTTACTAATCGGTAATGTAAAAAATGCTTCTTTTATATCTTTAAATAAAAATCATAAAAAGCTTACTGATAATTTTGATTCTTTTGATGTGGCTATTGTTGGTATGGGTCCAGATGGGCATTTTGCGTCATTATTTCCATCAATGATTGGTAATACCAATTACTTAGATTGCGAATCTAAACCAGAGATATTAGTCACCGAGCCCATTGGAAGCCCATGTTACAGAAGAACATCTATGAATCTTTCCATGATCTTGAAAACAGATAATATTTTTATTGTTATACCAAATGAAGAAAAATTGAATATCCTTGAGGGGGGGTATTTGGACAAAGATTTGCCAATTTATTACCTATTAAATCAAGATATTAGAAAAATAAATATCTTAAAAAATTTCTAGACCCTAGTTTTTTCTAAATTTTCTATAACTTGATCTTTCTTCAGGTCCATATTATTACCAAAACAAGCTGAAACAGTAGCAGAAAGAATATCAATAATTGCTAAGTGAGCAAGTCTTGATGTCATTGGGATATGTAAATTATTTTCTAAGGGGGCATGTATATGAAGAACAACATCAGATAGTTTTGCTAGAGGTGAGTCTTTTGATGTAAGAGCAATAGTTTTTACCCCATTGCTTTTAGCAACTTTAGCTGTTTTAACTATCTCAGCAGTTCTTCCTGTAAACGATATGAGAACTAATATGTCATCAGTATTCATCATTGAAACTATCATTCTTTGATTAATGTAATCAGTATGTGCAACCACAGGTATGCCAAACCTAAAAAACTTATGCTGAGCATCCAATGCAACTGGTCCTGATCCACCCAATCCAAAAAAAGTTATACTTTTTGCAGATGCTAGCATCGCAGTAGCTTTGTCAATTGAATCTGGGTTTAGGTTTTGACCTACGCTAACTACAGTTGATTGAATATCACTCATAACTCTCTTAACTAAATCAGGAGTATCTTTATCAACATTAAATCTATCTATAAGCATTCTATTTGTGGTTGATAATTCTTGAGCAATTTGGATTTTAAATGATGGATAGCCGTCAAAACCTAGTTTTTTACAAAATCTATTAACCGTTGGAAGACTCACATCAGCCTCTTCAGAAAGAGCAGATATCGATTGATTTATAACTCTTGAAGGATTTGAAAGAACAATAGATGCAATTTTCCTCTCAGATTTGCTAAGTTGAGTTTCTCCGTTTACTAAATTATCTAAAATCAAAATTTACCCCTAAATTTATTGTAATATATTTACATATTTAGATAATTAATACAAATTTTGTATATTATTAACATGCTTTGGGTTAAAATACTCTCATACATATAGGAGTTAACATTGAGCGAAAACGATATCGATCCTATCGAAACCCAGGAATGGCTCGAAGCTATAAATAGCGTTATAGAAGAAGAGGGTATTGAGAGAGCATCTTATATTTTATCTAAATTAGCTAACAAGCTTAACCAAGAAGGGGCAATACCTTCATACAATCTAACAACTCCCTTCAGAAATTCAATTCCAGTTAAAGAGCAAGCCGCGATGCCAGGTGATCTATTTATGGAGAGAAGGATTAGATCTTTGATTAGATGGAATGCTTTGGTTATGGTTTTAAGAGCTAATAAAAATGATGATGATCTTGGCGGTCATATATCTACATTTTCTTCTGCAGCAACTTTATATGATGTGGGTTTTAATTATTTCTTCAGGGGCTCAGAAAGAGATGGTTTAGAAGACTTGATTTATTACCAAGGGCATTCATCTCCTGGAATATATGCTAGAAGTTTTCTAGAGGGCTTACTTACTGAGGAAGATTTAGATAATTTTAGAAGAGAGGTTGATAAGCCTGGTTTATCTTCATACCCGCACCCATGGTTAATGCCAAATTACTGGCAATTTCCAACCGTATCCATGGGTCTTGGGCCAATAATGGGTATATATCAAGCTCATGTTATGAGATATCTCTCTGCAAGAGATTTAGTAAAAAGAGATGACAGAAAAGTTTGGGTTTTCTGTGGCGATGGAGAAATGGATGAGCCTGAATCCAAAGGTGCGATAGCTTTAGCTGGAAGAGAACAATTAGAGAATTTAATCTTTGTTGTAAATTGTAATTTACAAAGATTAGATGGACCTGTCAGAGGTAATGGAAAAATCATTCAAGAGCTTGAGGGTGCGTTTAGAGGATCTGGCTGGAATGTAATAAAAGTAGTCTGGGGCAGAATGTGGGATCCAATTATTGCAAAAGACAGAGAAGGTAAATTGCAAGAAATTATGGATGCAGTAGTAGATGGCGAATTACAAAATTTCAAGGCAAAAGGTGGAGCCTACACACGAGAAACTTTCTTTGCAAAAGATCCGGATGTATTAGAAATGGTTGATGATTTAACTGATGAAGACATCTATAGACTAAACAGAGGCGGCCATGATCCATATAAAGTTTATGCAGCTTACCACAAGGCTGTAAACTCTAAGGGTGCCCCAACTGTTATTCTTGCTCTTACAACCAAAGGTTATGGGGTTGGCTCAAGAGAGGCAGATAACACTACTCATCAAGTTAAAAAACTTTCATTAGATAATATTAAATCTTTTAGAGATAAATTTAATATACCTGTTTCTGATACTGAGATTGAAGATTTGCCATATGTCAGACCTCCTGAAGATTCACCAGAGATTCAATATCTTAAGAAAACGAGAGAAGCTCTGGGAGGATCTATTCCAAAAAGAAGGGCTATTTCCAAAACTTTGCCAAGTCCAGATGAAAAAATATTTGCTAAATTTGATGAGGGCTCAGGCGAAAGAAAAATTTCTACAACAATGGCTGCTGTCAATGTAATTACTGGTCTTTTAAAAGATAAAGAGATTGGAGAAAGAATTGTTCCTATTGTGCCTGATGAGGCTAGAACATTTGGCATGGAGGCGTTGTTTAGGCAGGTGGGAATCTATTCCTCTGCTGGACAAAATTATGAGCCAGAAGATGCAGACAAAGTCATGTGGTACAAAGAATCTAAAGATGGGGTCATGTTAGAAGAGGGTATTACTGAAGCAGGTGCATTTTCTGCTTGGACAGCATTAGCAACATCCTATTCAAATTATGACTTTCCCATGATTCCCTTTTACTTATTTTATTCAATGTTCGGTTTTCAAAGAATTCATGATCTTGCATGGGCAGCTGGTGACTCGCAGGCAAAAGGTTTCTTAATAGGAGCAACATCAGGAAGAACAACCTTAAACGGAGAAGGGCTTCAGCACCAAGATGGACATAGTCATATATTCTCATCAACTATACCTAACTGTTTGTCATATGATCCAACCTTTAGTTATGAGATAGCTGCCATTATCGAAGATGGTATTCAAAAAATGTATGTTGAAAATAAAAATTATTTTTATTACATCACAACTATGAATGAGAATTATGAACAGCCACAAATGCCAAAAGACTGTAAAGAAGGCATTGTTAAGGGGTTATATAAGTTTCAATCTGTTAAAAATGCTCAAGTAAGATTAGTTGGATCAGGATCTATTCTCAGGGAATCAATCAAAGCAGCCTCAATATTGGAAGAGTATGATATTGATGCTGAAGTTTGGAGTGCTACAAGTTTTAATTTATTAAGAAAAGATGGAATGGAGATTGAAAGAGAGAACCAACTTAATCCAACAAAACCAAATAAATTATCTTATGTTGCAGAGTGCTTTAATGATGATGATATTCCTGTTATAGCCACAACTGATTATATGAGGGCCTATGCTGAGCAAATAAGACCATATGTATCATCAAAATATGTTGTTCTGGGAACTGATGGCTATGGAAGAAGTGATTCTAGAAAAAAACTTAGAGAGTTTTTTGAAATTGATGCAAACAGTATAGTACGAACTACTGCTTACACTTTATTTAAAGATAAAAAAATCACTAAATCAACACTAGAAAAAATATATAAAGATATGGGTGTAGATAAGACCAAACCTAATCCTTGGGAAGTTTAATGTCATTAATTGAAACAATAAAATTACCTGACCTTGGTGAAGTTGAAGAGGTTGAGGTCATTGAAATCTCAGTTGAGCCAGGTCAAAAAGTATCAGCTGATGATTCAATACTGGTTTTAGAAACAGATAAGGCAGCAATGGAGATACCAGCTTCAAAAGATGGTGTTGTTAAATCAATCCTTCTTAATGTTGGAGATAAGGCAGAAACGGGTATGCCATTTCTCGAAATAGAAACAAGTGATGAAGGTTTAAATGAATCTAAAAGTATCGTAGAGGCTGATGAGGATGTTAAACAAGAGGTCGAAGTAACCGAGTCTAACGAGGAAATTGCTGAGCAAGCCAAATCACAACTTGAAACAATAAAATTACCTGACCTTGGTGAAGTTGAAGAGGTTGAGGTCATTGAAATCTCAGTTGAGCCAGGTCAAAAAGTATCAGCTGATGATTCAATACTGGTTTTAGAAACAGATAAGGCAGCAATGGAGATACCAGCTTCAAAAGATGGTGTTGTTAAATCAATCCTTCTTAATGTTGGAGATAAGGCAGAAACGGGTATGCCATTTCTCGAAATAGAAGCCATCTCAATTTCCCATTCTCCTAAAATAGAAAAAGAAAAAGAAACTAAAATAGATGCAGCAAATAAAGAAACTAAAGCTGCCATCAGTAATGCAAAAAAATCCCAACCATATCCTCAAAATAATACAGCTCCTAAATCTAACTCAAAAACACATGCTGGCCCAGCAACTAGAAAATTAGCTAGAGAGTTTGGTATTGATCTAAATAAAGTTATAGGTTCTGGACCAAAAAATAGAATTATTAAAGAAGATCTTCATGCTTTTGTTGCTAATGCTTTAAATAATCCTCAACCAAATAATGGTGAATTTATATTCAATCAACCGGATATCGACTATAAAAAATGGGGTGACATAGAAGAAAAACCTTTATCAAAGTTTCAAAAGACGGCTTTAAAAAATCTTCATACTTCTTGGATAAACATTCCTCATGTAACACAGCATGACGAAGCTGATATTACAGAACTACTCAAATTAAGAAGTTCATTAAATAAAAAACATAAATTAAAAATATCACCACTTGCTTACATTGCAAAAGTGACTGCAAATGTATTGATTGATTTTCCAGAATTTAACACCTCTTTATCAGCAGATCTTCAAAAGGTTATCTACAAAGAATATATCAATATAGGTATAGCAGTTGACACTCCTGATGGGCTTATAGTTCCAAATATAAAAAATTCAGATAAAAAATCCATTAAAGAAATTTCAAATGAAATATTTGAATTAGCTAGTTTAGCAAAAGATAGAAAATTGAAAGTTGTGGATTTGAAGGGCGCTACTTTTACAATATCTTCATTAAGTGGTATTGGAGGGAAGTTCTTTACTCCAATAATTAATCCCCCTGAAGTGGGTATTATCGGTCTATCTAAGACATTTAAATCATTAAAAATTGTCGATGGAGATATTATTCAGAGAGATACATTGCCTATATCTCTTTCATATGACCACAGGGTAATTAATGGTGCATATGCCGCTAAATTTATAACAGCCTTAAGCTCAAAGCTTGAAGATATAGATTTTTTACAATCATCATTTGGGGATTAATAAAATGATAAATACTTTTGATTTGGTTTTATTTGGCGGTACTGGTGATCTCTCTACCAGGAAACTAATACCAGCTCTTTTTAGACAAGAAACTGCCTCATCTTTAGATGATGACAGTAATATTATTGGAGTTGGAACTAAAGATTTATCTCAGGAGGACTATCTTAATGTCGTAAAAGTATCTTTAGATACTCATTTTCCTGGTTTTGCTAGTCATTATGATTCATGGGATAAATTCAAGAAACGAATAACATACTACAAGCTAGATATAACTTCTGAAGAAGATTGGGAAAACTTTAAACAAACTGATAAAGATAGAGTCACGGTCTTTTACTTAGCAATTCCTCCAAGTTTGTATAAAGATATATCGCAAAAATTAAATGATAATAACCTTATTACTCCAAACTCTAGGATTGTTGTAGAAAAGCCAATCGGCACCGATAGAGAATCTGCGAATAATATAAATAAATATTTATCTTTAGGATTTAAAGAAAATCAAATTTATAGAATAGATCATTACTTGGGTAAAGAGGCAGTTCAGAATTTATTAGCCTTAAGATTTGCAAACACTATATTTGAACAAAGTTGGTCTAGCTCTGCAATAGACCATATTCAGATTAGTGTAGCCGAAGATTTGGGAGTTGAGGGTAGAGGCGGTTATTACGATAAAACTGGTGCTCTCAGAGACATGATACAAAATCATCTATTACAAATTTTATGCTTGATTGCTATGGAACCACCAGTTTCAATAAGCAGTGAGTCTGTAAGAGATGAAAAATTAAAAGTTTTAAAATCCTTAGCTTTCTTTGATGAGAACTCAATAAAATCTGATTCAGTTCGAGCTAGATACACAGAGGGCCTCTCAAAAGGTATGGCTGCTTGCTCTTATGTTGATGAAGATGGAGTTGATTCAGACAATAAAACGGAAACTTTCGTCGCTTTAAAGGTTCTTATAAACAACTGGAGATGGTCTGGAGTGCCTTTTTACCTAAGAACCGGCAAGAGAATGGAATCTAAAACATCGGAGATAACAGTTAGGTATAAAAGAATTCCTCATAATATCTTTTCTAAAGACAACGAGGCAAAAACAAATCAACTGATTTTAAGAATTCATCCTGACGAAGGAATTGATTTAAAGCTTAATACAAAAGAACCAGGTGTGTCAGGATTTAATCTTGAAGAACTTCCTCTTGATATGAACTTAGATGATTATTATGAGCTTGGTCATCAAGACTGTTATGAGAGATTGCTCCTTGATGTAATTAAAGGTAATCCAGCTTTGTTTGTAAGAAAAGATGAAGTTGATGCTTCTTGGAAATGGATAGACAACATAATTGATCTTTGGAAAAAAGTAGATATGCCAATTGAGGAATATAATTCAGGTTCATGGGGACCGGTTGATTCAGACCTGCTTCTAAAAAGAGACTTTAGATCATGGAAGAATGGAGGCGCTAAGAAAAGTTAAATGTCATTACATCCTAAAATAATTGAAATTGAGGAAGCAGTTAGGCAACGTAGTAAAGAAGCCAGAGAGAGGTATCTTAAAAAAATAAGATACTCATCAGATCAAGCTGATTCAGCTAGAGGCAATATGGGATGCAGCAATATAGCTCATGCTTTTGCATCATGCGATAAAGCTCAACAACATGATGCTGCTAATGGCTCAAAAGTTGTTGGAATTATTACAGCTTATAACGATATGCTTTCAGCACATGAGCCTCTAAAGGATTATCCTGATATTTTAAAAGAAGCTGCAAAAGAAAATAATGCTATTGCAAGAGTGGCTGGAGGTGTTCCTGCTATGTGTGACGGAGTTACACAAGGTGAGCCTGGAATGGAATTATCACTGTTTAGCAGAGATGTTATTGCTTTATCTTCTGCTGTAGGTTTTTCTCATAACGTCTTTGATGCAGGTTTATGTTTAGGGGTTTGTGACAAAATTGTTCCTGGATTAATGATAGGAGCATTAACATTTGGACACATGCCAATCGGGTTCATTCCTGCTGGCCCAATGCATACTGGCATATCTAATGATGAAAAGGCTGAAACAAGAAAAAAATTCTCAGCTGGAGAGATTGATAGGAGCGATCTAATAGCTTCAGAGCAAGCTGCCTATCATTCTTCAGGAACTTGTACATTTTATGGAACAGCTAATACTAATCAGTTAATAATGGAAATCATGGGAGTTCAACTTCCAAGCGCGTCATTTACACCACCAGATTCACCATTAAGAAAGAAACTTACAGAAAAAACACTTGAATGCGTATTAGAACTCTCTAATAAAAATTTAAAACTTGGTGAAATGCTGGATTCAAAAAGTTGGGTTAATGCAATGGTAGCGCTTTTGTCTAGCGGAGGCTCAACAAACCTAACTATTCATTTAATAGCTATGGCTGCAGCTGGTGGATATGAGATAACCCTGGATGATATGAATGAGCTTTCAAAAGTAGTGCCTACATTAACAAGCGTATATCCCAGCGGAAGAGCTGACGTTAACGAATTTCATGATGCTGGGGGTGTTGCTGCGCTTATAGGGTCACTTCTTGATGGTGGATTTTTATTTAATAAAGTATCTACTATTCTTGGCAACGATTTAAATTTATATCGAAATATTGCTGAAATCAAGAATGGAAATTTAGTATGGGAACAGCCAGCAAAGATTAAAGATCAGTCCATAATTAGAGACTATCAAAATCCTTTCCATGCCTCAGGTGGCCTAAAACTAATGAATGGAAATATTGGACAAGGAATCATAAAAACATCTGCGTTAAAAAAACAAGATATGCAGATTAATGCTCCCGCTTTGGTATTTAACAATCAGGAAGAAGTAGAGGAGGCATTTGCAAAAGGTGACCTTAATAAAGATTGTATTATTGTTGTTAAAGGACAAGGACCTTCTGCAAATGGTATGCCTGAATTACACAAACTTACAGCTCCATTAGGAGTTCTTCAATCTCGCGGTTTTGAAGTCGCTATTCTTACTGACGGAAGAATGTCTGGTGCTTCTGGCAAAGTGCCAGCCGTTATTCATGTGAGTCCAGAAGCAAAAGAATTAGGCCCGATAAGCATAATTCAAAATGGTGACATAATTAATATTAATTTAAGTGACAATACTTTTAATAATTTAACTGACAAAAATGAATTAGAAAAAAGAAAGCCATCATTTATTCAAGGCCCCACTGAGGGAGTTGGAAGAGAACTTTTTAATGTATTTAGAAATAGCGTAGATGATGTTAAAAAAGGAGCTTCTATTTTTAATGAATATTAATCAACAATTAAAAGAAAATAGGGTCTTGCCTTTGGCAACTATTACTTCTAAAGAAGAGGTTGATGGAATTAGTCAGGCCCTTCTAAAAGCTAATTGCTCTGTTTTAGAAATAACACTGAGAGATAATAGGGTAAGAGAGATAATACATTTATTTAAAAACTATCCAGATTTAACAATTGGTCTTGGAACAATTAGGTCTTCAGAGGATATAGATCTTGCAGCCTCATCTGGCGTTCATTTTGGAATTACTCCGGGGTTATCAAAAACACTTTGTGAATATGCTAAAGATTGTAATTTTCAACTTATACCAGGAGTGCAATCTGCATCTGAAATTATGCTAGCATCTGAACTCGGCTATAAATTGCTTAAGTTTTTTCCTGCTGAGTTATCAGGGGGAGCAAAAAAACTAAAAGCAATGCAGGCTGTATTTCCAGATATATCATTTGTTCCTACAGGAGGAGTGAATTCATCAAATTTTGACTCATATCTAGCATTAAATAATGTAGTCTGTGTTGGGTCTAGCGATCTCATTTCAAATGAGATGCTTATTAATAAGGATTGGAACGGTATTTCATCAAATATCATCAAGATAAAAGATAATCTTTTATAAATATTTTTTTGGGGAGAGGGGTATGTACTTTAATAGTTTGGATTGGTTGATAATAGGCCTATATGCAGTAGGTCTTATTTGCTTGGCGCTTTATTTTTCAAGAAAGCCCGAGGGAACGGAAAGAAGTGCTGAAGATTATTTCCTTGCTGGTCGTTCACTTCCTTGGTGGGCAATTGGAGCATCTTTAATAGCTGCAAACATTTCTGCAGAACAAATAATCGGGATGTCAGGAGAAGGTTTTGTTGTCGGCATGGCTATTGCAGTTTGGGAGCTCACAGCAGCAATTGCATTAATTGTCATGGCAAAATTTTTCTTACCTTTATTTCTTGAAAAGCAAATTTATACAATGCCTCAATTCTTAGAGCAAAGATTTGATAAAAGAGTAAGTTTGGTGTTATCAATATTCTGGATTGTTGTTTATATCTTTATAAATCTTACAAGTGTTTTATGGCTTGGTTCATTATCCATTAATGCATTAACTGATATTAGCGTTGAGAATGGCTTAATTTTCTTAGCGTTATTTTCCCTTGCATATTCACTTTCAGGAGGACTGAAAGCTGTTGCAATGACTGACATTATTCAGGTTGTATTACTTATTTTTGGCGGCCTCACAGTTTCATATATAGCATTAAATATTATCTCTAATTCAACAGGTATTATTAGCGGGCTACAAATTGTTTATCAAGAAATGCCAGAAAAGTTCGATATGATACTTTCTAAAGATAATCCATCATATTCAAGTCTTCCTGGTATATGGATACTTTTAGGCGCTGGGGTTTGGATAGGGCATTTTGCTTATTGGGGTTTTAATCAATATATTACCCAAAGAGCGCTCGGAGCTAAATCACTTAAAGAAGCTCAAAAGGGTGTCATGTTTGCTGCATATTTAAAATTATTAATGCCTTTTGTAATTGTGCTTCCTGGTATTTGTGCGGCTATATTATTCCCATTGTTAGAAAAGTCTGATCAGGCATATCCAAGCATGATGACATTGCTTCCAAATGGACTGCTTGGATTAACTTTTGCAGCGTTAATTGCAGCAATTGTGTCCTCGCTAGCATCTATGACTAATAGTGTTAGTACTATTTTTACAATGGACATATTTAAGAATTTTTCGAAAAAAGAACCATCACAACAAACCTTACTTAAAGTTGGTAGATTCACAGCAGTTGCTTCAATTTTAATTGCAGCAATAGTTGCTAAACCTCTCTTAGGTAGCTTTGAAAGGGTTTTTCAGTATATTCAAGAATTTACAGGTCTATTTACTCCAGGTATTTTGGTTATATTTTTGGTTGCATTGTTTTGGAGGAAAGCTACTGCGCTTTCAGTGCTGGTTGCAGCTATTGCTTCAGTAGTTCTATCTCTAACTATAAAATTTGTTATGCCAGATTTAGCTTACATCCATAGGATGGGAGTTGTTTTCTTTGCATCAGGTTTTGCCTGTTTCATAACTGCTTATTCGCAAGGATATAAAGACCAGATAAAAGCTATTAACTTATCTGATATAGATTTTTCTACAACCAAAGCTTTTAATATTAATTGGATTATTGTCACTTTAATCCTAGTTACAACATACTTAATATTTGGATAATGAAAAAAATTATAGCACTACTTTTATCACTCAACCTTTCAGCGAATGTTGACTGGTCTCATGAATCATCATGCTCAATATTAAACAGTGAAATACAAGAGGTAGAGCAGATCCTTAGCAAAATGACACTAGAGCAGAAAGTTGGACAAATAATAATGCCTGATTTAGATGCTGTTACCCCTCTTGAAGCAAAAGCCTATCAACTTGGCACAATTTTAAATGGCGGCGGTAAATTTCCAAATAAAGAAAAATATAGCTCTATTTCAGACTGGAAATCTGTCAGTAAAGCTTTCTACGAAGCATCACCGAGAGTAGATGGAAAAATCGTTCCAATACTCTGGGGAACAGATGCTGTCCACGGTCACAATAATGTAATTGGAGCTACAATTTTCCCACATAACATTGGTTTAGGCTCAACAAGAAATGGTGATTTAATTAGAAAAATTGGTGATGTTGTAGCTAAAGAGCTTTTATCTACAGGAATAATATGGACCTTTGCTCCTACCATTGCTGTTCCACAAAATGATTTATGGGGAAGAACCTATGAGGGGTATTCTGAGGATCCAGAGCTTGTATCTGTTTTTGGTGAGGCGATGATATTAGGTTTACAGGGTACTTCTTCTGAATTTCTTGATGAAAACCATGTATTGGCAACAGCTAAACATTTTTTAGGCGATGGTGGTACAAAAAATGGTGTTGATCAGGGTAATGCAATAATATCTGAGCAAAAGCTTAGAGATATTCATGGTTTGCCTTACTACAAGGCAATTGATGCTTGCGTTCAATCAGTAATGGCAAGTTTTAACTCCTGGAATGGCGAAAAGATGCATGGGAATAAGGATTTATTAGAAAACATTCTAAGAGATCAAATGGGCTTTAATGGCTTGGTAGTAGGTGATTGGAATGGTCATGGGCAAGTCCCAGGATGTACAAAAAGTGACTGTCCTCAATCCTTAAATGCAGGTGTTGATATATTCATGGTTCCCGATGAATGGAAAGAGTTATATACAAATACTCTTAACTCAGTTCAAAATGATGAAATTACTATCAGCAGACTTGATGAAGCTGTTAGGAGAGTTTTAACAGTTAAATATAGGCTTGGTCTTTTAAGCGGAAGGATTCCGCACGACTATGAACATAATTATATTGGAAACGAGAATCACAAAAAAATTGCTAGACAAGCAGTAAGAGAATCCATTGTTCTATTAAAGAACAATAATCAAACTTTACCTATTAAATCTAATAAACACATTCTAGTTGTGGGAAGCGCATCACAAAATATATCTAGTCAAATGGGAGGCTGGACTATAACTTGGCAGGGAAGAGGTAATCTCAATAGTGACTTTCCTAATACTTTAAGTATTTATGAAGCTATAGAACAAAAGGCTAAATCCATTAATGGCACTGTAGAATATTCTGAAGATGGAACATTCAAAAGAAAGCCTGATGTTGTGATATTTGTTTATGGAGAAGAGCCTTATGCAGAGGGCGATGGCGATAGAAAAAATATTTTCTTTATGCATCAGAATAAAAGTTTCATTAATTCTATGCAAAAAATTAATGATCAAGGAATCCCAAGTGTCTCACTCTTTATATCTGGTAGACCATTAGTAGTAAACCAAGAATTAAATCTATCAGATGCATTTGTTCAGCTATGGCTTCCTGGAACTGCCGTTGAGGGCATTGGAGATGTCATTTTTACAAATATAGATAACAAATTAGAGCATGATTTTGTTGGTAAGCTATCTTACTCATGGCCAAAGCTTTCCACTCAGGCGGATTTAAATTTTAGAGATAACAACTACGATCCTCTTTTTGAATATGGTTATGGACTTAGTTACAAAGATGATATTTTTATAGCCAGCTTGCCGGAGGAAGACAAATCATCAAAACTTGATGAAATCACCATATTTGTTGGATCAGCTTATCCATCTTACGGTGAAACTGTTTCTTATTTTAGCTCTGAAAAAAACGAACGTGTGTACGATGGTATCAATAGTGATATTTATATTGATAAAAATTCTGGCTTCAACATTACAAAATTTGATTTCAAGAAACAAGACGATGCTAAATTAATTAATTTTGGTTCAAAGGATACATACAAAACTTGGTTTATAGGTAGTGGTTCAAGCGAAGATATCTCATACATGAAAAGTGGATCTGTTCAATTGATATTAAGGCCGAAAACAATATCATCTGAAAAGATTACCCTAGATTTTGGTTGCTATAAAACTCAGGAACAAATTAAAAATTCTGGTTCTTCTGTTTGTTACAAATCTATAGATTTAACGACAATGCTTAAAGATAACTTTGATAATAATTGGAAAGAAATTAATATTCCTATTCAATGTTTAATGAGCTCGGATTTTGAAGCTTCAAATTTAACATTGCGCTCTCAATTAAGTACAACAGGAGATTGGGAAATAGAACTCCATTCTATTAAATTTATTAACAATCAAGGATATAATTCCTGCTCAGCGACTATCAGCAATTATGAATAAAATACTTTTACTAGATCTAGGTGGAACTAATCTAAGATATGCTCTTTCTGAAGAAGGATCTGCTGAGGTTAGAGATACTAAGAAGATTGCTTTAGATACTATTTCGAATTTTGATGATTTTATTGAAGATCTTGTTAAAAAATTCAATATACATAGCATGATTATTTCTGCTGCAGGACCAAAGGTTAATGGGGTTATTTCAATGACCAATAGAGATCTTGTTATTGATGAGCAGGCCTTAAAAGTTAAATTTAATCTTCACAAGTGTTTTTTACTTAATGATTGGGAGTCTATTGGGTATAGTCTTTCAAATATTCAAGATGTTGAGATTGAGCTCATTAAAAAAGGCAATCCATTTAATAGCAACACTTTTTTTATTGGACCTGGCACAGGGCTTGGTGCAGCGCTTAAAGTTCAAGATGGTCAAGTTATACCAACAGAAATTGGCAATACAACTGGTCTTACAAGGTCTCTTCTTAATAATTATTTAATTGATGACAGTCCTAGTAAATTTGTAACACTTGAAGATGTTGTTTCAGGTTCGGCTATATCATCAATATATGAATACAAAACAGGAAATTCAATAACTTCAGAAGAAGTAGTTAAGCTCTTAAAAGAGGGTGACAAGGATGCGGAAAGTGTGATTGCTGGGTTTACCAAATCTCTTGCTGAAGTTATCTCAGATATGGCACTCACCTTCATTTCTGGGAATGGTGTATACATTGCAGGCGGTCTGATGAGAACTATCGTAGAATTCATGGATAAAGATTTATTTATTGAGCATTTCACTGGCTCAAAAAAAGGAATTCATCTTGAGTTGTTAGAGAAAATGCCTATAGGAATGATTAATAGAGAACATGCATGCCTTCAAGGAAATCTAAATTTTTACAATCTAAATATAAAATAAAATGAATAGCTTAAAAAATATCTTCACTGGTAAGACTCCGCTTAACTTTGACGCTGATAACATAAGTGGGTCAGAGGTTGTCATCAATAATGAAAATTTTTATAAAATCTCTAATGTGAGTTCAATGAGACCTTTCTTTATGAGTATTGTTAGTCCTTATAATCATTGGTTATTTATCTCAAGTAATGGTGCTTTATCTGCTGGGAGGAAAGATAAAGATAACGCATTATTTCCCTATTATACTGATGACAAAATAACAGAATCACATGAAATTACGGGCAGCAAAACCATTCTTCATGTTGTTGATGGCGATTCCTCTAAGTTGTGGGAGCCATTTAAAGTTCAAAATCTTTCTCCCTACAAGATTTCAAGAAATATATATAAAAATTTAAGAGGTACAAAAGTAATCTTTGAGGAGATTAATTATGATCTTGGTCTTACATACTCTTATGCATGGAATACATGCGATAAGTATGGGTTTGTGCGAAAGTCTGAGCTTATTAATAATGAAGATAAAGTTGTCGAGGTGAGAATTATTGATGGCATTCAGAACATCCTTCCATGGGGAGTAGAAGCATATACCCAAAACTCTACCAGCAACCTTGTTGATGCATACAAAAGATCGGAACTTGTAACAGATGCAGGCATTGGTATTTATGCCATGAGCGCAATCCTAGTTGACAAAGCAGAGCCTAGCGAAGCGCTAAAATCTAATATTGTATGGAGTTTAGGTCTTGAAGATTCAAAAAAATTATTATCATCAATGCAGCTTAACGATTTTAGAAGAATAGGCATTGTAAATGAAGAATTAGACATTAAAGCTGAGAAGGGCGCATATTTTTTGAATAAATCACTTTCATTAAATCCTAAAGATTCAAAAAAATGGATGATAATTGCAGATGTTAATAAAGATGCCTCAAACATTCTTAAGCTAAAGAATGAAATATTACTAAACGAAAAATTAGAAGAAGATATCAATACTGATATTCAACTGGGTTCAGATGCTTTATATAAACTTACAGGGTCTTCTGATGGTCTTCAGACTACATCTGATAAAAGAAGAAATATCAGGCATTTCTCTAATACTTTATTTAATATCATGCGTGGCGGAATATTTGATAATGACTATCAGATTGAGAAAAGAGACTTTCTTACCTATCTAGGAAACGCTAATAATCTAGTTTATGAGAGTCAAAAGCCTAAACTGGTAAATTTACCTGATCAATTTAATTTATTTGATTTACGTGAATTAATTAGCGAAAGCTCATGCACAGATTTTAAAAGACTTGCTGGAGAGTATCTGCCATTAAAATTTAGCAGAAGACATGGAGATCCAAGCAGACCGTGGAATGAATTCTCTATTAATACAGTAAATGAAGATGACGGCTCCAAAATATTAGATTATGAGGGTAATTGGAGAGATATATTTCAAAATTGGGAAGCCCTAGCTCATTCCTACCCTCAATTCATAGACAGCATGATTTTAAAGTTTCTCAATGCGTCTACTTTTGACGGTTATAACCCATACAGAGTGACTAAAGATGGTTTTGATTGGGAGACAATCGAGCCTGATAATCCGTGGTCTTATATAGGTTATTGGGGAGACCATCAAATAATTTACTTATTAAAATTTTTAGAGTTTATTGAGGATTATTATCCTGGAAAAATTAAAAAATATTTTAATGAAGATATTTTTGTTTATGCAAATGTTCCCTATGAGATTAAAAACTATCAAAGTATTATTTCTGATCCAAAAAATACTATTGATTTCAACCATGATTCTGAGGAAAAAATTATACATTTAAGATCGAGAATTGGATCTGATGGAGCCTTGCTCACAGACAGATCAGATAACATTATCAAAGTTAACTTCATTGAGAAAATTATTGCTACTGTTATTGCAAAAGTATCTAATTTTATACCCGGTGCTGGAATATGGATGAACACCCAAAGACCAGAATGGAATGATGCAAATAATGCTTTAGTTGGCAATGGGGTTTCGATGGTTACCCTATATTATCTAAGGAGATTTTTAAAATATTTCTCTAAGCTTCTATCAAGCTCTGAAATTGAAAAAGTGGAAATATCATCTGAGCTAAATGATTTCATTAATTTAATCTCCAGAGCTTTTGAAGAAAATTCTTCGATCATAAAGAGTGAAAATATAGATGATAATTCAAGAAGGATTCTTATGGATGCACTTGGAGATGCTGCAAGTGATTTTAGATTTTCTATATACAATAGCAGATTCTCAGGAGATAAATCATCGATATACCTTAACGATATCGCAGACTTCATTGATACTATTAATAGCTTTTTAGAGCATACAATCGATATAAACAAAAGAGATGATGGGCTTTATCATGCATATAATTTAATTGATATTGCTGAAGATGACGTTAAGGTTTCTCATCTACCAGAAATGCTTGAAGGTCAGGTTGCTATTCTTAGTTCTGGGTATCTCTCTACAGAAGAAAGCTTGGATATATTAGACTCACTGAAATCGAGCAAGCTATTTAGAGATGATCAATATAGTTATCTTTTATATCCAAATAAAGATCTCCCAGGATTTCTTGATAAAAATATAATTCCTCCAAGTGAAGTTAATAAATCAAAATTACTCTTGGAGCTTGTTAAAAATAATAATAAACAGATCATAATTGAAGATTGTAATGGTGGATATCATTTTAATGGTAACTTTAATAATGCAGATTCATTAAAAAATGCATTATCTAGTCTTTCGTATGATTACATAGGTCTTGTGGAATCTGATACTCAGTTGGTACTTGATATTTTTGAAAACGTTTTTGATCATAAATCCTTCACTGGAAGGTCTGGAACTTTCTATGGCTATGAGGGTTTAGGCTCAATATATTGGCATATGGTTTCGAAGCTGCTTTTGGCTGTTTTTGAAGTCACAAGAGACTCTATTAATAATGCTAGTGATCAAAAAGTTGTTGGTAGATTGTTTGATCATTATTTTGAAATTAATGAGGGTATTGGTGTAAACAAATCTCCGAGCTTATATGGAGGCTTTCCAACTGACCCGTATTCACATACTCCTTTTGGAAGGGGTGTTCAACAGCCCGGCATGACTGGTCAAGTTAAAGAAGATATTTTAAGTAGATTTGGTGAAATGGGAGCCCTTGTCAAACAAGGAAAGATACATTTTCATCCAACCATTATGAAAAGAGATGAGTTTTTAAGTGAGGCAAGAATATTTAAATACACAAACCTGGACAATGAAATTATTTCTCTTAACCTTGAGAAAGATATGCTTGGTTTCACAATCTGCCAGGTGCCTGTAATTTATCACGTATCAAATAAAAATAGCATTGTATTAAATTATTCCGATGGTTCTGATAAGCATATTGATGGTTCGTCATTGGATATCGCATCAAGTGAATCAGTATTTAATAGAGATAACTTAATACAAAAAATTGATGTTTTTTTAAATTTTGAGAGGTAAATAGATCTGAAAATTTTAAATCTTAAAAACATCCTTATAATCACTTTAGCAATAGCTTTTTTATACTACTTTATGCATGAATCAAATACTAAGAACTTAAATAACAAATCAGCTGAAGAATTCTTAGGAAATCCATCCTATCCTGCAATTTCTTATGGGGGTTATAGAGAGCCATCTAGGGACTTTCAACCATCAATAAGTGAAATAAAAGAAGACATTAGTTTGTTATATGCTTTGGGTTATAGAGTTATAAGAACTTATGATGTGCATCATAAATTTGCTGAGAATACGTTAGAGGCAATTCAACAACTTCGCGATGAAGATAGTTCTTTTGAAATGTACGTTATGCTTGGCGCTTGGATAGATTGCATGGATTCTTTCACTGAAAAACCTAATCATAATGAAGAGGACTTTGAGAGCAATCAAAGGGAGATTTTAGAGGCAGTAAGGTTAACTATAAAATATCCTGAAATTGTTAAAATAATTGCTGTTGGTAATGAGTCTATGGTTCACTGGGCAACAAGTTACTTTGTTCTGCCTTCTGTAATTCTAAATTGGGTTAATTACTTGCAAGATCTTAAAACAAAAGGAGATCTTCCTAGTGATTTATGGATTACTAGCTCAGACAACTTTGCCTCCTGGGGAGGCGGTGACCAAGCCTATCATAATGATGATCTTAATAGTCTTATCAAAGCGGTAGATTACATCTCTGTTCACACATATCCATTTCATGACACCTATTACAATCCAAGTTTCTGGAATATCGGAGAAGATATTAAATTTGAGAATGATATTGATGCTATTAACTATGCAATGCAAAAATCTGTTGATTATGCGTATTCTCAATTTTTGAGTGTTAAAAATTATGTTGCTGCTTTGGGAGTTGAAAAACAAATTCATATAGGTGAAACAGGGTGGGCAAGTGTTGCAACTGACTTATATGGAATTGATGGAACGAAAGCTGCTGACGAGTATAAACAGTCTGTTTATTACACTTTAACAAATGAGCTATGTAATAGGTTATCGATCTCTTGTTTTTATTTTTCTGCTTTTGATGAGCCATGGAAGGATTCTTCAAATATTTATGGATCTGAAAATCATTTTGGTTTATTTACAGTAAGTGGGGAGGCAAAATATGCCCTTTGGGATAAGGTTGATAGCAACACTTTTAATGGTCTCGGAAGAAATGGCGTAAAGGTTAATAAGACATTTAATGGCAATATTGATGATTTATTAAAAACAGTAAAAGTACAGTATATTAATGATTTAGGGGAGAATTAATATGAATAAATTAAAATTTATTTTCTTGGCATTATTTTTAGTTTCATGTTCTGACATTAACTCTAACGAGGTTGTAGTTCAAAAGGATAAGTTGCTTGTAAATGGTGATTTATATTATATGAAGGGGGTGGCTTATCATCCTGTTCCGCTTGGAAAAACCAAAAGGAGTTTTGAATCTATAGATCAAGATCTTATGCTTATGAAAGAGGCAGGAATAAATACTATTAGAGTATATGAGCCTATAGATGATTTAGACATACTTAATAAACTTGTTAAATATGATATTAAACTGATTGTAAGTTTTGGTTATAACCAAAATGGTTTTTATGACATTCTTTCTGGAAGTTACATAGATTATGTTAAAAAATTTAAAGATCATAAAGCCATTCTTCTATGGGAGTTGGGTAATGAATATAATTACCACCCAGAATGGTTTGGAGGTGATATTGAGAATTGGTACAAAGCTCTCAATGATGCATCAATAAATATTCACAAGCATGATAAAAATCATCCTGTATCTACTGCTCACGGCGACTTCCCAAATGATCAAGCAAGAGGTCTCGTTACTGACATTGATTTATGGGGTGTAAATGTTTATAGATGGGATCAACCCTTGTCCATTCTTGAGCAATGGGCTGAAGTTAGTTCAAAACCAATTTATTTTGCAGAGCTTGGAAGTGATAGCTATATGACGATTACTAGAGATATTTATGAAGAGGGTGTGAGTGAGTTAGCTCAATCAGATGCTAACTCAATTATGATCAATGATGTGTTGAACAATATTGAGTTGAGTGCTGGTATTGTAGTCTTTCAATTTGTTGATGGTCTATGGAAGGCGGGTAACCCTGAAAGACAAGATGTTGGGGGTTGGGCTCCGAACAGTAGCGGTGTTCCGTATGATGGTACTGCAAATGAGGAATTCTTTGGTCTTGTTGACATTAATAGAAACAAAAAAATGTCCTATGAATCTGTAAAAGAAATTTTCAATAATTTTAATATTGAAGAAGCTTACAGCGGACAATAAAAATGAATACTTATAATAAAGTCCCTTTAGTACAGAAGATAGCTTTTGGAATAGGCATGCTTGGAAACCAAATGTTTCCAGCTGCTTTAGGAATCTTCATGGTAGTTTTAATCCAAAATCTTGGTTTTAGCCCCTTGTTATATAGTGTGATTGCTTTTGTACCAAGGCTTGTTGATGCTATAACTGATCCATTGATGGGTTTTATTTCTGATAATACCAAATCGACTTGGGGAAAAAGAAGGCAGTATGTTTTTATAGGCGGGATCATAACCGGTTTGTCATTTATAGCTATGTGGCAATTATATTCTGCAAACGGCATAGTATTTAATTTTTGGTATTTCTTATCTTTGTCTCTGGCTTTCTATCTAGGTATTACAATTTTTAGCATACCTTTTGTGGCCATGGGTTATGAGATGAGCGATGATTTTCATGAAAGAACTAGAATCATGGCTGTATCTCAATTTATTGGTCAATTTGCCTGGGTAATTGCTCCATGGATATGGGTAATTATTTACGATCCAGCTATTTTTATTGATCCTGAAACAGGAACACGACAGCTATCAATTATTATAGGTGTTGTCTGTACTATATTCGCAATAACACCAGCAATATTTATTAGATCCAAATCAACTCTTAATGATGACCATCTAATTCCAGTTTCTAGAGAGAATATAGGAAATAGTTTTAAAAATATTTTTGTTATTTTTAAAGATGCTTATCAAAATATACCTTTTAGAAAGTTATGTATTGCAACTTTCTTAGTATTTAATTCATTTCAGACTATTGCAGCATTTTCTTTTTTTATTATCGTCTATTATCTTTTCAATGGTGATGCAGGCACTGCTGGTGTATGGCCTACACTACATGGAAGTGTAGGAGCTATCTGTACTAGTTTTCTAGTAATACCAATTCTCTCAAAGATGGCTCAAAGGATAGGAAAGAAAAATACTTTCTTAATATCTCAAGGCATCTCAGTGATCGGGTATATTTTGTTTTGGTTTTTATTTATTCCAGGAAAGCCTCACATGTTTCTATTTGCTTTGCCGTTCTTTTCTTTTGGTATTGGTGGATTATTTACCTTGATGATGAGTATGACCGCTGATGTATGTGATCTTGAAGAATTAGAAAATGGATTGCCAAGAAAAGAAGCTTCTTTTGGAGCTATCTATTGGTGGATGGTCAAACTAGGAACAGCTATTGCAGGATTGTTCTCAGGTATTATCTTATATTACGTTGGATTTATTGCTGGAGCTGAAACTCAAACCGAAGGGGCCATGGATGGTTTAAGGTTTTTCTATTCAGCAATACCAATTCTTGGAACACTTGGAGCAATTTATGTTATGAAAGATTATGACATTGATGAGCAAAGAGCCGAGGAAATTAAAGCAGAGTTAATGCAAAGAAATGGTCAGTAATCATGTCATATAGGAACGAAAAATTTTTATCACTTTTAGGTAAAAATCTAGATAATCTAAGCGATGATGAGTTAAAAAAAATAGCTAAAGATATTTTAGATGACTCACTGCACGGCCTTTGCTTCAGCTTATATGAAGATGGGCAGGGGCCTGGCTATGACATAAGTGATGATCAGATATTAAGAAGATTAAATATACTAAAGCCTTATACCAAATGGATTAGAACTTTTTCCTCACTACATGAGCATGCAAAAATTACAAAATTTGCAAAAGAATTAGGCTTTAAGACTCTTGTTGGTGCATGGCTTAGCTCTGATGATGATAAAAATAAAGAAGAAATAAATGGCTTAATAGAGCTTTCTAATCAAGGTTATGTGGATGTTGCAGCAGTTGGTAACGAAGTTATTTATCGAAAAGAGCTCAGCGAAGATCAATTAGTAAATTATATAAACTATGCCAAATCAGCAATTAAGAACACACCTGTTGGGTATGTTGATGCCTATTATGAGTTTAGAGATAGACCAAAGATAACCGATGCTTGTGATGTTATTCTCTCGAATTGTTATCCATTTTGGGAGGGATGTTCTGCAGAATATTCATTGTTATATATGAAAGATATGTATCAAGAGGCTCTTAAGGCAGCAAATGGTAAGAGGGTTATTATTACTGAGACAGGTTGGCCAAGTGAAGGCAGTAATTTAGGCGGAGCTTATCCTTCATTTAAAAACTATCTTAAGTATTTTATAAATGCTCAACTATGGTCTAAAAGCGAAGACATCGAAATGTTTTATTTCTCTTCATTTGATGAATCTTGGAAGGTTGATTCTGAGGGCGATGTTGGTGCTTTTTGGGGAATTTGGGACAAGGAAGGAAATTTAAAATTCTAAGGTAAAACTTAATTTATATTTATTCTCATTTAATTTTTTTTGTGTATAATTCACAACTATTATGGCAGACAAGAAACAAGTAAAAGTATATTTAATTCCAGAAGGTGAGACCCGTGATCATCACACATATCACTATACTGCTATAAAAACTAGAAAATTCACTCTAGAGAATAAAAAAATGAGGATGAAGAAATTTAATCCTGCAAAAAGAGTTCATGAGTGGTTTGTGGAAGCTAAGCTACCGCCTCACAATTAGGATTCGTTTAGTCTAATCTCTGTAGACGAGATATCGTCTCTAAAACTACCTTCGTTAAAACCTGTGCATCTTGATCTAATTTTTTCAGGAATGATTATATCTTCAAGGGATATAAATTTATTTTCCACTTTTCTTCCAAAAACTAAAAAATGAATATTATGATCATGAAATCTATCTATATGATCAAGCATGTCCTTGTTGCTGGAATAAAACTTTTCATCAAAAACCCTTAGTAAGGTATCAGCACCAATTATAAATACGCTATTTGGAAACATCTCAGCCTTCTCACTGAATCTTCCCGCCGATGTCATAACCCAACTATCATTATCACCAAACTGATCAAGAGTTCTTTTAATTTCTTGGAATGTTAATGGAGGTTTGTCAGCATTTTTAGCACATATTTCAAATGTAGTTTGCATACCTGTTTTCTTTTCAGCAAGATCTCTCATTCGAAGGTGGCCTTCATGCAATGGGTTAAAAGAACCTGGGAAAATTAATTCAGGCTTTGAATTTGAACTAGAAACATAATTTACATCATTGTTAAGTAGCTTGATCCAAGATCTCTCTGCCATTGTTTTATGAGTGTGAATATCTTCATTATGACTTGGTTTTTCAACCTTAATACCACAGGCTTCTCCAAGTAAGTGCATAACATAGTCTGCAATAAGTTTCTCTTCTTCTTTTCTCGATCGTGTATTTTTATCCAATATGCATTCTATAGATTTTGTGTAAGAAGATGTTTGAAGGGCAATAAAGAACTTATGATCACCAATTTTTTTATAAGTTGTTGCTAAACTTGCTGTTATTGCAATGCCTAAAAGGTATTTTGATTTTGTATTTTTAGCAATACTCGAACATGATTTATATGCATTTGCAGCCATACTTAAGCAAGTTTGCATAGAGCAATAATGATCCGGCTTTTTATTAAGATATGCATCCATAGATTCTTTTGCATAGGGTATGTATGATTCTAAAATTGTATTTGAAGCACCTGGCACCTGAAGCAAGGATGATATGGCTTCAGTACCGCCCCCACTCGAAACAATAGCAACCTTGAAAGGACTTTGATGAATTTTTTGAATTATTTCTTGCATAGATACAAATTAATTTAAAACATTTTAACCCAATATTATTAATTAATTGTTAATATTATTCATATGCAATCATTACTCAAAAGCACTTTGTTACTCATATTTTTTTCAGTAGATTTGCATGCATTTGAGGTGAAGAGAACTATTTTTGCCTTCTGGGATAAACCTGATGTTGTTCTTCATTATAAACTTCCTCAAGAAATAAATGATGATACAAAAGTTCTTTTTATAATCCATGGTCAGGGTAGAAATGCATCAGATTATATTAACCATTGGGTCTCTATATCTGAAGGAAAGAACGTTTTACTGATTGCACCTGAATTTAAGAAAGCAGACTATAAGTATTTCTCACTTCTTGAAACTGCAACTTCAAATGGAGTTATTAAGCAAAACGATGATATGTATCTGAATAATTCCATTGATTCATTTTTTACGTATTTTCAAAGTAGATACAATATCCAAGCTAGCAAATATTCAATCTTTGGTCATTCTGCGGGAGGCCAATTCACTCATAGGTATTTACTCTATAGTGACAAACCAAGAGCTGAGAAAGCAGTTATTGCTAATCCTGGCTGGTATACATTTCTTGCTGGAGCAAGATTTCCATATGGCATTACTGATTCGCCTATTGAAATAGATGGAGATGCAGTTAAAGATTTTTTAAGCATGAGAAATACTTTGCTTCTAGGGTCAGATGATCTGGGATCTAAAAGCCTAAATATGTCACCAGGTGCAATGAAGCAGGGCGAGAATAGGTTTGTTAGAGGAAACAATTACTTTAATTCTCTTATAGATATATCTTCAAATAACTCTATTCCTTTTCGATGGAATTATGAAGTAGTTCCTAATACCGGTCATGATTATAGAAAAATGTCTGATGCTGCATTGGAGATATTGCTTTAACTTAGGATATTTCTTTAAGAAATATTTTGCTTTTCAGTTTTACTTTTTCTTTAAAAGCATCATCAAACTTACCTAGAGTGTTATAAACAAGTTTCATTCTTGGATTTGAAGATAGCGAATTTGAATTTTCTATTAAAAAATTCCAATACAAATAATTAAAAGGACAAGAATCATCTTCAATAGTATTTTTAGGGTTATGTATACAAGAGCTACAATAATTAGACATTCTATTGATGTATTTACCGCTTGCAGCATAAGGTTTGGATCCAACAACACCCCCATCTGAAAAAGTTGCCATACCAAGTGTATTGGGAAGCTCTACCCACTCATAGGCATCTATGTAAACTGCCAAGTACCAATCACATATTTGTGATGGACTTATCCCAGCTAACATTGCAAAATTTCCTGTAACCATCAGCCTTTGGATATGGTGGGCATAAGCATATTTTCTAGTTGAATCAACCGACTGTTGTATGCAATGCATGTCAGTATTCCCTGACCAAAAAAACTCAGGAAGCTTTCTTGAGTTTTTAAAATAATTCAGTTCTTTATAATGAGGCATATTTGACCAATAAATACCCCTGATAAATTCTCTCCATCCAATAATCTGTCTTATAAAGCCTTCTACAGAATTTAGTGGAATATTTTCAGTAGAGTAGAGCTTTTCGGCCTCAATCACGCATTCCATAGGGTCAAGTAATCCTGCGTTTAGGTATGCAGATAAAAGAGAGTGAAACATAAACGGTTCATCAGATTTCATTGCATCTTGATAAGATCCAAAATTTTTAAAATAAACTTTATAAAACCAGTTCATCTGCTCCCAAGCTTCATCGTGAGTAGTAGCCCAGTTAAAATTATCAATATCACCAAATGAGTCTTTAAAGATCTCATTTACTTCCACCATTACATCAACTATTACTTCATCAGTTTTTATATTATTTCTATCAGGTATTTCTTCTTTTATTGCAGATGCTCCCTTTCTATTATCTTTATCTAGATTCCATTTCCCCCCAATGGGTTTGTCACCATCCATTAAGATCGAATATTTCTTCCTTATCCATCTATAAAAAAATTCCTGAATTAATGATTTTTTTCCCGTACTCCATGACTGAAAATCCTCATTGCTGCATATAAATTTAGTATCTTTGAGAACAATTAGCTCAATGGAGTTAATTTGACAAAAAAACATTAAATCCTTCAAAGTTTGAAAGTCTGAGGGTTTAGTGACGTATAGCTTATTAAATTCATTTTCTTGCAATAATTCTTTAAGGGTATCTTTTAGCTTTGAGGGTCGATTAGATATTTTCTTATGAATAATATTTTTTCTATTTATATTACTAATGAGCTTTCTAAAAGATGAAATCAAAAAAATGATTTTTTGTTTATGATGAGGAATATCATAAAAAGTTTGAACTGGTTCAAAATACAATAGGGTATCGTCTTTGTTTAAATTTTCGTACACAAGATTATTTTTAGATAGCTGGTCTGGAAATATTAAGCCCAGAGATCTCATATGTTTAGAGCTATTGCAGCTTTTTTACCTGATTCGTATGCAGATTCAACTCTAGGAGCAATTGCCCAATCCCCTATTGCATATATATTGTTAGTAATTTTCATATAACCATCAGCAGTATAGTTAGAATCACAAAGCGCATACCTCCATCTAAAAACTTTTAATATGTTTCCAAATTGAGATCTTTTAACTTGTAACGCTTTAAGAATATCATCTTTTACGATATTTACTATTTTATCCTCATCCTCATCAAACAACTCATCACTATATTCACTTATAAAATGAGAATTAATTGTTAGCGCTGAAGATTCACAAAAAGATGAAGAAAGGGCAGACCAGCCAATTTTTTCTGAGATATTTTTAAATCCAGAGGTGCTTATTGGAAGTTTATTTTTTAAATTAATACCGACTGCTATACATTTTGAATATTTAAGATTATCCATAAGATTGATTGGCAGAATTTGAATAAGTTGAGGTAATGGTAATGACGAAATAATCAAATCATATTTTTCTGCGTATCCGTTACTAAGGTAAATTTTGCTCTCAATTTTATCAATTTTTGTTATTTTGCAATTTTGATTAATAGTAAATTCCTTGAGAGCACTTTCAACAATTGATTGAAGGCCATTTTTGTGTATATAGAAATTAGATGAATCTACTAATTTATTTTCTTTGAAATCAAAAATAGACCCATTAAATTTTGTACATCCGGTGCTTTCCAATATTTCCTTGAAACTTAATGTCTTTGCATGAACATATTGAGCTCCTAGATTAAACTTATATACGTTATTATTTATATTTAGATGATGAAGCGTTAACCTTCCGCCTGGTTTTTTGGCCTTGTCATATATATCAATTTCATGCTTGCCATGAAGGTTATTTATCAAACCAACTGTACTTATTCCTGTGCCGATTATAGCTATTTTCATAGTTTAGTTGACATTAATGTCACATATTTGTAACATTCTATTAACAAATGTTACATAAATGTAACAAAGGAGTGAAAATATGAAAAAATATAATAAATCTACTATTTTCTTAGCTATTTTAGCAATTTCTACCATTGGCATTGCTGATGATAAAATTTTTGAATCTGCCAAAAGCTCTCTAGACATGGATGCTGAAATCATTAAGGTATTATATGATAATAACCAGGTTGATACAGTTTGTCCTAAGCAATCAGTCGGTTGCTATATATCTAAAGATGGTGGAATGATATTGCTTTCAGACTCTATTCCTTCAGATCATAAAGACGTTGTTTTATTGGGGTTGTATAGTGATTATTTACAACATAATAACACTGGTTTAATTGATAATTCTTTGACTTGTGATCTTAAGGTTAAGTACCTTGCTGATTCTAATAAATCAAAGCTTTCTAAACTCTATAGTTCACAATGTGATGCTATATATAGGAATAAAGTTATAGTAATGAATTAAGTTTTAAGCATCTCTTCTTAATATTGCTTAAAAAGAGATGCTTTAAATTTCCTCAAGATAACTCTGAATAGGTTTGCCTGATATATCCTTAATCTCTATAAGAACAGTTCTATTTTTTGAATCGATAGTCATAAGTCCATAATTAACTTCTGATATTAATTCATCAATCTGAAATTCATCTTGCTCCTTTGGATCTATTAATTTTTTTCGAATAGATTTTGGCATAATATTTAAAAAGGCTTTTTCATACCATTTATCAGCTATTGGCTTGTTTAGAGAGGAAGAGGTTATCTCTATCAAGCCATTACCCTTATAGATACCAGCCCTATGTCTATCGCCTGAAAGAATAATTTTTTGAGTTTTTATATTTGATAATAATGACAGTAGTTTAGATCTTTCTTCGGGGAATAAATTCCACTTTTCAAATTGATGTGACCGAGGTAATACCTGAACTGATGAGAGGATAATCAAAAGATCTACATCATCTTTGATCTCAGATTCAAACCAACTCCATTGCTCTTGTCCAAGCATTGTAGGGCTAATACTTTGATCTACAACTTCGTAATTATTGGCTCTATCCAAAGTCGTGCTTCTAAAAAATCTTGTATCTAAACCTATGATTTTGATTTTGATATTATCGCTATCAATTATGGAGCTAAAATAAACTCCATCTCTTTTATGTCTATCATCATTTTCTGGTGTTTCCCAGAAATTTAGATACAAACTTTGCGCCTCTCTTTTTAATGGGTATTCTTGACCTCCATCATTGACACCAAAATCATGATCATCCCAGATATACAAAAGCTGAGTATCATTTAGCCAATTTGGTAACATTTCTTTTTGAGCTTCATAGGCTCCTTTCATTTTATTAAGCAAACCGTCTGCACTATCTCCATATACGTTATCACCGAGAAAAATGAATGAATCAACATTATCTCTTGAGACGGTTTCCCATATTGGCTGAGGCAGATCTTGATCAAGACAAGAGCCAAATCCAATTTTATAATTTTCAGTAAAAGCTACATTGGAGAAAATAATTAAATTAAATGCGATACAGTAGGTATATAATTTATTCATCATTTAAGTATAACAACTGATAGATTTATTTAATGCATAAGATTTTAGCTTTAATAATATCCTTTGCTCTCATTTCTTGTTCTGGGAATCGGGAGGAAGTATCTGAAGTCAGTAAATTGATAAAACCATCATTTAATAAAAATGTAAGTATTTATTCTTGCAAACTTAATCCGACAAGCTCTTTAATTGATTTAGAGGCTTTCTTATCAAGCAATTTAATAATAGAGCCAATTAATACCCAGTTTAAAACATCAACATCATTATTATTTCCAGATAACTTAGATGTTGTAGAGGAGTTTCTTATTCAACTATCTGCTGAATCGAGCGAGAACATTCTAAATTCATATGCAGTTCTTGAAGAACAAGGAATTGAAGGTATAGCAGCATGTAAAATTAATAACGGACCATCATATAGCAGTGTTTTGTTTGATGGCTTTAAAGAAGTAAATTTAACAGAGTATCTTGTTACTGAGATTCTTTCTTGTACATATAACGGAGGTTCTAATTTTGGAACATTTGCTATAGCCATAGATAGATTGATTCAAAAAATGGGTTTAGCTGCTGCTGATTATAAAATATCTTATATAGAGCCAATTGAGTCAACTGGTATAGAATTTCTTTGGGTTAATAGGTTTAGTAATAATTTTTATTTGAATACATTACCTGATATTTGGTTTGGTGATATAGAGCAATCCATAGAAATACAAGATGAGTTTAAAGAAAATGCAACATGCACAATCGCAAAAACTTATAAAGAATTTATAATTAATTAGTTAAAAACTCTTTATTTTTTAGTTTAATTTATCAATTAGAATTCTTCTTAAAGTTCAAACTAATAACTACACTTAATAATCTAAATAGATTAGAATAGCTTTCACTAAAAGCGGGTGTGGTGTTAATGGCTAGCACAATAGCCTTCCAAGCTATTGGTACGAGTTCGAATCTCGTCACCCGCTCCAATTCATTTCATATTTATATATTCCGAGTTTAAAAAAAACATTTTTATGTTAAATTATTTCTATGAGACGTGTTTATCTACCAGTTGTCTTATTAATCCTGGCTTCATGTGGAGGGGGGGGTAGTGGAGGCGGAGGAGAAGCTCCAACACCACCAACACCAGCTCCAGGAATAAGTTTTTCAGCAACCCCAACTTCTGTTATTGTAAATCAAGCATCTACATTCTCATGGTCTAGTACAAATGCATCATCATGCTCAGCATCAGGATCAAATGAATGGGTTGGTTCAAAGCCCGTCTCTGGAACTGAGAATATTATTATAAGTAGCAGTGGAAATAATTCATATATCTTGAGTTGCTCAGGAGCAGGTGGTGTTAGAAGCTCATCTTTGTCTGTAGAGGGTTACAACATTCCTGTTTTCATTTCACAGGCAATTTTTAATGTGAATGAAAACCAATTAGATATAGGAAGAGTGTTAGCAGATGATGCTGATGGTGATGAAGTTACATATAAAATTTCTGGAGATGAGATATCAATTTCCTCTGATGGATTTTTAAGTTTTATCGACCTGCCTGACTTTGAAACTAAAGCAATGTATAGCGAAACAGTAACTGCTAGTGATGGTGTAAATGAGTCAACCCAAGATATAACTGTAAACATACTAGATGAAGATGAACTATCCACTGAAAATGATTGTAATTATATTGTCAATGATGCCTCAAGCGGCGAGTTTAGATATTGTTGGGAAGAATCTCAATCATTATCTGGATCAGAGCATGTAGCTAATATTATTGAACCACTCGCTATTACATTTGCTGATGAATTTATAGAAATACCAAATATATCTTATGCAGAAAAACTGTACATTGAATACGGCATTATTTTAAAGTCTGATTCATTAGATTGGACAAATGATAAAGCATATGCAATCTATCAAACTCTTAAGAAAATCCCTCAAGATGTTAGAAATGAGAATATTGATAATAGAATATATAGCGCATGGACTTTAACCGATCTAGAAATTCAAGATGACATTAGCTTTGATAAAGAATCTTCAAATATTAGAGTCACACTCGAATCAAGTGTTTTTGAAAATGCTAATCCAAGGATAGCAAGTGTTGACGGAAAGAAAGGTATATATTTTTCAAATAAATTACACAATGCATTAGTTAGATATGTCACAAACGGAGGGAATGATAAATCTGCAGTAGATAAAATATTAGTTGAGCGATATGGAATGAAAACCAATATTGATGACTATGTCGCATTAACAGGCGAGCAAGCAACAAGATTTCAAGATTTCCAAGCGGAAGAATTAGTGGCTATTATCTCAATGTTTGAGGAAATGCCATCTGGTTATCATAAGATTGAAGGTCTTGATTATCTAGTTAGAAGAATTAATGGGGCAGATAATCCATATTATCCTGAAGCTCCAGCAATTGCTTGGGACGGTTCGGGATATATTGAGTTTATGGAGAAAGCATTTAATACAGTAAGTATTGATTACCTTCATAGATTAATACTCCATGAAAAAGCTCATTTCTTATGGGCTAAAATATTTGATGATGGATTAAAAAATGCCTGGATTGAATTGGGTGGATGGTACGAATGCACTGAAAAAGAATCTGGTTGGTGTACCACCAAACAAACTGAATTTGTAAGTGCTTATGCTCATTTAAAAAATCCAAATGAAGATATGGCAGAATCCTTATCTTATTTTATAGTTAATCCAGATGCCTTGAAATCAAGATCTTTAGCAAAATATGAATTTGTTAGAGACAGAATAATGCAAGGTAATATATACATATCACAAATCCAAGAGAACTTAACATTCAAAGTTTACAACCTTTATCCTGATTATGTTTTTCCGGGTAAAGTAAAAAAATTATTTGTGTCAGTTAAAGGTGCTCCAACTGAAGACAAGACTGTAACAGTTGAAATTAAATTACATGCGCTTGATAAAATATTGGAAGGTGCATCATGGGCTAGAATGAGAATATTTAGTACGGTAGATACCTATTTTGACCTATATTTAAATCCTAAAAACGGACAAAATCTTGACACCACATTAAGAGGTACCTATACATTATCCAAGTACGCAAAATCAGGATTTTGGAAAACTAGCCAATTAGTGCTATCTGATGAGGTGGGAAATTTACGAATGGAGGGTGCTAATGATTTTGGATGGAGAATGTACGTTAATAGTCCTAACGAAGATATAGATAAGCCTCAATACATAGCTGACTCTATGTCTTTAACAAAGTCATTGACAACTATAGAGAATCAAGAGGTTGATATAATTACTGCTTTATGGGAGATAGACGAAGCTTACCCAAGAGAAAATCAAGGTTGTTATGGGGCATTAAATGATGAAAACCCTTCAACCTATTCCATACAAAAGTTTTCTCCAGAAAACTATAATAATGAATACGTTCCTGGAAAATGTTTACTTGAGTATATGATGCCCTCATATATGCCTTCTGG
>Ga0255752_10000753_pt1 | contig 39489 bp, 54 predicted proteins | sample 011ome_25_FD_179952 | JGI IMG/M metagenome (GOLD analysis project Ga0255752, IMG submission 179952) | Coastal salt marsh microbial communities from the Groves Creek Marsh, Skidaway Island, Georgia - 011512CT metaG (version 2) | ecosystem: Environmental > Aquatic > Marine > Intertidal zone >... | reverse complement strand
TGTAAGGGTGATCCTCAAACAAGTGATGAAATACAACAGTGTGTAGACCAAGGGTGGACTACTTGTCCTGATAACACAAACAACGCAGGAACGTGGATTAGTCCTCAACAAAGCGTTGAAAAAGACTGTGGCGGTGAAGTAACTCAACCTCCACCTGACGATGGTCCTCCTACATCAGAACCTCCAGAGGGAGAGTGCTGGAATAACGCTGTAGATTTTCCTGCGTGTCAAACTTGTCCTGAAGGTCAAACACTTGATGATGAAGGTATGTGTGTTGCGAGATACACTTGTCCTGATCCTAATGCTACAGTAAATGCGGATGGAAGTTGCGGTCCTTGTAAACAGGGGTACGTATATGACGGTGCTGTAGAGCGCTGTGTACAAGAAAGCGTTACTGATCCTTGTGATAACCCAGCGTATGCGGCGGCTAATCCTACAGAGTGTGGATCAACACCTCCACCAGAGCCTCCACCACCAGAAGAGCCTCCACCAGAACCACCTAGTAGCGGCGGCGGTGGCGGCGGCGGGGGTATGTTTAGACCGCAGGCTGTAGCCCCTATGGGCATGGGTGACCCACAGCTTTTAGCTAGAACAGAGTTTCCAATAGTAGATTACTTATCTGAGTCTTTGGCACAACAAACCAAAAACCAGCTAATGACAGGAATGTTGACAGGAAACATAGTATGACGTATTTAGACATAGTAAACAACGTACTGAGGCGTCTCAGAGAAGACGAAGTTACAACCGTTAGCGCCAACACGTATAGTGCTATGGTTGGTGACTTTGTAAATGACGCAAAGCAACTCGTGGAAAACGCTTGGGATTGGTCTAATCTTAGGTCTACTCTTACGATTACCACGGCGGCTGATGACTACACGTACTCGCTTACGGGCTACCAAGACCAAGGCAAGATACTTAACATAGTCAACGATACGTCTAACCTTGTGATGGAGTACAAGCCTCAGACTTGGTTTGACGATAAATTCTTAGTCAATACGCCTACATCTGGTGCACCTCAGTACTACACGTTCAGCGGCATAGACGGTTCAGGCGATGCACAAATTGATGTGTATCCTAAGCCTGACGGTGTGTACTCTATCAAGGTCAAGAGCGTCATTAGAAACGTACCTCTGAGTTCTGACAGCGACACACTGGCTATTCCTAGTCAACCAGTTATCCACATGGCGGTAGCTCTGTTAGCTCGTGAGCGTGGTGAGACAGGCGGTACGTCAACACCAGAGTACTTTGCAATTGCTGACAAGTATCTGTCTGATGCGATTGCACTGGATGCACAGAAGCACCCTGAAGAAACTATCTTTTACACGCCGTAGGGAGACACTAGATGGCCCAGCCACTACAAAGTATTAACCTAGTTGCTCCCGGCTTTAAGGGAGTTAACACAGAGGATTCTCCGATAACACAAGATCCCTCGTTTGCGGATGTTGCGGATAACGCTGTAATTGACAAACGTGGACGTATTGCGGCACGTAAGGGTATTGATGTTTTAACGACTGACAAAACAGAATTAAGTACTGATTACATCCACAAGATTCACCACTTTTACGACGATGCAGACAACAAAGTAATTTTTAGTACTGGCAACAACAAAATTATGACAGGCACAACTACTTTGGTTGATGCTACGCCTGCCTCGTACACAATTACAGCTAACGATTGGAAGATTGTAAACTTTAATGACCATGCTTATTTTTTCCAGCGTGGTTACGAGCCTCTGGTGTACAACAACAGTTTAGGCGCTGTTACTAAAATGTCTAGCGTTAGTGGGTCACACGTTACATCAGACCACTACGCACACGAAGCCTTAGCCGCCTTTGGTAGACTGTTTGTTGTAGGTAACGCAACAGATAACACAACAATTTATTGGTCTGATCTTTTAGTTGGTCACAATTTTAACTCAGGTTCTAGCGGTTCTATTGACGTTACAAAAGCGTGGCCCGATGGTTACGACGAGGTTGTAGCACTAGCGGCACACAACAACAACTTGGTTATCTTTGGACAACACAGCATATTGTTGTACGAAGGTGCCACTAGTCCTGCATCCATGACTCTAGCTGACACTGTATCTGGAGTAGGTTGTATTGATCGAAACACTGTGCAGTCTATTGGTACAGACATACTGTTTATGTCTAACTCAGGACTGCGTAGTTTAGGCCGTGCAGTACAAGAAAAAGCACTGCCGATTACAGACTTAAGCGTAAACGTAAAAACAGAAATCATTGAGGTTATTGACGCTGAGACAGAACCTATGGCATCTGTGTACAGCCCAGAAAACTCGTTTTATCTCATTTGTTTTCCTAGTCAGGCAACAATTTATTGTTTTGACTTAAAAGGCAGACTAGAAAATAACTCGTACAGGACAACACGGTGGACCTCTGTTGGTCACAAGTCATTTGAAAGGGACACAGACGGTACACTGTACATAGGAACAACAGATGGCATTGGTAAATACGGCACGTTTTTAGATAACACATCCGTTTACCGATTTCGATACTTTAGCCCTGCGCTAACGTTTGGAGATCCTAGTAAAACTAAGATTGTAAAAAAGATTAAGCCTACGCTGATTGGAGCTAACGAAGAAACTATCTTTGTTAAGTGGGCGTATGATTTTGAGACAACATTTACTAACTACGAGATTAGCGTAGGCAACCAAGTACCGGCGTTTTACGGCGTATCAGAGTACACAGTAGGTACATTTACTGGTGGTATTCTTACTACTAAACCTACAGTTAACGTTACAGGTAGTGGCGGTGTTGTAACAATTGGCCTTGAGGCCGACATAGATGGAGCACAGCTTTCAATTCAAGAAATTAACGTATTAGCACTAATAGGTAAAACAGTATGAGCAACTATACAAAAACAACGAACTTTACGGCGAAGGATACGTTGCCTGCTGGCGATACCAACAAGATCATTCGCGGTAGCGAGTTTGATACAGAGTTCGATGCGATTGCAACTGCATCAGCAACTAAAGCAAACACAGCGTCACCGACGTTTACAGGAACTGTGACAATACCCGCACTAAACTTTACGGGAACTTTGTCAACAGGAACAATTGATGGGGGTACTTACTAATGGGGTTTTTAAGTGACATTATAGAGGCCTTTGTTCCTAGTAACGTTGAAAATCTTTTAAGTACTCCTCTTCCTGCAATAGAACCTCCTGATATTTCGTTTCAACCGTTTACCGTCACTGGTGGCGGGGGAACAATTACAGCAGGGCCGAGTGGTACTACATATAAGTTAGGAACTACTGGTGCGGGACTTCAGAGTGCTCTAGAATCTGCGGCGTTGTCTAGGTTTGGTACGGCTAATGTTCCTGCTACTGCAACTCAGATGGGTACTATTGGCGGAAACTTGTTGACTGCTGGACAACAACAATTAGGCATGGAACCTTTTGGCCTTGCTGGTCAACAACAAGCGGCAAAACAAGCGTTTGGTTTAGGTCAGCAGTTTATGGGTCAGGCCGGTATGCCTATGGGTGCTAGAGAACAAGAGGTGTATGACCGTATTAGGGCTACACAACTTGGTGAAGAAGAAAGACAAAGGCTTGCATTAGAAGAACGATTGGCTAGTCAGGGACGCTTAGGTGTACGTACAGCAATGTTTGGCGGAACACCAGAGCAACTGGCGTTGGCTAAGGCACAAGAGTCTGCACAGAACCAAGCGGCTCTTATGGCGATGCAACAAGCAGGACAAGAACAACAGCAACAGGCGGCTCTTGGTGCTCAGTTTGCTGGCTTAGGTTCTGGTCTAGCAAGTCAACGACAAGCACTGGAAGCCGCACAGCAAGCTAGGGCGCTGCAAGCTCTACAAAGCGGTATGGGCCTCGCTACAGGCGGTCTAGGGTTAGAACAGGCACAGCAACAAATTGGGTTAGGTGCGCTTCAGGGCGCTTACATACCACAGGCCGCAATGCTGTCTGCTTTCTCTCCTGCCCTCAACGTAGCATCTATGGAAGACGTAGCGCGTAGGCAACAAGGTGAATTTGGTTTAGAGGCTCAAATGGCAGATGTTGCTGGAACTGTAGGTCAAAGAACAGCTCTTGCTAATTTGTATGGCGGTATTTATGGAGGCCTTGCATCTGGTTTGGGCGGTCTTTTAAGTGGTGCTTATGATTTGTCTAACTTAAACCCGTTTGATTAAGGATAAATAAAATGGCTTACAATATTGGTGGAATGTTAGCTCAAGCGGGTACAAACGTTGGGCAAAGTATGGGTGGTGGTCTTGCTAATCTTGGTGCTGGTATAGGAGGTATGCTAACACGCCGAAGAGAAAAACAAGCACAACAAAATGCACAGCAACAGTTTCAACAAATTTTAGGGGCTTATCAAGATAAACCTGAGCAACTAAAAGAACAGGCAGTTTTAATGCAAACTAGCCCTGATGCTAATTTACAGCGCATGGGCGATTTGTTAATGCAACAAGCTACTCGTGTTGAAACTGCTCAAGCAGCAAAAAGAACTGAGCAGTACGTTTCATCTTTGGGAGAACAAGCTGTAGCAGAATATCAAGCTGGTGTTCCTCTTGGTGATGTTAGAAAAGGTTACTTTACAAGACAAGAACAACAAAGTTTACAGACTATTGCTGAAAATGCTGGTCTTGATATTGATCCTGAATTAGCAGGTCAATTAACAGGTAAACAAATTTACGATTTAATGGAAAGTAAAAAAGAAGCGGAAGGTGAAAAGGCATGGGCAAAATGGAACAATGAAAATCCTAACGGTATTACGCCCGAAAATAGATCACAAGCTATGCAAGCCGCTTTAAAAGCTTTGGGTGCTAAGGCTCCAGAAACAATAGCTAGAATGGAAGCTGATCAATTAGAAGCCCGTGCTAAAAAAGCCCAGCAAAGAGTTAAAAAAGTAAACATTACTTTAAACGATTCTAGTATATCTAGCGGTGTATTTGGTTCTGGTCCTAAGATTATAACTAAAGAATTACCTGTAGGTGATGATGGTAATTTTACAAAAGAAGCTTTAGAGTTTCTTAGAAAGAATGCTGTTCATGCTATATCTACTGATGGTACAGCTAGTTTTAATTTAGACGATGTGCCTATAAGTGATAGTCCTGCTTATAGACCAGAGGGTGAGTCACAACAAGGTGAACAGGCTACTTTAGGACAGCTTATTGGTCCTCAAGGATTAGATTCTGCTTTAAATCAAATAGGTGATTTTAAATAATGCCAAGTGTCGTTGATAGGTACACTGACTATCTTGATGTTATTGATGAAACAGTAGACAAATTTTCTAACAGGCAACAAACCAAAAAGAAAATAGTTCAAAAGTATAAAGATACGCCTATTAAAGACGTACCAGATGAGGCGCTAATAGTTTTATACAGCGATACTCCTGTTGATTCAATACCAGAACAAGTACGTTCTCGTGTAATGAACGCGGCTATAGCAATAGAAGCTAAACGCCGTGGTCCTATAACTGAAGAAGAAAAGACCCAGTACAATGTTGAGGCGGCTGGGCGTGGTGGTGTGCCTGCTATTCCTATTACTCGTCCTTCTAAAGCTATGCAGGTTGGTGTAGAAGAAGGAGCATTAGACTCAATAAAAACAATTTCAGAAGGTTTATCAAAAGCGCCTATTACAGGTTCATTTATACCGTCTTTGAAAAATACGTTAAGTGAAGAGTTTAATAACAGAGTAGAAGTAGCAAGAGAAGGTGCACTCCCTGATTACTTTGGTGGTTTGGCCGCTGGTTCTTTTGCAGATCCTGTTACAGGTTTAGCTACTGGTCCTGCTTTAAAAGGTGGTATGCTAATAGCCCGTGGCAAACCAATGTTGGGTGGTATGTTAGGTGGTACATTTGCTGGTGCTACGGGAGGATCTTTAATACCAACTTACGAAGAGTTTGGTGATAGTCGTGCTCGTAACATAGGAGTAGGTGCCGCTCTTGGTGCAGGTATTACTGCTGTTCCTATGACTGTTGCTAAGGGTGCTCAAGTTGTTTCTCGTATGGCTCCTAAAACCCCTGAGCCTGTAGTTCCTCCAAAGTTAGCACCACAGCCTGTGCCTCAAACTTTATCTGGTGGACGCGTTCAGCCAAAAGAAACTCCAGTTACAAGCGCAACAATTGACATTGAACCACAGGTAACTCAGTCTACTCCTTCTACGCTTAAAATACAAAACATTGACAAACAGATTGCAGATTTGCAAGACAAAGCAGGTTCTGTTGGTCGTAAAAAACGTAAACCTATTGTTTCTCAAATTGCTAAACTTGAAAAAGTAAAAGCAAATGAATTGAATCGTGCTAACAAACAAGCTAAGGAAGTTAACGAGCAAGTTGTTAAGATAGAAAATCAGATTAGTCGTTTAGCAAAAAGATCTGATGAATTAAAGCCGGGAGATGCAGGGGCTAAAGCCCGTAAAATCAGAGCAAAAAGACGTACTGAAGAATTAGAAACGGACATCAATGTTCTTACTGGTTTAGATTTTGCACCTAATGGTGGGTACACAGTTAACGTAAACGGTAAGCTGTATGACAATCCACGACAGTTAGCCGCTGTTAAAAATAGACTTGAGGTTCACAACACTACAGGAGCAGAGATTGATTTTATTATACCTCCTCCTAGACCTACGGGTGATCCTGTAACTGATGCGGCAAATAAAATTAATTACATACAAATGTCCAAAGATGCTAGTCCTCGTATTGGTCTAGACGCGCCACCTACATTATCATCTGCTGGTGTTCGTCCCGCTGTTCAATATGCTGATGAAACTATGCGCGGTGTTGATGAAGATCAGTTAATAAAGGCAGGTACTATGGCTGAGTCTACTGCACGTAAAAGAGCAGAAGAAGGTATGGGCCGAGACATGGGCCGTACAGAACAAATGACGGCAGAAGAAATAGGTAGACGGGCAACAGCAAATACTACAGAACAACGTAAGAAATTTTTAAGAGCACAGCAGATGGGTCTAGATGAAGAGGATGCTTTGTGGTCTGCTGAAAACTTACCTAGCCTTGGTAAATTTACTTTTGAAAATTTAGAAGAGTCTGCTCGTTTGTTAAAACAAGAAGGGTTTATAGCCAAAGAGTATGACACTCTTTTAGATATGTTGATGGATACTAAACGTATTTTTTCTGCAGAAGAAATGGAAGCATTACGTCCTTTGTTTCTTGAAGCAGAGCAAAGAGTTGATCAGATACTAAAACAAATGCGTAAGTTAAAGAAAGAAGGTTTAAGTGACAGTGAAGAAATGGTTAAGCTCGTCCAAGACTTGTACCTAAATACTTATGTTGCTGATATGCGTAGAATGAATGGCACTGCCGCTTCTCATGTTCTTACGCAAGCTAAAAAAACTAAACGATTTACTGCTGAAAACACAAGGCGTGTTGATGAAGGTAAGTTAATTACTAATTTGTTTGGGGTAGATTGTGCCTAGAAAAGTTATATCAAAAGAATGTGAAGAGGCGGTAGACCGTTTACTTGGTGCGGTAGATTCTTTACCTGAAGAATTCACAGCACTACGTCCTGACATTGTTCGCGCTCTTTTGAATGATGCTGGAACTAAACAATGGAGTATTGCTTCTATACTAGGCAGTATGTACACTAACTCTTTGTTAGCTTCTACTGGAATGTTTGGTGCAAACATTGCTAGTGCTATGGCTCAAGGTGTAATACACGCTCCTAAATCTATGATACGGAATGGTTCGGCAAATAGTTTTGCTGCTTTTATGTCTGTAATGGGAAGGGATGCTGAGTTGTTTACAAACATGGCTAGATACTTTTCATCTGCCATGAAGACAGGTATTGCTTCTGACGTAGCATCAGACATTGTTTTGGTTGCTAGATCAAGAGGGGTAAGTAAAAAACAACTAATAGAAGAAGCTAAAAAAGCTTACGTAAAATCTTGGGCATCTAGTGATCCTAACTTTAAAGATATTGATTTAGAAGAATTTGCTAAAAGTATTAATCTAACTGATGAAGAAGTAGTTAGATATTTTACTGATGTAGAGTACATGGCAAATCAAAAAGTTCCTGATAAGCTATCATGGATAACTATACCTCAAAGAGCGGCAGTAGCTATTGACGAAGCGGCTAAAGTTTTTTTTAGGTTTGTCCGTATTGCAGAACTTACTCGTGCTCAAGCAGTTAAAGACGCACTGAAAGAAGGCGTTGACATTAATGAGTTACACACCAGATACTTCAAAGAAGTTATGGATGTACACAACTCTAGATATCAAGGTGAGTACAAGTTAGCAGAAGAGCAAACAAGTGCGGCTAAGTTTAGAGCAGTACGTCAAGCTAATCTAGCTCTTGAAAAAAAGAGCAACGAAATGTTTAAGGGTTTGTTTTCTAAAGAAGACATACCTTATGAAGACATTCGTGAGTTTGCCTTGAACATGACGTTTCAAAGAAGATTGCCTTTAGAGCAAGGAAAGTCTTTTAATCTTCCCGGCGCTATTGCGGCAATAAACAGAGAGAAATCTAGAGCAGGTAAAGAATATTCTGTTGCTGACAATATAAAGTCTCTTGCTTTAACCACAGCGTTTCCTTTTGCAAAGACGCCATACAACATTGTAGTTGATGGTATGTCGTACACTCCGTTTGCTTTTATTCCTTTCTTTAGGCCTAAAGTATTAAAGAAAAAATTAATTGATGGTAAGACTACTTATCAAGTAAAGGATATGGATGATTGGTTAGTAAGGGCGGCACTAGGCACAACAGTTATTGCTCCTATTGCTACTTTGTTTGCTCTTTCTAACGAAGAAGGTTTGCCGTTTATTACGGGAACTCCCAAAGATGCACAAGAACGTAGGCGTATGCAACAAGCAGGGATACCTGAAAGGTCTGTATTGATAGGTGACACTTACGTAGCTTTTGATAGGATTGAGCCTATAGGTACTGTGCTTAGTTTATTTGTCGATATGGTAGATGCTGTTAATCGTCTAGTTACCTATGATCCTAAAGATCCTGAGTACAACAGAATGGCTGAGTTTGCTGATGACACTATAGTTGCTTTACTAAATGCCACAGTAAACAAAACCATACTAGAAAGTGCGATAAACTTTATGGATTACTTTAAGTATGACAAAGCCGCTGGTCTGGAAAATTATGGTACAGACATAGCTAAAGGTTTTGTTCCTACTGGTGTGTCAGACTTGGCTCGCATTATTGATGGTGAAGAAAGACTAGCACGTACTCCTACAGAGCAAATACAACAGCGTATCCCGTTTCTTAGAGAACAACTACCTCTAGATACTAGTCGTGTTGGTGGTGTATCAACTAAAGAAGCAAGTGCGTTTGAGATTATTACTAAGATTAGATTAACTCCTACAAATCAAACAGAAGTACAAAAATACATTTACAGGACAGAAGCTAACATACCTGTAATTGATTCTTCTTTTATTGGTATCAAGCTTAGTGCATCCGAAACGGCTTTGCTTAGAAAAGTTACTGAGCCTCACGTTGAGCGTGTTCTTGGTGCGTTAGTGGTATCACAAAAGTTTTTACAGGCTGACGCGTTTCAACAAAAAGAACTGATTGAGTATGGTGCTAATTATGCATCTCATCCCGGTAATAACCAAACATTAATGGCTGAGTTTATTCAAGAAGGTACAAAAAGATTTGGTGCTAATTGGATGCAGTCACTAGAAAACAGAAAGTTTAACCAGAAGGTACGTGAGCAAGGCCTTAATCTTTTGGTTGGGTTTAAAGACGTAGAAGAGTTTTAACTGGAGTTAAAAATGAAAGACAAAGATCATACAGTAAGTTATACATCTCACGACTATCACAGTATGTGTCAGCGTTCTAAAGATCGCATCAAGAAGATGCAGGCTCAAGGAATACCTACGCCCCATGACCCAAAAGACAAGCCAGAGGACGTAGGCAAACGTGAAGGTTACTCCATCTTGTTTATGTCATAGCTCACAGTTGTTACCTGTACAGGCCAGTTGTTGGGAACCCTCAGTCATATCGCTGGCCTCTTCTATATCCCACGATATTTCTTTGGGAAAGTTCTTAGCAAGTTCGTTGTACGTCTTCTTGTCTACAGGCTCATACGGTGCCTGCTGGTACGTGTGGTCTGAGTATGGCAGGAAACTAATACCACTGACCTTATCAAACTTGTTGTACAACCACTGTCCCACCTCAAGAAACTCCTCATCACGGTAGTAACAGGTCATAGACGGTTTGTGCTCACACCATTCGTCCTGATATATCTCCCACAGTTCTAGCTGTTCCATAGCACCCATCTCTGAGGCTGTCACAGCGCCGTCAGGAGAGGCTATAGGAAAGCTAAATACCTTGGTACTGGGTGACATTACATCGTCCTCTACAGGCACTCCTGCGGCTTCCAAGACGGTGCAAAGTGGGTCACGGCTGTCAGCCCTAACTCTACGAATGTATTGACTGCTATAGCGAGGGTGGATACCACTAGCACTATCGACCAACTGACTAACAGTACCTGAAGGCTTAACAGCAGTAATGGCTGTAGACGTATTAATACCCAGCCTACCGGCCCACTGTTCATTAGTCTTGATGGCTTCTGCTCGCATAGCTCTGAGCCACTTCTTGAGTTCACCTTTGTCTCCTCGTCCTGATAATAAAGGATGGTCCATGATACCAGTAAGACTAACACCAAGCAGTGCTTCGTCCTCTGTGTTTACTCTCCAGATGTTTCGTAGGTATCGGAAGTCAGTGAGGGTAGCTTGTAGAGTTCCAAGGATAGTCGCAATGCGTACTTTTCGTTTGAGACTAGCGAGCGTATCGGTTGGCCTGACAACAACTTCTGATAGGTTGCAGAATTGGTACGGTCTGAGGATGATTTCACTACATGGATTAGTTCCAAAATCAAAGGTAGCATCTCTGCGTTGATTTCGTTCAGCCTGCTTTTGACTTGCCACTCGACTAAAGACACCTCGTTCACCAGATCGTGATTCATATAAACTGGTCCACTCATTTAGAAATGCCTCAAAGTCTGGTTTCTCTGTGTAACACGCAGAGTTGTTAGCTAGTCCACGCTGGGGATTATCTACCCACCACTGTCCGTGCTTGCATCGTCTGAGCCTGTCATCGGTGAGATTGCTGAGTGAGATAAGGGCTGATCGTCTGACTCCTCCGACGACGACGATTTGAGCAATCTTACAGCAAAGATCGTGACACTCAACGGAGCTAAGTTTTCGTCCAGAAGCTTCCCGAAACAGGTCCACCGTGAATCGGAACAACTCGACGAGAGGTTCAGGGCCACTTGCACGACCTCCGAAAGTTTTAAGTGGGGAACCTGCAGGTCGTACTCGACTAACGTCCCATCTGGGAACTTGACCCGAATACAACAGTGATACCAACTCCCTAAACGATTTCGCCCATCCGATTTTCGAATCTGCAACATTGATAACTGTATCTGTTTCATGGAACTCCTCCGCAACCTCCGGTAGTTTCTGTACGTACTGACGCTCTACACTGAAGCCTACACCTGTGCCGCACATGAGCACGTACATCATTTCATCAAATGCCTTGGGATGATCAATAGGAAGATAACTGCAGTTAAAACCTGCTACGTTGTCACGATCCAAAGCCTCGCCAGCAGTCATCAATGCTCGCATAGACGGCATTACATCTAAATCTTTTATGGCTTTGTGTACTTCCTCTTTATCTTTATCAGATAGTTTATCGCCCCAGTATTCTACGTATCTATCTACTGTTTCTTCCCAAGACTCTCGCCGCTTTTCCTCTGGTAGATATCGTGCGTATCTTGATTTGTGTATGTACTGTTGGTATGCATCCATTTACTCTGGTTCTCCTGTTATGCCTAGTGTTTCATTAATGATCGCCGCCGCCGCCAAGTGAAGCGTCATAAACACTCCATCAGGGTATTGCTCTGACGATGTTACTTCTAACGGGTATCCGTTCTCAAAGAATACCACAACTACTTTAGGGTTTCTACCTTCTTCTATCTGGTTCTGTGCTCTCAATGCACAAGCACCAAGAAACTCATTAGCAGGTATAGCTTTTGTAAAGTTACCTTCAACTACGTTAGTCATCTTGAATACGTTCCAGTAGTATTTCCAAATAGTGGATAGCCTTCTTGATATCTTCCACTCCGTTCTTATCTTTCCATCTGGTAATATACTTCACTGCGTTAGCCTCACACCAATCCAGCTTGTTAGCAATAATAAAATCAACCGGCTGTATTGCATAACGATTGTAATGATTGCCTCCTACTTGTTTCTGTATGGCAGGATCTTCTGGATGGTGTAGTTTACCATAGACTGTCTTACTAGCTTTGTTCCATTCTGCAGGTGTTGCGTCATTTAATCTTTTATTTTCTTCGCAGTTCTTACGCAATTCCTCACAGTCTTTAGCATACTTTTTACAATCATCTTCAGTCATGTTCCACTCATTCTTCATACACTTCCTCTAAGTCAAACTTCCAACTGTTTGTGTTTACTTTGTCAGCAAACCTTTCGACTAACTCTTCTGATGTAATCTCTAGTGCTTCCATTATTGTTACCTCATCATATCGTGAGGCTATGCGTTCTAGTATTTCATCAAGAGTTAACACCGTACTTCCCCCGCAGGTATGTCATAGACACGGGCATCTCATCAAACGTGCCGTTGTCTACTTCGTTAAACACCCACAAACCAGACCATGAACCATTAGTCTGTGGGTTAAGATACTCTTCGTCATGTTGATAGTATATGCCAGCAAACAAGGAAGTCATTCTTTTTCCTGCCGCGTTTCTGTCAAAGGCAATGTCTCTGTCTTGTACGTGTCCCATGACGCATGACATATGTTTCTTTTGGAGCAGTAGCTTTGCATTAGTGACTGGCCTGCCCATGACACCGCTAGTGAAAAAGTGACAATAAGCAATACCGTCCACAATAACCGGCTGAAGGTACGGATAAACTTCCCAGCCCCTGAGATTGAGATCCTCATAACTCATTAGTCCTTCTAGCTTGGCATCGTTTTCCACGGCACGTTCGATTCTGTTCTCGTGATTACCAAGAGTAAAGATGAGCCGTGGTTTCCATATCTTCTTCTTACGTTTACGCAGGCGCTGTTGTTCTGCTCTGATACAGTCCATGAATACCTGCATAGCCTCGTTGCCAGCCTCTACGTCAGCAGAATAACGCCTACCTTCAAACGACTTCTTACCTACGTCATACGATGACAACGATGGCATATCCCAATGATCGCCCAGATGCACGATGACGTTGGGTTTCATGGCACAGGCATAACGCCCTGCCCAATACATATGGTCAATAGGATGTTCTGGTTTAATCTGAGTGTCAGGTATTACTAGGTGTCTAGTCATCTTCTCCAACCTGTCGGTATTGTTTCGATGGTGTACCACTTGAATCCGTTCTTGTCTGCCCATTCTTCCATTGTGTAACGTGTGCCGTCTTTTCTTCTTCGTGATCCCGGCATTGGTGTGCTGGGACGTTGGAAGAGAAATACCAACTCCTCCTTTGGGCTAAGTGTTTCTGAGATGATGACATACTTACGTGCCTCTTCAGATGTACGGAACCGTCCCTTTGCTTCTATGTATACAGTCTTGGTTCTGTATTTATAAACAAAGTCAGGCTCATAGTATTTAGGAACAAGATAAAATAGACGATCCTCTGGGTGATACTCACAGCCCTGCATGATCTTGTGGACTTCTTTCTCAAACTTGGAATCATATTTCACTTGGCTTCTCGTACTTATCATTAGGTGAGCGTAACAAGTATAGAAGGTTAAGACTTTCAATTAGCCTGTTCTCATCTAACTCGTTGTCCCAATAGTGAGTAAGGCAAGTGCTGTAGCATTCCCACGCTGACTTGCATGGATCAATTATCTTGTCAGCTTTCTTGGGACCGATGCCATGTATCCCCGGAATGTTATCAACACGATCACCCATCAATGCTTGCTTGTACAACCAACGCATGGCGTCATCTTTTTTAACTGCAGTTAAAACCTTCTTTGTATAATCATACATAGAACAAGGAACCTGCTTGAAGTCTTTATCGAGAGAACAGATAATGGCGTTGTGGTCTAGCTCAGTAGCCTTGATAGCAATAGCATCATCAGCTTCCATACCGTCAACTACCTGTGCATTCCACTCAGATACCATAAAGTCACGCAGTAGTTTCTTGTGTACTGGCACTCGCTTGTCATCACGGTTGCCTTTGTAAGGCTGGGTGATAGCAACCTCATCCCTGAAGTTGCCTTTACCAGTTAGATAAACAATGCTGGATGTGTAGTGATCAGATAGATCCATAACCATCTCTGACAGGTAGTTGTCTAGGGTCTGCGTTGCAACGTCCTCTGGTTCTTCGTCACAAGCAAACCCCACACGGTACACCAGCATATCACCGTCAATCAGTATCACAGAGCTTCCATCTCTTCGACTTCAGGTGAGTATTCTACAACCTCATCAATCACAAGGCGCTTAAGCGTGGCACTACGACCTTTCTTCTTGAGGTACTCCCAATCGTAATACCCGATAAGGCACTTGGCTTTGGAACCATTACCCACAATGACTCCTGACTCTGGGTCATCCATCTCGTCTCGCGGTGTTCGTCCCTTGATGAGCAACTCTGTTCCATCAGAGTTAAATGCTCTGTACTTGTTGTTGGATTTACAGGTGATGTACTGTCCACGTTCATCTCCTTTGTTGTTAATGGTAATACCCATGTCTTCCAACGCAGTAACAGCGGCGTCAGATAGGTTGCCAAGATCGACTGTGTACTTACCAGCTAACTCATTCTTGTGAGTCAGGTTGGGCCAGAACAAGTCACACTTGACCATTACATTGGGTGCTTCATTAGACATATAGCATATCTCCGCTAGTTAAACTTACCATAATATTATACCACATAAAATAGAATTGCGCTAGTGGGTATCACACCAACTAGTACCAATCCTATACTCTCCGTCCAACGGACAGTTCAGTTGCAGGACTTCGCCTGCGAATACCATTGCATTAACACAAGACTTACCAATGAAGTCTGCGTCTTCTGGTTTGCATTCTATCTGCCACTCGTCGTGTACCTGTGCAACCAGCTTGAAGTCAACACGCTCCAACAGATCATACAGAATGACGATGGCTTGCTTCATCACCACAGCACCAGCGCCCTGCAGTAGTGTGTTCAGAGCGGCATGAGCAGAACGTACACGTATGCGTCTACCATCAAGACCCGTTAGGAATCCTGTCTCTGCGTCTGCCATAGTCTCAGCGCGTAGGTCAGCCAGTGCTGGTGTGTTCTCAAGGAACGATGCTTTAAGTCGCTTCCCATGTGCGGCACTACCACCCACAATACTACCTATCTTGGCGTCACCCGCACCGTACAGGAACGCATAGATAAATGTCTTGGCATCATCCCTGTTGTCCAGACCTGCGGCCTTCTGGTTAGCTGTGTGTATATCACCTGTTAGTATTTCCTTGGTGTAGTTCTCATCGTTCATGTAGTGAGCCAGCATACGTAACTCAAGACCACTAGCATCAGCACCAACAAGAACACGACCATCAGGAACAGTGAACAACTCACGACACTGCTTACCGTACTCAGCCCTTACAGCAGGTATCTGAGCCATGTTCGGATTGGAGTGTGCCATCCGTCCGGTGACAGCACCGATGTGCCTGACTCTGCCATGTATTCTGTTGTCTTCGCCCACTGCTTTAATCCACGAGTCAACATGAGAGGCGCGTTTTTGGCAGAGAAGGTAACGCAATATAATCTTTGCTTCGGGAATGTGAGTCTGCTTTTTAAGCGTCGACTCATCGACTTTCGGTTTTCCTGCGGGAGTGAGTTCCTTCCACACAGCGCCCTTGCCAGCAAGCCGCTCTGCAATTTGTTGTCTACTGCCGACATTGAATACCGTAACTTTGTCCTTGAGTTTCTTACCTGTCTTGTCACTATACCTCTCCTCTACGATAGGTGGAAACACTTGTTGCAAGTCCTTCTCAATCCTGTGCATACGGGTAGTCAGTTCTTCGTACAATTTAACTGCACCTTCCTTGTCGAACTCAAACCCATTGTCTTCCTGTTCTTTACATATCCACGCTACGCTGTGCTCAAGATCAACGCAGTGTTTAGTGAATCCAAACAACTGCATCTGTTGCATCAGTGCATTGTGTAACCGCTCTGTTACGTCAACATCTCTTTTGCAGTACTCAACCATTTCCTGAGAGAAGACTTCCCACTCCGAATGATCACCTTTAGGAAAGCCGAGCCTAGTTCCCCAAGCAGAGAGGCTGTGACCACCATCCAGATCGGGATGAAACAAACGAGAAAGTACGAGTGTGTCCACAACTCTGTGGTGTGGTATGCGTATGCCCCATAGACGGTTAAGAACAGGAACATCATAGCCAATAAGATTATGCCCACATATCTGTCCACCCTTTGCCAGTTCATCCATCAAACTCCTTCTAGATAAGTGGGTCAAGTGAGCTTCGTTCGATCTCTTGGTAACCACGCAGTGTACTTTCGTAGGGTTCAGGCCGTCTGCCTCTATGTCTAGAAACACAGTATTCGTAGTAGGCGAGATCAAGCTTCTGTCTTTCTGATAGTTGGCTACCACCATCCCTCATCTCCTTGTTCTGTTCCTGTGTCATAATCCATCGTCCCATCTTCGACATCTTTTATCTCCTCTAGATCACTGAGCGTAGCATAGTCTACGTTACCTACTGCTGTCAAGTCATCCTCAACAAGAAACCTACTACACTCATTGCACATATCAACGAACTCCCCACTGCCGCTGAACTTCTTGGTTAGCTCGTAGTCTGTCATTATCTTATCACAAGCGACACACCTCATTCAAATATCTCAGTGAGCCTCCCTGTTTCTTTGTTGTACAGCAGTGAGGTAGCCGGTCCTGTCTGACCACTGAACCTGTTCTTGAGTACACGGACGTTGGTAGTGTTGCGTACCATTGGATCTTCTGCCTGCGCGTTACGCTCTAGTCCAACCACAATATCAGACAACTGAGCAATTGCAGCACTGCCGCGCAACTGACCCAGACTAGTATAGGCTCCATCCTCATGCCCTTTCCCATCTGGACGCTTCAAGTGTGACACCACAAACATACATACATGCATCTCCTGACAAAACATACGTAGCTTGGTCATGATCTCGTCAATGGCTTTGCGCTCATCGCCGTTGTCCTGATCTGACACAAGGATTGAGATGTGATCCAACACGATGTACTTGACACCCAGTACCTTGACTTGATACCTGAAACGTGCCAGTACATTTTCTATCTTGTTTGATCCCCATGTATCCCATAGTACCACACGATCATCAAGGTTGAGAGAGTCAAACACATGGTCTACTTCGGATGGTGAATAATCACAGCCGGGTAGGTGTATGGGTTTGTTGATTTGTAGCCCTACCAGACCACGGGCAGTACGGTCAGGCGTCTCTTCAAGGAACGCTAGTCCTACCCTGTCGTTGGTCTGTGCCAATATGGAGAACACTAGCTCGCGCATGAAGGTTGACTTACCCAGACCAGAGCCAGCGCAGATGGTGACTAGCTCAGTAGGGCGTACACCATACGTCATGTCATCAAGACCTTTGTACGGGTAACGTACCTCTGCCTCAACCAAGGGTGTCTTCAATGCATCACGCAGTGTACCCAGCATCACCATACCATCTGGTGTGTAGGTCTTAGCCGCCCACCATCGTTTAACAAAGTCTTCCTTGTCGCCGTTTAGTAGGTAGTCGCAGGCATCCTTGTGTTCACCATGATGGAAGATGCGAGACTTACCACCAAATATATCAGCGCACTCTACAGAAGCAGTGCGGCCATGATCGTCGTTGTCAAAGCAAAAGATAATATGATCGTACTGGTTGAGAAAGTCGTAGGCGCGACGACAGTCAGCAGAAGCACCTTGGGCGCCATTACGAATAGACACAACAGGATACTTGCCACCAAACATTTGATAGGATGCCAGTGCATCGAACTCTCCCTCCACTACGGTTATGTATTGACCACCACTAGGAAACAGGTGCTGACCGTACAACCCAGCCTTCTTCCAATCACCTGCAATCTTGAACTGCTTGTCTGGATACCGTGTTTTAACTGCAGTTAACTCACCCTGTGGGGTGTGGTATCCGAATAGAACGTTGCCTGCCTTCTGCTGTGCGGAGTACGCCGCCATTGTAGTGGCAGTTAGACCCCTGTCCTGATAGCCCTTGTATGGCTCTGCAAAGGCCGCTTTGTCAAACCCTTGTCCGGGTACTACTCGTTCCTTAATGTTGCTCACAGAGCCTCCTGTGGACTCTGACGGGGTGAACTTGGCACAAGCAAAACAATAACTAGATCCATCCTCATTGTAGGACAGAGCATCGCTTGAACCACAATCACCACACTCTTGGTGTAATTTAACAAAAGCCATTACCGTATCACCTCCACATCGTGTTCAGTTTCTATGACAACCCTAGCACCACAGGATAGTATAGGTTTTTCGTTCCCACTATATCTCAGAACAGAAGGTCCATTGATCCTAGCCTCGTGACAGTAGGTGTTGGACCTGCCCCTCTTGATTGTGATAACAGGCTCGTCAGTGCCATGCTTTTTGTTGGAACGTATTTTGTGTTGATTAACATGGACGTATGTCTTCATCAGTGTACTACCTCCGCATCTCCAAATACCTGATTGTAACGTGCCATGAGTTGATCGTCATCAAGAGTCTGATCAGTGAACTCACGTTGTAACTTGATGTACATCTGAACGATCTCAACCACTGTGACCTGAGTAAATTCATACTCAACTAGTTCTTCAATCATCTGTTCGCGTGTCATATGTAGTTCCTATGTATTAGTAATAGTATTAATAATAATAGTAGTAATACTTAGTTATCTATATAGATAGAGTATAACATAGATTTAAAAAAAAGGGAATAGTGATTATTCCCCAGATTCCTGCTTTACTGTTAGAAACTCTTCACCATAGTACTCGTGTATCGGTGCATCAAGCAAGTCTAAGAACTTGTCCAGTTTGCCTGACTTCTTTAGTTTCCACAAAGCTTTACGTTCGATTTGCCCTACTCGTGCTCGTGATACGCCAAGCACTTTCGCTACTTCCAACTGCGACATACCGTGTCTCATTCAAAACCTCATCATTGATTTGTTCTTAAGCTTGACTAGCTTACCATTCTTACCAATGTATAGGTCAATGAAGAAGGAATGTTTTATTGCCTTCCTGCTCTTGAATACCATGTACTCAACGCCATCATCTGCTTTAAAGTCACGCAGTCGTTTCACCACACGATACATGACAAGCCTGTTAGCGCCTGCTCTCTCAGACTCAGCTATGTAATAACTCACAGTTCATACTCCTACCATTGATACAAAGTTTAAAGTAATTATGTAGTAATCTTGAAAGTCCTCTTCAGATGCGTCACTGTCTGGACATGATGCAGTAAACGTCACGCCTCTTTCAGCAAACAAAACACAAAGCTCACCTAAGTTTTCTAAGTTACCACAATATATTCTCATAGCTCATACCCTCCAAAGGCTTCGTCTAGTTTACGCCACACATTGTCGCACCACTCGTTGGCACTGTAGTCAGAGATAACAATCATAGGCTCACGCTCTGACCCGTTGTGATAGATCAACGAGAACCACCCACGGCTGTTCCCGTCAGCATCGTATGCTTCTACCTGATCCATCTCAGTCTGAGATAGGTTCTTCAGGATGTGTAGCTTGTCACTACACCCATGTACAGCTAGCTCTTCACCATCCCACACTGACACCTTACCGTTGTCCCACAGGCACAGGTCAATGAGCTTCTGGATAACGGGCCGTTCACACGGAGCCGCGTACTCAGGGTACTTGTTGTCGAATGTAACTATCACGCTCTTTCCTCCATATCATCTTGAATTAGATCCATAATGTAATCGTGATTGAACCACGCAGTAACATCATACCCGTGAGCCATGATCTGGTCAACCTCAACCAGACCCATCTCCTCGTGCAACAGGTAGGTAATCTGCACATCGATGGTCATCCACGGACAGTCAAGCTCAGTGTCAAACGTTCGGTGTATCATCGTTACTCTCCTTGATTAAAGTATGATTGAGGGCCAACAGATCGTCAACCCTCTGCTTCAGTTCAGCGATCTGTTTATCCTTGGCAGTCGTGTTGCGTACCTGTATATCATAACCATACTTGTAAACATCTTTGACCAGTTGCAGTGCAGTCTCTACTGTGAGAATGTTTGACACCTTAGCCAAGAATGCATCAGGCTCCTCAAGCATATGCTCAAGGATAACATCGTCACTGTAGCCCCACCGATTCATCATCTCTATAGCGTCGATGATGTTATCAGGCTCCATGTAATCCATGATCTCGTCTTCGTAATCGCACAAGTCAATGGTACTCGTTACTTCAATTTCACTTCTCCAACCCATGATATTTAACTCCAGTTAAGTTTATTTAACGTGCTCGACGATCACCTTGTCGGTGTCGAACTTGTAACATACTAAACACTCCATACACTTTTGTCCAGTGCAATTGGCCTCCCCACCATACGACTTGGACACGTTGTTGAACACACGATGAAAACCACGAGGGGGTTCCTTCATCACCTGATCTATGATAGGATTAGAATAAATAAGGATGAGGTTGTCAGGTATGTACACTTTGTTACGGCGCACAAACTCGACACGCTTAGTCCACAGTGCAAAGGTAGTCTGTGGGTTGGCGTCAGCTATTTCACAATACTTGATGAAGTGGTCATCGTTGATTAGCTCGCCATGACTGTGGAATCTGAAGTACAAGTCATTAAGTTTTGGAATGTCAATAGGTTGATCGCTAGCAAGTATGTCACTATTGCGCTGAAATGCAGGTTGACAATTCTTACGATAGGCATTCAAGCTTGAATAACTGTAGCATGACTTGCATATACGCTTGTGACCACCACACTCCATGTGGTATTGGTCAATGCAAAACTGATTGGTGGCAGTGTTGGTGTTGATCGAACGCATATCCTGCATCTTGCCACTGCCCTTGGTAATATGTATTTTCATTCTTCATCCCCTAATTGACTGTCCCAGCACTCACCACACAGATGGAAACCACTAGGTGAACGATGTTGCGCTAACCAACCCATTAGTGTCTCGCGCTTGTCACATGACATATCAGGCCAAACTTGTTGAACAAGTGAGCCAGCGAGGTACTGTTTGATTTCACCACACGTAACCACAACGCTTTCGACTGCGTTACACATATTACAAGTAGCACTAGCATTAAACGGATGATCAGATGCTTTCATAGTTTAACTCCAGTTAAAAAATAGGGGCCATCGCTGACCCCGTGTTAGATTAACGTAACTTCAACAGGCAGTAGTCACCTGTCACGTTGTCGATACGATACAAGGAATAGCGACCACGCATATACTTAGCCGCCGCCGCATTTGCCCTTGCTTGTGACTCCTTGGGTACACGAACCCATTCGCCGGGACGCATGGACTCAAACAAATCACGCCACTTGCTACCACGGTTGCGGATGTTGAGAGGTTTAGGTGCTTCGCTCTTTTGAATAGAAAACATTATACCATCTCCTTGAGTTCAGCTTTGATACGGCGAGCATCATCACCGCGCCAGCCTTGGGAATTGGACAGGAAGTACAGCACTACACTAGTGCCTGAGTCTTCGTAGTAGTTTTGTCTTGGTGTGACAAGGGATTTCATGGCGTCAAGATACGGGCGAGCATAGGGCGATACGTTACCCCATGTGTCTTCGATTTCCTGCGCGATAAGAAATAAAGGACGTTCACCTATCATAATTCAGACTCCATCTCGTTGGCTTCTCGCAAAGAAGCTTCAAGTTCTTTGTCGTTTTGAATCTGTTCTTTGTTGGCTTCCATTGTAGCTTTAGCCGCCGGCCACCACTCAGGATCTTCGACAACAGACTCAGTTTTAGAGACAAGCTCGGCGTCAATACTGACGGGTGTGTCAGTCGCGCACAACACAAGACCGTTTGGTTCTACGTCGGGGTGATCATCTGGGTCAACCCAGTGTGATGATATCTGAGTGAGTTTACTTAGGTGCTCTTCCAGCACGAGGGCAAGGGATACGTCAGTAACAAACTGAGTGTATCCGACTTTGAGTATAGCTTTGCGTTCAGACATAGTTTTAACTCCAGTTAAAGTTTCGTTTTCGTCAGGCACAATACCTCCCGACTGTTACCATTATACCATGCATATTCTGTTGTCAAGTGGCGTCACCATACACGAACGTGTAGAGCAGGCATAAAAAAGCCCCGCGATGTGCGAGGCTGGTGGTGATCAGTCTGGTTCGGTGATCTCAAAGTAGCCGATCAAGATAAGGCCTCCGATGATCAGAGGCCATGCAATGTCGGGATCGATCATGCAACTTGCTTCTCAAGTTCGACCATGTAGCGTTCCAGCGCGGCTTGTGCCAGTTCGGTTCGCGTCCAACCATGAAGCTTTCCGTTCTCTTCGTAAATGTCGAGCAGTTCGGATGGTGTCTTGGCGTTGATGTCCAAGGGCTCATCGGTTGCCGGTTCCGCGTCGGCGCTGTCGGCTTCGGTAGGCTCCTCGATCTTGTTAGGTGCCAGTGCAGTGTAGAGGTCGCTGATGTTGGTTGCCTCTGTCGCCAGTTGGTGAACCAGTTGCGTTCCTTGGTCTCGGTTGGCAATGCCGTGAGCCTCGACCATCTTTTTGTCAGTCGCTGACATGGTGCCGACGATGCGCTTTGCTTTGCTTCGCTGGGCGTTGGCGCTACCTTCTGTCCAGCCCTTGGCGATTAGTCCAGCTTGGATTGCGTTGCCGAATTCCTTGAGATCGTCTGCGCTGGTGATGACCGATGCTGAGTCGAGCAGTACCTGAAGTGGTTTCGCTTCGGCCTGCTTCGCTTTGTGCAATGCGTTGACCAGTGCAGTGGTTTGTGTTTTCAGTGTAGCCATTTTTAACTCCAGTTAAATTTGCTGTTAGACCGGCGCGGTATTGCCCCGATCTGTCAACCAGTATAGAGCATAATCAGTCGCTGTCAAGCACCCACCAACACCCACACCCTGCACTGATCTGCACAGATTCCAGCACAGATAACACCCCCGGACCCCCCTACACGTTACAGCAAACGTAAAAGTACCCACCCAGACACAAAAAAAGGTCAAATTAGGCCATAGTAGTTCTAGTATTTTATTTTTATTTATCAAATATTTGCATAATGCAATTGCATATTGCTAATCTGCACTGTAAATGCACAGGAATCTGCACTGTAACTGGGTATTTACACTGTAAATTTTACCTCTTTTCCAAATACCTCTTGACTTTTGTAAGAAAATATGGTATAATAATACGTATATATAGAACAGTACAGTTCCTAAACACATATTACATACAACAATTAGGAACAAATAGTTTCGTTTAAAAACGAATATAAGAAAAGAACCAGAAACCCAACTAGGTTAAGTCTATATAGTATGGATAACGACAAACGTTCAGGTAATCCTGTTGGTCGCCCTAAAAGATCTTCTGTTTCCTCCAAGAAAAAAGGGGGCAGAGGGGCTGTAGGCAGACCTAAAGGTGATGCGGCAATTATAAACGAGTACAAAGCACGGATGCTAAACTCTCCTCGTTCTCGTGCTGTAATGGATGCTATATTTGATGCGGCATTAGACCCAGAACATAAAAATCAAGCGGCGGCGTGGAAGCTAGTCATGGATCGTATTCTTCCTGTAGCGGCTTTTGAAAAGGATGTGACTAAAGATGGTGGAAGAAGTGCAATCCAGATTAATATCACTGGGGTTGGAACTACAACAATTACTGATGGCAGTGAAAAGAGCCAGCCTATCGAAGGCGAACTTGCTGATTGACGAAGCAGAAGAACAATCTGCTCTTTTCTTTGAGTACTTGAGAGATAAAACCAATTGAGATATTTTACCGTATCTGAATTTGACTGTCAACATACAGGTGAAAACAACATGGAACCTGAGTTCATGGAAATGGTAGATGAACTTAGGGACAGATGTGGTTTTCCGTTTGTTATCACTAGTGGCTACAGGTCACCCCAGCACCCAATAGAAGCAAAAAAAGATGTACCCGGAACTCACGCGCAAGGCATAGCGGCAGACATTAAAATAACTAACTCTGCCCACCGGTACACGATAATAAGAGAGGCTTTAGCTCTGGGTTTTGCTGGGATTGGCGTCGCTAGTGACTTTATTCACGTAGATACGAGGGGGTCTGCTCCAGTTATCTGGACGTACTAGCTATGATTACATTTCTAGGGGCTGATTGGTGTCCTGCTTGTGTAAGAACTAAAAAAACCCTAAAAGAACTCAACATGGACTACAAATACGTTGAGATACCTCCCGGTCAAGCTGGTTGGGACTTAGTGGAAACGATGACAGGTAAGCGATCTATACCACAAATATTTTACCACTTTGGTGGATCTAAAGATTTTAACGAAGCGCTAACATCTCTCAATCTCACAGGAGAAATAACTACATGAAATATCTATTAGCCTTTCTTTTTCTGTTTTCATCAGCCGCTTTTGGTCAAACTGTCATTAACTATGACGATGGATCTACGTACACGCTGGAAGAAGGTCAAGAAATCTACATCAGCACTGAAGCTGGTACAATGTTTAAGCGTAAACTAATGGGTAACGAAGATACTTTTTTTTACGCTCAAGATCCTTGGTCAAAGCGTGACTACGTTGCAGACGAAGACGGCACTGACGATATGACAGTAGGCTCACACGCATGGTGTGAAGCTTATGTTCCGTGGCACGAAGGTTTGACCTTTGATATGATCTCGTGGAACTACGCCTGTGATACTAACAACGACGGTGTTTACGACGAGAACGACGCGGGGTGGGAAGACTAACGTTTGACCGACTTAAACGTACAGCTACTACCGTGGCAACAAGAAGTCTACTCTGATCCTACTAGGTTCAAAGTAGTAGCCGCTGGGCGCCGGACAGGGAAGTCCCGCCTAGCCGCTTGGATGTTAATTATTAACGCCCTACAGTCCGACAAAGGACACGTTTTTTACGTAGCGCCTACGCAGGGACAAGCCCGTGATATTATGTGGCAGACCCTCTTAGAGCTAGGACACCCTGTAATTGCAGGATCACACATTAACAATCTGCAGATCAGGCTGGTCAACGGGGCCACGATTAGTCTCAAGGGAGCCGACAGGCCAGAGACAATGCGTGGTGTGTCCTTGAAGTTTCTCGTGATGGACGAGTACGCAGACATGAAGCCTGACGTATGGGAGCAAATCCTCCGTCCAGCACTAGCTGACCAAAAGGGATCAGCATTGTTCATAGGTACGCCTATGGGCAGGAACCACTTCTATGAATTGTACAAGTACGCAGAGCTAGGTGACGATGAGACTTACAGGGGCTGGCATTTCACCAGCTACGACAATCCAATCTTGGACGCATCTGAAATCGACATGGCGAAGAAATCAATGTCGAGTTACGCCTTTAGACAAGAGTTTATGGCCTCATTTGAAGCCAGAGGCTCAGAAATGTTTAAAGAAGATTGGGTCAACTTTGGAGAAGAGCCAGAAGAGGGAGACTACTACATCGCTGTCGACTTGGCTGGCTTTGAAGAAGTAAACAAAAAACGAACAAAAAATACTAAACTAGATGAAACCGCAATCGCTGTCGTTAAAGTTGGTACTGATGGTTGGTACGTTGATAACATTATATATGGGCGGTGGGAGCTTAACGAGACTGCCGCCAAGATTTTTCAGGCCGTTAGAGACTACAGACCCGTCAGCGTTGGTATTGAAAGAGGCATCGCAAAGCAAGCTGTAATGAGTCCTTTAATGGATTTACAAAAACGATACGGTCAGTTTTTTAGAGTCGAAGAATTAACTCACGGTAATAAAAAGAAAACTGACAGGGTAATGTGGGCGCTACAGGGAAGGTTTGAAAACAGGTATATAACCTTAAGAAAAGGAGAATGGAACAGTAGATTTTTAGATCAACTGTTTCAGTTTCCAGATCCATTAACCCACGATGACTTAGTTGACGCACTGGCGTACATAGATCAGTTGGCTAAGGTAGCTTATAGCTATGACTTTGAAATAGATAACCACGAAATACTAGATGTAGTAGCAGGATATTAGATGAAAGTTTTCAGACCTTTTAATACCTACGGAATATACGCAATTAGTGCTGTAGTGTTTTTTACACTAGGGTACTCTGTTGCCGTACTTTAAGGAACCTAACCGATGGCAGAAGAAATCTATAGCCAAGACCCTTTGATGATTGAGGAGTCGTTGGAAGAGTGGGTGATTACCAAGTGTGAAAACTGGAGAGATCACTATGAGTCAAACTATGAACAAAGTTTTGAAGAATACTATAGGCTATGGCGAGGTCAATGGGATCCTGCTGACTCCGAAAGAGCGTCTGAACGTTCTCGTATTATTTCTCCTGCTCTTCAACAAGCTGTAGAGTCTAACGTAGCGGAGCTAGAAGAAGCCACCTTTGGTAGAGGCAAGTGGTTCGATATTACTGACGATACCAATGACCCAGAAAAACAGGACATACTGTACCTCCGCAAGAAACTAACGGAAGACTTTGAGTCCTGCAAAGTACGTAAAGCTGTCGCTGAGTGTTTAATTAACTCTGCCGTGTTTGGCACGGGTGTTGGTGAGATCACTCTGGAAGAGATCAAAGAGATGGCCCCGGCTACACAGCCCATCATGGATGGACAGTTGACTGCTGTAGGTGTCAACATTACCGACAGGGTTGTAGTTAAGCTCAAACCCGTGTTGCCCCAAAACTTCCTAATTGACCCTGTGGCTACGTCTATTGATGACGCTATGGGTGTTGCTATCGACGAGTTTGTGTCTAAGCACAGCGTAGAAATACTACAGGAACAGGGCGTGTACAACGAGGCTCCTATTGAGTCTGCCGCACCTGATGCAGACCTAGAGCCTGACCAAGACCTTACGATCTACAACGACGATAAGGTACGCCTGACAAAGTACTACGGTCTGGTTCCTCGTGAGCTATTAGAGGCTGAAGGCGTAGACGTAGAAGAAGATTCTAAGTACGTAGAAGCTATTGTAGTTATCGCTAACGGCGGTACGCTTTTAAAGGCAGAAGCCAACCCGTACATGATGAAAGACCGTCCTGTTGTTGCGTTTCCGTGGGACGTAGTACCCGGACGTTTTTGGGGTCGTGGTGTTTGTGAAAAAGGCTACAATAGCCAGAAAGCTCTCGACACAGAGCTACGAGCACGTATTGATGCCCTTAGCCTTACAATTCACCCGATGCTTGCTATTGACGCTACACGGCTTCCCAGAGGGGCTAGACCAGAGGTCCGTCCCGGTAAAATGATCCTAACTAACGGAGATCCTCGTGAAGTACTTCAACCGTTCAACTTTGGACAAGTTGGTCAAATTACTTTTGCACAAGCCGCGTCGCTTCAGCAGATGGTACAGCAAGCTACAGGAGCCGTTGACTCCGCTGGTATTGCTGGACAGGTTAACGGAGAAGCCACAGCCGCAGGCATAAGTATGTCGCTAGGCGCTATTATTAAGCGTCACAAACGCACACTGATTAACTTCCAACAGTCGTTCCTGCTCCCGTTTGTTACCAAAGCGGCACACAGGTATATGCAGTTTGACCCTGAAAACTATCCCGTAGCTGACTACAAGTTCAACGCTACGAGTACCCTTGGGATTATCGCTAGGGAATACGAGGTTACTCAGTTGGTGCAACTCTTGCAGACTATGAAGCAAGACAGCCCGTTGTACCCTGTGCTGATCCAAAGCATTATCGACAACATGAACCTCAGTAACCGTGAGGAACTTATTGCGACAATGCAACAGGCGTCACAGCCTAACCCGCAAGCACAACAAATGGCTATGCAAGCACAGCAATCTCAACTTGAGTTCCAGCAAGCACAAACTGCCGCATTGCAAGGGCAAGCCGCAGAATCTCAGGCTAGAGCAGGCAAGTACGCCATCGAAGCACAACTTGCACCACAGGAACTTGAGATTGAAAAGATTGAAGCAATTACACGAAACCTTAGAGAAGGTGATGAAGACGATAAAGAATTTGATCGTCGGTTAAAAATTGCTGAAGTGGCATTAAAAGAAAAAGCTGTAAATAACCAAGTACCTAAAGGAGCAACACCCCGTGCTAATGACACAAACCGAAATGACCAAATTTCTCAACCAAATCAACGAGGCGTTCAAGGACCAGTTCGACAAACTGGAAATGCTCCAAGTCCGATTAGACCAACTGGAGGAGAAAGTTAATGCCAAAGAAAAAAGATCCAAAGCTAGCACGAGCCGGGGTAAGCGGGTACAACAAACCGAAGAGAACGCCTAGCCACCCTACCAAAAAATTTATTGTCGTAGCAAAAGAAGGCGACAAAACTAAAACAATACGTTTTGGTGATGCTAAGATGAAGATCAAGAAAGATCAACCAGCACGACGAAAATCTTTTAGAGCTAGACACAAGTGTGACACTAACCCGCCTAGTAAGTTAACCGCAAGATATTGGTCTTGCAAAAAATGGTAAGGAGATAATTATGCCATACGGACCCGGAACATACGGAAGCAGAGTTGGAAGACCACCTAAGAAGAAAAAAGCTAAGGCTAAGAAAAAGAAAAAGAAGAGTATGTAAAGATGCCTGCCAAAAAAAAGAAAAAGGCAAACGATGCGTGTGCAAAAAAAGTCAAAGCACGTTACAAAGTGTGGCCTTCTGCGTATGCGTCTGGTGCCGTAGCTAAGTGCCGTAAGGTTGGCGCTAAAAACTGGGGTAATAAAAGTGGCCGTAAGAAAAAGTAAAAAAGGAGCCGCACTCAAAAAGTGGTTTAAAGAAGAATGGGTTGACGTAAAAACAGGAAAACCTTGTGGTCGTAAGTCTGCAAAAAAAGGTAAATCTAAACGTCCATATCCTTCTTGTAGGCCAAAAGCCGTAGCCGCTAAGATGACTAAAGCAGAAAAAGCTTCATCATCAAGACGTAAAACAGGTCCAGCTAGGATTAAACACGCAGTTACAGCATCTGGACGTAGACGTAAAACTGCCAAAAATAAAGCTTGACAACATTACTAAAATATGGTATAATAGAATATATAGAGATAACCACATGGCCTCGTTAGATCAAGAAACAGAACAATATTATAATAAGTACTTTGACCTGTTTAACAACCCCGGTTGGAAACAGTTAATCGAAGAACTACAGCAGAATGCTCTTGTAATCAATAGCGTAGAAGCAACTAAAGATGAGAACGATTTGTATGTACGTAAAGGACAACTAAACGTACTTGCTTATATTCTTAACTTTGAGACAACTACCAATACTAATTACGAAGAGCTAGTTAGCGATGATTAAAGTATTTGATTTTCGCTGTACTAACGGACATATCTTTGAAGAATTTGTAGACGGAGATACTACATCCAGTAGGTGCGGATGTGGAGCCAACGCTACAAAAATCGTTTCAGCAACTCAACACGTACTTGATGGTGCCTCTGGAGACTTTCCCGGCAAACACATGAAGTGGGTACGTGAACACGAGCAAGCTGGACGATCTAGTCGGGAATCCTAGTCTTAGGGCATCTCCCATTTTAATCCTCCATAACCTTAATAATAGGCGGGGTAAGTTTATATTATGTCACGAGCACAATTACTTGATGAGCGTCCAGAAGAGGAAGCAACGGAAACAACTGAAGAACTGACCACAGACACTGTAGAGACTCCTCAAGAAGAGGAACAACCTCAAGAAACAGCGGCTGATATTCCAGAAAAGTACCAAGGTAAATCTGTAGAAGAACTTGTGCAGATGCACCAAGAGCTTGAGAAGTTCTCAGGCAAGCAAAGTACGGAAGTTGGTGAGTTACGGAAGGTCGTTGACAACTACATTCAGACAGAACTTTCAAACGAACAAGCACCTCAACAACAGCAACAAGAAGACGATGATGTAGATTTTTTTGTCGATCCACAGAACGCTGTTAACAGAGCTATAGATAATCACCCTAAGATCAAAGAAGCAGAAGCTTACACACAACAAGCAAGACAACAGGCTACTCTTTCACAGTTGAAATCCAAGCATCCTGATATGGAAAGTATACTGCAAGATCCTAAGTTTGCTGAGTGGATTAAGGGGTCAAAAGTCCGAACAAAGTTGTTTGTTCAGGCAGACCAAGGGTACGACTACGACTCTGCTGACGAACTGTTTAATCTCTGGAAAGAGAGAGCATCAGTAGCACAGCAAACCGCTAACGTTGAAAAACAGGCACGTAAGAACACTCTGAAGTCAGCTAGCACAGGCAACGCTCGCGGAACAGCAGAAGGGACACGCAAAAAAGTTTATCGTCGTGCTGACATTATTAAACTTATGCGAACAGACCCAGAGCGTTACCAAAGTCTTTCAGACGAATTACTGAAAGCATACGCAGAGGGTCGTGTACGCTAGCCTAACATTTAAGGAGAATTAAAATGGCTGGTGAAACCTCTGGTGCATATTTTACAGCTAATGCTGTAGTAGACAAAACTGCGGCGGGTACTTTTATCCCCGAAATTTGGTCCGATGAAATTATCGCCGCATACCAAAAGAACCTGAAGATGGCTCCCCTTGTCAAGCGTCTGTCAATGACCGGCAAGAAGGGTGACGTTATTCACATTCCTAAGCCTATCCGTGGTTCAGCTAATGCTAAGTCAGAAGCTACCGCAGTAACTATTCAGGCTAACCTTGAGTCAGAGTTGACCGTCACTGTAGACCGTCACTTTGAGTACTCGCGTCTGATTGAGGACATCGTAGAGGTACAGGCTCTGTCTTCTCTGCGACAGTTCTACACTGAAGACGCTGGTTACCAACTGGCTCTGCAAGTTGACACTGACTTGATTAACGCCGCTACTGGCTTTGGTGACGGTACTCGTACTGCTTCTCCTAGTGACGGTGCTAATTGGGAAAACAGCAACAGCTATTATTTCAATGCCGCAACTGGCTTGACTATCTTTACTGATGACACTGTTGCTACTGGTGACAACTTCACTGACCTTGGCTTCCGTGAGGCTATCAAGCTGATGGACGATGCTGACGTACCTATGGATGGACGAGTTCTCGTAATTCCTCCTGCTGTTCGTAAGTCAATCATGGGCATTGATCGTTACGTGTCTTCTGACTTTGTTGGAGGCCGTGGCGTTGAGTCAGGTCTGATTGGTAACCTGTACGGTGTAGACATTTACGTGTCTAGCAACGCTCCTACTCTGGAAACTGCTGGTCAAAACTCTGGCGGTTCTATTGGTGTACGTGGTTGCTTGTTCTTCCACAAAGATGCCTTGGTAATGGCAGAGCAACTGGCTGTACGCTCTCAGACTCAGTACAAGCAGGAATACCTGTCTACGCTGTTTACGTCTGACACGCTGTACGGTGTTGAGACTTACCGTCCCGAAGCAGGATTTATCCTCGCTGTCTGCGACGAGTAAACTCTACGGGGGTCGCAATGGCCCCCTTTTCCTTTTGCTCGTTTTTCTTGGAGTAGATGATGGCAACAACTATTAAACTAAAGAATGGATCAGGAGCGCCACTGGCTAGTGATCTAGTCCAAGGTGAGCCTGCATTAGACCTTACTAACAAAAGACTGTACACAGAAGATTCTGGTGGTACGGTTATTGAGATTGGCACAACACCAACGTCTCTGAACACCACAGGCACAGTTACATTTGGAAACTTGTCTGACGGTTCAATCACTGTTACAGCTTTTGTCGATGAAGACAACATGGCGTCTAACAGTGCTACACTTATTCCTACACAGCAGTCTGTAAAAGCTTACGTTGATTCACAGGTTGCTTCAGCCGACACGCTGGCAGAACTTTCAGATACTAACATTACAACACCCGCTGATGGCGCATTGTTGTTCTATGATACTGGTACGTCCAACTGGATTGACAACGTAGTATCAGGAGACATAACAATTGCTGACACAGGGGTAGCCGCTATTGAAACTGGCGTGATTGTTAATGCAGATGTTAATGCCAGCGCGGCTATTGATGTCTCAAAGACTGCTTTAACGGCAGGGACGGGCTTAACCCTTACGACAAACACTCTATCGGTTGATGCGGCACAGACTCAGATTACGTCTGTAGGCACCCTGTCGAGTCTTTCAGTATCAGGCACCCTAACCCTTGGTGGCACGGATATTACGTCTACAGCGACTGAATTAAATATATTGGACGGTGTAACCGCAACGACTGCGGAACTAAACATCCTTGATGGAGTTACTAGCACAGCAACAGAGCTAAACATTCTTGACGGGGTTACGGCAACAACCGCTGAGTTAAATATTTTAGATGGCGTAACGTCTACAGCCACAGAAATAAATCTGTTAGACGGTGTTACAGCTACGACAGCAGAGATTAACTACCTTGATGTTACAACGCTGGGTACAACAGAAGCATCAAAAGCTGTAACGGCAGATGCCAATGGTGTGGTTACATTTGATAACGGCATATCAGAAGAGTACACAGCAGTTACATCAAGCAGTAATGCTACGACTGTAAACCTCCGTGATGGTACAAACTTTAGCCATACGTTGACAGAAAACACTACGTTTACGTTTAGCAACCCAGCATCTAGCGGCAAGGTTTCTGCGTTTACTTTGAAGATTGTGCAAGACGCTAGTGCCTCTGGTTACACAGTAACTTGGCCTACATCAGTAGATTGGCCTAGTGCTACAGCGCCTACGTTGACAGCTACGGCTAGTGCTGTTGATTACTTTGTATTTATCACCCATGACGGCGGCACAACCTACTACGGGTTTACAGCGGGGCAAGCACTTGGATGAGTAGCGTAGCTAGAAAATTACTTCAGGTTCAGCCGTCTGCTGAAGCCGCAAGCGACGATGACTTTGCCAATGTTGTCCTGTTGCTAGATGGTGATGGTACTAGCGGTGATGACAACAATACCTTTACCGACTCGTCTACCAACGGTTTTACGGTTACTGAGAGTGGCTCTGTAGTACAGGGTAGCTTTAGTCCGTATGGGGATCATTGGTCTAATTATCTTGGGCCAAGCAATAAAATTAAAACAGCAGGCTCTTCTGACTTTGCTTTTGGTACTGGTGACTTTTCTGTGGAGTGTTGGTTTAACGCTGAAAATCTTTCACAGGCCGCAAAACTTTTGACTACCCAAACTAACGACACTGTTGCTGGCGCAGGAATGTGGTATTTTGCATTCATAAATAGCACTACTTTGCGCTTTGGGAGACACGGGTCTCCTCAATATGTTGATGGAGCAACATCTTTTTCTGAAAACACTTGGCATCATATTCATGTAAGCAGGGTATCGTCAACGGTAAGAATGTTTGTTGATGGCGTTTCTTTAACATTAACAAATACAGGAGGCGGTCTTGATACTTATAACTTTAATAGCGGGGGAGTTGAATTAGCCGTTGCATATGCCGCGACGGGTGGGTCTTCGCCATCTCCGGGCTATTTGTCAAACGCCAGAATTATAAAAGGCACAAGTTCTGAAAATAAAACAGCCGACTTTACGCCGCCTACAGAGCCTTTAACGGCAGTCACAAATACTGTTTTGCTAACGTGTCAGTCAAATCGTTTTGTAGACAATAGCTCTAGCTCACGCACAATGACACCTAGTGGAACCCCCAAAGTAACCCCGTTCAGTCCGTTCAAGAATGATGACGCAAGGACACTAACGACTGATGGTGGGTCTGCGTACTTTGGTTCTGGTAATAAACTTAAAACCGCAGGATCTTCTGACTTTGCTTTTGGTACTGGTGATTTTTCTATTGAGTGCTGGGTAAATGCCGAAAGTTTTTCAAGTATCGTAGGACTTTTAAATACTCAACTTACCGACACTACAGCCGGTGCTGGAATGTGGTATTTGCAAATTATTAATAGCACTACTTTACGGTTTGGAAGGCACGGGTCGCCCCAATATGTTGATGGAGCAATATCTGTTTCCGTAAACACTTGGCATCATGTTCATGTAAGCAGAGTATCATCAACTGTAAGATTATTTGTTGACGGCGTCTCCTTAACATTAACAAATACGGGAGGTGGCCTTGATACTTATAATTTTAATAGTAACGGAACTAACTTAACTGTTGGATATGCCGCGGCGAACAACCCAGTTCCGGGTTATTTATCAAACGTCAGAATTATAAAAGGAACTAGCTCAGAAAACAAAACATCTAACTTTACGCCTTCAACAGCACCATTAACAGCAGTTACTAACACAGTGTTACTTCTAAACTTCCAAGACGCTGGCATCTACGACAGATCAGGCCTCAACAACATAGATACTGTAGGTAATGCTCAGATTGACACAGCCGTTAAAAAGTACGGCACAGGGTCAATGGAGTTTGATGGGTCTGGGGATAGGCTCGTCATTTCTGACCCTCTTGCTTTTGATTTAGGAAGTTCGGACTTTACTTTAGAATGTTGGTTTAATGCCCGAAACTTAGATGCATCTAGTAATTACGGATTAATATCTTCTCAATCAAGCACAAGTGATTTTTGGACGTTGCGTATACAAAATACTAGCAACTGGGGCATTCAATTTAGAGTATATGAGGGTTCAGATTTAGTCAGAATTGAGCAAGGGTCTGACTTTACAACAAATAATACTTGGGTGCATGTTGCCGTAACTAGAGAAGGCAGTACATTCCGATTATTTAAAGACGGAACATTAGTAAATAGTGCTACATATTCAGGCTCTATTTCGCAAAAAACAACAGGTGTAATTGGCGAGGCAAGTTCGGCCTTTACTCAGACAATGGACGGCTTTATAGATGACGTTCGTATCACCAAAGGCATAGCCCGTTACACCGCTAACTTTACACCGCCTGATGCGGCACTACCCAAGTTTTAATAGGAGACAAATATGTTATTTGTTGAAGTGGCTACTGGAACGCCAAAAACAAAAGTCCAGCTAAGACAAGAAAACAAGCATATGTCTCTGCCTTTATCATGGACTGATGCAACGCTAGAAGCCTTGGGTGTAGCACGGGTAACAAAGACTGCGGCACCTGATGTTGGCGAATGGCAAGTGGCTGTTAAGGATGGCGTAGAGCAAGTTGATGGCGTATGGCAGGAAAAGTGGGTAACTCAAGAGATGTTTACTGAGTACAGCTACGAGCGCCTTGTGGGTACTGACGGTAACGATGTAGAAAGTGTAGACGATCCTAATTATGTAGAAACTGTTGTTGTTACTAAGACAGTGCAGGATCAAAAAGACGACAAGATTACCGCTGATAATGCCGCCCTAGAAGCCGTAGAACGCGCTACACGGGACGAACTGTTGAAGGCTACAGACCACTACGGGTTATCAGATGTAACCATGTCAGCAGATATGGCGACTTACAGACAGGCTCTACGTGACGTACCACAGCAAGAAGGATTCCCCGGAACTATCACATGGCCTACAAAGCCAGAGTAAACTATGGACCCTGTATCTTTGGTAGCAATGGCGTCTACTACGTTCAAGGGCGTACAGATACTTGTATCCAAAGGCGCTGAAATTGAACACGTAGCTCAAAAGCTAGGACACTGGTACGGACTAGTTTCTGACATAAAGGAAGCTGAGAAAGAAGCAGAAAACCCACCGTTGTTTAAAAAGATGTTCGACGGTGGATCAGTAGAAGAACAAGCACTTAATGCTGTTATAGCTAAGAAGAAGATAGAAGAACAAGAAAAGCAAGTAAGAGAATTAATTACTTGGGCTTACGGAGTTGAGACTTACAAAGAAATGATGCAGATGCGTCGCGACATAAGAGCAAAACGTGAACGCATGATCTACAAACAAAGACGCAGGCAAAGAAGAATGTTAGACGTATCAGCAATCATTATGGGACTGCTGGTTTCTGGCGGAGTTATCTGGACTACCGCAAATATTATACAGGGGTTGAGTAATGGATGAGTCCGCAAAACAAGTTGTTGATGTAATGAGCGTAGGAACTATGTTAGGAACATTAGGTTCTATTTTACCACCTATATCTGCCTTGTTCACTATTGTATGGGTAGGCATTAGGATATGGGAAACAGACACGGTACAGAGTTTCCGTAAGAAGGACAAAGAATAATATGTGGACTGCACTCATAAGCCCTATTGCTGGACTCGCTAAAAACTGGATTAACAACAGGCACGAGCAGTCACAAGCAAAGCACGTAGCAAAAATGGAAGTCATCAAGAACACTGCTACGTGGGAACAAGAGATGGCGGCGGCTAGTGCAACCTCGTGGAAAGACGAGTGGTTTACTGTGGTCCTGTCGTTACCTCTGTTAGCCGTATGTTACGGAGTCGCTATGGATGACTTGAGTATTATGCAACGAGTAGGTATGGCGTTCACTGAGCTAGACAAGCTACCTGATTACTACCAGTACTTGCTCTATGTAGCCGTTACTGCCAGCTTTGGCATACGTGGTGCTGACAAGTTGATGCAACTAAAGAGCGGTAAGTAAACGTGGACGAAGATTTTTTAGATAATCCTTTTACAAAGGCAGGAGAAGGAGGTTGTTCTCAAGGAACTGCTCCTGTTTTTGTTGATGGAAGTTATTATGGTTGTGCTAGCTTTAGCACCTTTTCTAATTATTATAACCCTGATGATAATATTACTAAAGGACCAGTAATTAGAATTAACTCCTTTGAAGATATTTATGGAGCATTACCTGAAGGTGCTGTTAATTGGGAAGTTGGAGATTTAGACGAAGACGGTTTAAACGAAGTTTATGCTGTAGATGAAAACGGTGATCCCCATACTGTTTTTGGTGGAGTTTTAGAAAATGTTACTCAAACACCCTACGATGATTGGTTAGAGCAGTATGGTCAAACTGACGGTACTACTGATACAGAAGAGACAGAAGAATCTGTTATACAAGAGTACTACGAAGTATTTGGCGAAGAGCTTGTTAATGATGTTATTAACAAAACAGGGGATCTTATAGAAACAGCTAAAGCTTCTACTGAAGATCCTTTAGGCGCTATAAAAAATATACTTGATAACGTACTTCCTGCGGCTAAAGACTGCCCAAGCTGGACAGATCCGTGCACTAGTGCTAGTGGTGGTGGCACAGTAGCTGGCGGCGGTAACCCTTGCTGGAAAGACTGCGTAGAAGTTGGTTTAATTTTTGGTATTCCCGGTTTACCTATGCCTCCCGGTTTTATGGGAAAAACAGTAAGGGATCTTGATAACGCAGTTAAAGCAATTGGAAAAGACATAGAGGATTTTCTTGAAGACCCTTCTGGAATTTTTGATGAAATTGGAAAAGCAGTTGAGGCTGTAGGAAAAACAATAGATGACTTTATTGAAGATCCTTTTGGAACTCTTGAAGGAATCATCGACGACATAAAAGATCAAATTAAAGATATTTTTGCTCCGGGTGCTGATCCTCAAGGCATCTACGATTGGATGAAGGGCATTTTGGGCAATGTTGTTAGTGGTGTTGTTTGGAACACAATTGGCGATACCATTGACGAATTGTTTGTTGGCGGTGACGATGACGATTCACAAACTACAATAGATTGCACTAAGTTAGACGAATTTAACGCTAACAAAGATTATTGTTTAGACCAAGGGTTTGTAAACTGCGACGAATTAACATCTCAAACCGGTAAGCAATTAACCGGAGGAATAAAACAAGGACAAGAAAATTGCGAAGAAATACAAGACCCTCAGTGCATAAGAGATGGCATTTGGAACGGAGAAAAATGTGTATGTCCTGATGGAAGCGATAAAGCAGACGAAGACGAACCTTTAGATGGCGATTGTTCTGATGGTGATGCAAAAACCCCACAAGAAATTTGTGAGGACAAGGGCTTAACTTACGATCCTAACAACGAAAACGCCGATGAGGACGGTTGTGTTGACACAGGAGATGACGGTGGTGACGGAAGCACCGACACGACAGACATTAACTGTGATGAGCCTGTTTCTCCTAATCCGTCGTTAACTTACGGTGACAGGTTAAACGCTTATAAAGCCGCCTGTGCTGATTACTGTGATGACGGAAGTGGGACAAAACCAGAAGACCACGTAAACAATAGTTGTTATATGTCTTTAATAGCAGACTGCGAGGACGTTGACGAAAATTCTACCGAAAGAGAAAAAGCTTTTTGTGGTTATCAAAGATGCGGAGAAGACACTGAGAAAAAAGGACAGCTTGTAAAAGACGTAACTACTGACTGTAATGGTTCAACTACTGATCCTGTTAAGGAGTGTACGGACCCTAACGCAACTGGGTCAGACGAAAACGGAAACTGTATTTGCGAAAAGGGCTTTTATCCTTCCAGAGACGGTACAAAGTGTATTCCTGATGGAGGGCCAGAAGGTTTAGACTGTACTGATCCAAATATAACTGACCAAGAAAAAATAAAATGTAACTGGGTTCAGTGTCCCAATGACAGTTCTTTACACCCTCCGGGATCAGACCCAGAAAAAGTCTGTGCAGACGTTGTACCTCCTGAGTGTGAAGATCCACAAACAGATCAAGAATATAAAGACTGTGGGTATGTTCAGTGTGGGTACGGCACAGTTAATGGAGGTCAATGGTTTCCACCAAACACAGACATGGAAGAAGCTTGTGGCGGTCAAAAAGAATGCACTAACGGAGCTACTAATTATCCTGAATGTAATATTTGTCCACGAGGACAACAATTAATAAATAGTCAATGCGAACAAACTATTGAAGAATGTACTAACGGAGCTATAGATCCACCTAATTGTCAACAGTGTCCAAGTGGTCAAGAAATGATTAACGGGCAATGTGCTGAAACTGTTTGTGACAACGGAGCAACAATAGAAAGCGGTTGTCAAGAGTGTCCAAGTGGTCAAGACTTTGATGCAGACGGTAACTGTGGTCCTATTTACGAATGTAATGATCCTAACGCTACTGTACAACAAGGTGGTTTAACTCCGGGTGCTTGCGGTCCTTGTAAAGAAGGTTACGTATTTGACGGTGCTGTAGAGCGTTGTGTACAAGAGTCTGTTGATCCTTGTGATGACCCAGCGTATGCGGCGGCTAACCCTACAGAATGTGGTACTCCTCCGCCTGAGTGTAATGATTGTACCTGTGATGAGTATGCGGCGGCTAATCCAGATGAGTGCGGACCAACCCTTCCTCCACCAGAACCACCTAGTGGTGGCACAGTAGTTGGCGGCGGTATGTTTAGTTTTGACGCTACGCCTTTTAATATGCAAAGCGATCCACAACTTTTAGCTAGAGTAGATTTCCCGATTGTAGACTTTTTATCTGAATCTCTAGCAAAACAAACTAAAAATGACTTAATGTCAGGAATGTTGACAGGAAAAATAGTATGACGTATTTAGATATAGTAAACAACGTACTTAGGCGTCTGCGGGAAGACACAGTAACTACTGTCACAACTAACACGTACACTACGATGGTTGGTGACTTTGTTAATGACGCAAAGCAACTCGTAGAAAACGCTTGGGATTGGTCTAATCTTAGGTCTACTCTTACGATTACTACGGCGGCTGATGACTACACGTACTCGCTTACGGGCTACCAAGACCAAGGCAAGATACTTAACATAGTCAACGATACGTC
>Ga0255752_10000748_pt1 | contig 39693 bp, 32 predicted proteins | sample 011ome_25_FD_179952 | JGI IMG/M metagenome (GOLD analysis project Ga0255752, IMG submission 179952) | Coastal salt marsh microbial communities from the Groves Creek Marsh, Skidaway Island, Georgia - 011512CT metaG (version 2) | ecosystem: Environmental > Aquatic > Marine > Intertidal zone >... | reverse complement strand
CGTAAATGAACATGGAGATATCGATTTGAATGAACTTGAAGCGTTGCTCAAGCAGGGGCCAAAGACTTTGGTCTCGCTCATGTTTGCAAACAACGAGATTGGCAACTTGAATCCCGTAGACGAAATAGGGGCCTTGTGTCAACAATACGATGCGCTGTTCCATTCAGATACCGTTCAGGCCATGGGGCACCTTCCCATTAATGTGAGTGAGACGCCTTATGATTTTTTGACGTGCTCGGCGCATAAAATCCACGGTCCTAAAGGCATTGGTTTTGCTTATGTACGCTCAGGTCTAAAGATCAAACCATTGATTCAAGGCGGTGCACAAGAACGCAATATGCGTGCTGGAACAGAGAATACCATTGGGATTTGTGCTTTGGGTAAAGCCTTTGAGATTGCCACCGCTGAGATGGCTGAGGACCAAAAGAAGGTAGAGGCTCTAAAGCAACATATCATCGATGAGGTTCAGGCTATTGTTCCAGGAGTTCGATTCTTTGGACGTAGTTCGGAATTGGACAAAAGCTTATATACCGTATTGTCCATAGCCTTTCCTAAATCTAACAATGACATGCTCACGTTCTCTTTGGATATGAAAGGCATTAATGTTAGTGGGGGTTCCGCCTGTACTTCAGGCTCAAATCAGGGCTCACACGTGATACGTGCGTTAGGAGATTGGACGTCTGAATATCAGCCTGTTAGAGTTTCTTTTAGTAAGTTCAATACAAAAGAATGTGCAGAGGGGTTCCTCAATGCTGTTCGTGAAATCTACGCGGTTCAAGAAGAAGCGTAATTAGCGCGTCACTGTAAAAGTACCCATACGCACTTCCTCACCACCAGTGAATCGGTACGAATAAACGTCCTGAGGTACAGGTTTACCATTAAATGTACCATCCCAGAATTCTTTGAAAGGATCCTCACTTTTAAAGACTTCATTACCCCAGCTGTCGTAGATGACGAAAACAGGATCTTCAAGACAGCTATTACCAAATATCTTAAAGCTCTCATTAATGTTATCTCCGTTTGGAGTAAAGGCAGAAGGGATGAATAATCTACCGTCTATTCGGACAATGTCCGTAAGGAAATCAAAATTATAGTCGCGATTACAAGTAGTATCAGTAATCGTAAGTGATACGCTTTCTAATCCTGATTCTGGATACCTAAATGTTGGAATCATACCAGAATCGGGAGTGCCGCTAAAGTCCCAATTAAATATCATGGTACTATCTACATTTGTATAAATAACATCAACACCTCCGTACCGACAACTGTCCGTAAAAACATCCACGGTGGGTACGTTTGTATCGTTATCAAATTCAATTATATAATCAGTTTGGGTAGTTTCATCACAGAAAGAATCACGCGCGGTGACAGTGGTGATAAATGTGCCCGTTGATGGGTAACTATGTAAGACTTTTTGATCTGTTGTCACAAGTGTGTTTCCATCTCCAAAATCAAATTCATAAAAATCTGCGTCACCAAGGGTTTCTATGAATTCTACTTCTTTGAACAAATCACAACTAACATAAACAGGTGTCCAATTTGAAGTCGGAAAATTTGCGGTATCATGTTCGATTTCAAAATAAATGGTATCGCCGCGATCACAAATTGTATCGAAAGCTACGAACATCACTTCATAGGTTCCCAATGTGTCAAATGTTACGAGTGGCGAAGCCAGATTAGATGTGGATCCTTGACCAAAGTCCCAAAAATATGTATTCGTATTTTCGCTCGTACTACCATCGAATTGAAGGGTTAAAGCGGAGCAAGAAGTATCTGGTACAGTGGTCCCTGCGACAGAACTATATCCCGTGAATGTTGACCATTTGGCAACTGTACCAGTCTCAAAGTCCAATTTAATTACGCCAAGGTTGCAATTACTGCTGTTGTTTGTTTGTGAGAAAGCACCTGGAGTGGTAGGGAGGTCATTGTTACCCCCGCACCCGGCACAGACTGCCTGATAAATCCTACCTCTATCGTCAAATCGCGAGGTTCCGCCGTCTACGTGCTCAGCACTGGATGGCCCTCCGAAATATGAACCATATTCGAAACTGGTAAAGTTTTTACCAAGTACCATAAAGTAGAAATCTGATCCATTTGATGTTGATTGTAAGGCGCTGTCGCTGATGGGTAATTGATCCACGGATGTTGGGGCGTAACCAGAATTTGTCGATCCACCCCACCCAGAAAGGAGAATATTCAAGCAGTCATCAACATTGAATGCAGTAGGCACTAGATTTACAGTCCCCTGAGGAGATCCGAATGCAGTAGAAGCGAGACTAGTAGTCAAGTCTGCACTCACTTTGTGAAGAAACTGTTTTCTATATTGAGGTGTTCCCCACGCACCAGCAGTAATTGGATAGTTTCCAAAAGTTTGGCCAAAGACAAAAACATTACCGAATTTGTCTATATCCATAATAAATGTCTGATCGTAACTCGATGTACCTACATACGTACTCTTAATCAATGCTCCAGTGCTTCCATTAAACCTTGCAATGAAGCCGTCCTCTGAAGTACCTTGTTTACTAGCTTTATATGCTCCGGTAGTTAAAGGTAAGTTGCTGCCTTTCGTTCCGCCACATACATAAACATTGTTATCCTTTACTTTGATACTATATCCAGCGTCGTCACTTGTGCTCCCATAATAATTACTCCACAAAAGAGCAGTCCCAGAAGAATTAAGTTTACAGACCACGGCATCTTGTCCACCCGCTTTAGAACAGCTTGAGCAGTTGGTAGAAGGGAAATTTGTGCTTGTTGTGGAGGCTGTGATGTATATGTTGTCGTTTTCATCTACAACAACTTCGCCCCTGGAGGCGTCTCCATAATTCCTTATGATGCCCATATTTATACCGTCATTACCCGATCCGCCGAGGTATGTTGAACTTAAAAGAGCAGAACCCGACGCATTAAATCGAGTGATAAAAATATCTGAATCTTCAAAATTATAACTATTGACATTCACCGTGGATCCTCCGGCGTTGGAAGTTTGGATCCCATTCAGTGTAGGAAAGTTTGTAGAACCAGTGGTACCCATTATAATGAGCTCACCATTTGAATTTACAACCATGGAGTGGGGATGGTCGCTTTTTGTTCCACCGAGGTAGGTCGCATACAATAAAGTATTTCCATTCGGATTAAAGACACTAACAGTAATATCAGGTGCAAAAGATTGGATGGGACCACTAGTACTATTGAATCCAGTTTGATAAGCTCCTATTGTACTGACATAACCGGTTGCAAAAGCCACTCCACCACCGTACAATCTTCCTTGTTCATCATATGTTGCTGTAAATCCCCAATTATCAGTTAGTGAACCGCTAAAAGAGGTGAAAATTAACTGTGGGTCGATGACGAGGCTATCAAGGGTGTATGCAAGGGGCTCAACACCGAAGGAAATTTGTCCATTGGACAATTCGTACCAACTTCCGAATTCCACCCGTTTGCCATTTTTCCAGCCCCATGAAACAGGACGAGATTCATAGAAATGACCAACAGAGGTGTGGATCACCAAATTACCTTCTCCGTCGATTTGTATCGAGGAGGCACCGCGATAGGTCCATTTGACATTATCTATTACCTCGGGATTGCTTAGGTGCCAATCGTATTTTAATTGTCCTTTATACGTGTGAAATTTTAGTTCAGCATCTAGGTATAAGTTTGAATACTTGAGACTTCTATAAGGTTGTATACCAGAGCGCCATTTATCGGGGTTATCGCCTAAAAAATAATTGTGCTTAAACTCAGTGGGCTGAAAACCGTTTGGCAGATTTTTTGATGCGCCGATAAATTCCAGTTCAACTACATGGAAGTTAATAGTGCTCTCATGGTGTGATAAACCTGCTTGGTGCATATCATGTCCGTGAAGATCTTCAATTTGTGCAGCATCTTTAAGTACTACCTGTATACTATTTTCTTTAAAAAAAAGAGCCCCGTATTTCAGCGGCATTTTATGCGTAAATTCTCTATTCCACTGGCCTTCATTAGGAATGAATAGTGCCTCTTGTCCAAAAGTATTGGTACAAAAAAGCGTTGCAATTAAAAAGCTCCAAAGGGATTTCCGCATGTTTCTAAATTAACCAAAAAGTATGCCTATTCAATAAGTATACCCGCGAGAATCTGTTTTGTTCTTCCGTTCTGTAAATAGAAGAGCTTTTGTTCTCTCCCTTCCTTTAATTGTAGGCGCTTTCGAAGTTCTGTGGCGGTAATCTTTGATCCTATTGATTCTATAGCGTACGCACCCTCTAATCTTACTTTTTTTAACGATGAAAAGCTCGATTTTATTTCGAATACCTTGTAAAAAGAATTAGGGCTGGGGAGCCTATGACTAGTATATAGGGTTCCAAATATGAGTCTTTCCCAGTCTAATTTTTGGGCGAGAAGGGCATGTAAACTGCTTTTGTTCAAGCCCGGGGAAGGTTGGATTATATACTTTTTGACTGTTTGTACCGGCTGAATGATAGAAGGTATATGACTTCCCGAAATCGAAGTTAAGCTCTCTGCTTCAATCAATGTAATTGCTACTTCAGTGGACTTTTCGTTTCGTTGAATTGTGAGCACCTCTTTGCATTCGCCTTGGTACTGCACAATAACAAGCTCGTGAAGGTTCTCAAGTTCCTGCATGCAAGCTGTAAGATCGAGCATGGGGCTGTGTTTCGCAACTACACAAGCGGACAGGTTCAGCAACTCTTTTTGCAGTTCGATCAGATTCGGGGTTCCCTCTGCGATACTGAAGGTTTTTTTATTCGAACTGCGTCTATCGGGATCCAAATACACGGTGAGTTCGTTTGAAGCGACATTATGTTCTGATATCCAAATTTTTAACTTACCGATATCAAAGGCTCCAGAAATGATATCTGCTGCGGGTAAATTGTGTTTCAACAGACGAGCGAGCGAAGGGTTCTGTTCAAAACACAGGTGCTTTAAACACTGCGCTGTGTTGAGGATTGTTCTACTATCTATACCCATCCCTGCGCATAGATCAGCAGAATAAGGGGTTTGGAAGAAACGCGCTTTGGCTTCAGCAGTTTTCAAGGAAGAGCTTTGTTCTAAACCTACGCCTGTAGGAAATATCCAACGTTCTTCGAAGAGCTTTCGGAATTTTCCAGTGTATTTATTTTTGGCCTCAATTTGTGCGATTGCAGAGGAATACGGCTCGTTGGTGCCGTACTTTAAGCGTAGTTCTATTGTATTGATGGTAGAATTGGATTCAATCCACGCCCAGAGGTCGTCATTGAATACTTCAGGATTTACCCCTGAAAGCGGATGGTCAACACTACCCATCTATAGTTTTGATAATTGTATTGTAAACAATTCTTCCGATGCTGTACACGGGTACTGCGATGATCATACCTCCAATACCCAGCAGTGTGCCTGCTATGGAGATGACCAAGAAGATTTCCAATGGATGAGCGCCAACACTATTGCTGAAAATAAGTGGCTGAAATAAAACGTTGTCTAACACTTGCACTAACCCGAAAAGGCCAATGAGAAGGTAAAGGCTTTGGACTAGATTGACGCTTGAATCTGGATCTGCTACACCTGCAGCATACAATTGGCCCAATCCTAACAATATGCCTAAGGCAGCACCAATGATAGGTCCTACGTAAGGAATTAAATTGAAGACCGCTGCACACAAGGCCAGCACTATAGCACCTTCAACGCCAATTAGTGTCATTCCGATGGCTAGTAGAATAAAGATGGCGGTAATTTGAAACAGGATACCAAAGCTGTAACGAGTTACTACAGTTTTGATCTGAGGTGTCATCGTATCCACTTTATCGTGGTACTTTTTTGGGGTGATAGAATCGACAAAACGGTGTGCCAAATCTTGTTCTCGAAACAAAAAGAAGGAGATGAAGGTGATGGAGAAGAGCCCAATGATGAATTGGCCCAAACCACCTACAATGCTACTTAAGACGCTACTGATCGCTTCCATCGAAGCAAACCCTTGAAGCGTCTCATTGATTTCGCCCAATTCCGCCGCGGTATCTATCCCAAGGGAGGTGAGGAGAGCATCAAGCTGTTGCCATTCGTCTTGCAGGCTCACTAACAGTGAGTCGTACTCTATAGTTCCGATGAAGCTAAATTCTTGGATAATCACAGGGAAAAACCATGTGGCTAAACCCATAACAATTCCCGCGAGTACTAGCAAGGTGATGGTCGCCTTTAACGTTGCATTTAAATAAGAACCTACCTTTGGAATGCGTCCCAAAAGGGCAATAAGAGGCCTTCCTAGAACACTGATATACAATGCAACTACGCCATAAACCAGGATGCCTTGAATGAGAAAAAGTGCATATCCTAACAACGCTATCGAAAGGATTTGAAGGACCGATTTAGTCAGCGGTTGAAGTTTGAATTCCAGCATGCTTTAGTGTCTTACTATTGCCCAATGTACCAAGTTTGCACCCATTTTTAGTGCTTTATCACGTTTTTCCTTTGGGTCATTATGAACCTGCGGATCCTCCCAGCCATCACCTAGGTCGCTTTCTACGGTCAAAAGTGCGACGAGTTCACCTTGGATGAAATACCCGATTGCTTTTGGCTGTTCATTGTCGTGTTCGTGAATTTTGGGTAATCCATCGAATTTGAAAAGCGTATTGAAAATAGGGTGGCTGCTTGCGACATTGACTTTTTTTGCTTGCGGGAAGCACAGATCTAACTCGTTTTCTGCAAACTCCTTCATTCCGTAGTTGTCATCAATATGCAAGAATCCTCCGCGAAGGACAAAATCGTTTAAAATCTGGCGTTCTTCTTCGTCAAAAACGATTCTGCCGTGTCCAGTGGCATGGAGAAAAGAGACGCCAGAAGGAAGTACTTCTCGAAGCGTTAGTTCGCTAGTTGCTACAGAGGTTTTGGCTCCAGTGGCAGCGTTGTAGAACTCGCTGAGGTTTTCTAAGGCTGTAGGGTTGGCGTACCAATCTCCGCCACCGTCGTATTTCAATAGTCCTAATTCTTGGCCGGAAAGGCTGAATTGGTAAAAGAATATGGTCAAAAGCAGCAATCGTTTACTCATGGGATAAATATACAGGGTTGCTCGTAGAATATCTTTATTCATCACTGTGAACATGGCTTGAAAATTGCTGTTAATTTTACCATATGAAGCGAGTACTCTTTCTATCTCTTTTGGTAGCGTTTGCTTTTAGCCAAAACCTAAAAGCCCAGTGCATCCAAAGTACCCCCTACACCGAGAACTTTGACGGTTCCTCATGGCAGGGGCCAAGTACATGGACCAATTCTGGATCCATTCCGAGTTGTTGGACTAGAAATATCACAAGTGCTAACTACCTCTGGATGGCATCTGATCCTAGTTTTGCCAATAATTTTTCAGGACCGGATGGCGATCACACCACTGGAACAGGTGGGTATGCTTTTACAGAAGGCTGGTCTACTGGGGCTACAAATAATGCCACAGTTACTAATTTAATAACGCCTCCGATTGATTTGAGTAGCGATACTTTACCGCGATTGGTCTTTTACTATCACATGTACGGTTCAGATGTCGAATGGCTGAATATTCGAGTACGCGTTGTAGGAACCAACACTTGGGTCAATCTACACACAATCAACGCTACAACTGCAGCAAGTCAATTCACATCACAATCATCTTCATGGCGTAAGCATACTGAATCGCTGTCTCAATTTGCGGGTGATACTATTCAAATCAGATTTAATGCAAAACGCGATGTAAACTTCTCTTGGTGGACCAACAGCCGCATCGCCATTGACGATATTGCCGTAGAAGAAACTCCTTCGTGTGATCAACCTCTAAATCCAGTTGCTTCTTCGATAACATCGAATAGTGCTGCTATTGGATGGTCTTCCTTGAATTCAAATACTTTAGCCACTCAAATACAGTTTGCCAGTGGTGCAACGGCAATCGGTAATGGAACAATCAACACCTATTTGGGTAATCCAGCAACGCTTTCCGGCCTAATTTCAAATACAAACTATAAAATCCGAGTGCGTGAAATCTGTGCGCTTGGGGATACAAGCGTTTGGTCAAACCTTGGCATATTTACTACCACATGTAGTAATTACACAGCGCCTTATACCGAAGATTTTGAAGGTTCGGGTTGGGGCCCATCCACTACATGGAATGTTCAAGGAGATATCGACCAATGTTGGATTACCCAAGGTGCGGCGCAGAAGTTTTGGACGGTTGGGCCACCAGCGTTTATTTGGACTCAGACAGGACCATCTGGTGATCACACATCGGGTAGTGGCCAATACGCATTCCACCAAAAGACGTCTACGCTAGCGACAGGAACGGATCCTCGTTTAATTTCACCTTGGATTGATTTGGATACATTGAGTTCGCCAGAATTGAGTTTCTGGTACCACGGTTATGGTCAACAAATGGGTGACCTTGATGTATATATTCAAAAACAAGGTGGGACGTGGTCTTCTCTTTGGGACACGACCGGACTTACACATTCCTCATCTTCTGCCGCATGGCTTGAACATATTGTGGATATTAGTTCGTATGCTGGTGATACAGTAAGAGTACGCTTTGATTATTCGGCTTCTTCAGGATCTTTTTATACACAATTCGCTCTTGACGACATTAAAATTGACAACGCCCCTTCTTGTGCAAAGCCTAAAAACACAGCCGTTACCGCAGTAGGGGTATATGTTGCTCAGCTAGACTGGGTTGGTGGAGGCGCCTCGAACTGGCAAATTAGATACAGGGCAGTGGGTACCTCGGCTTGGAGTTGGACGACCTCGTCTACATCAAACAAGGGAGTGCCACAGCTCAATGCGCAGACGACCTATGAATGGCAAGTGCGCGATTCCTGTGGAACGGGTGATGTGAGTCAGTGGGTCGACGGTCCTGATTTCACAACGAGCTGTTCCTTTTTTACCGCGCCATTTACGGAGAGCTTCTCTAATATAAACAAATGGCAGACGGTGGATTTCACCAACATTACGGGCTCAGTAGATCCGTGTTGGCTGCGTTCAGATACTGAAGATTTGTTCTGGGTGGGTGGAAATAGTACTACGTCACATTACGCAGGTACGGGGCCTTCAGGCGATCACACTACAGGAAATGGAGGGTATGCTTTTACGCGCAGTTCCAGTCCTTGGACCGCAACGACAGATACTGAGTTAAGAACCCCACTTATCAACCTCGACACCTTACAATCCCCGGAATTGACTTTTTGGTACCACATGTTCGGGCCAGATATTGATAAGCTGCGGGTTTATGTTAAAAAACAAGGTTCGCCGGCAGTGCTTGTCAATACGATAACTGGACAGCAACAATCGACGAGTACCACCAACTGGCAGAAACGTACGGTAAGCCTACTTGCCTATGAAGGGGATACGGTTCAGATTATTTTCAAAGCTTATCGTGATGGTTCGGGATTCTTCTCGTATCGTGCAGATATTGCCATTGATGATGTCAAAATCGATGAAACTGCGACTTGTCCTGCACCAAACGTTCTTGCCTCGAATATTACGCACAACAGTGTCGAGTTAAATTGGTTAGGTCGAGCGAATTCCAGCGCGGTAGAGTATGGTCCAACAGGGTTTACGCAAGGAAACGGCACCATGGTAGGGGCTCAGAATCAGAATGCCATACTTACGGGATTACAGCCCGCTACCTCGTATGATGTATATGTTCAAGATTCTTGTACTTCTGCATTGACCAGCTCATGGACTTTGGTCCAATTTACGACACTGCCCTGTCCATCCATCTCAGCTACCGGTTCTATCCAAGGGTTGGGAGCTTCCATTGACGGGTACAGCACCACTTCAGATGCAGATTCCACGGTGTGGTTCTGGGGCGACGGCAATAGTACCATCGGGGATACCTCAAACTATTCCTATACCTCTTTTGGGTTGTTTGACATCTATCAAGTAGTGTATAACAGCTGTGGGAATGTGGATTCTCTATTGCACACCTACAGTTACTGTGATACAATAATTGCGGATTATACCTACAGTATTAATGGGCTTAGTGTGAATTTTGATGCGAGTGCCTCAAGTGGAACAGCACTGGATTATTATTGGCAATTTGGAGATGGCGTAACAGCCTCGACTTCTACACCAAATCACGTATACACTGCGTCAGGAACCTATACAATCACACTCCTTTTAGTCAATAGCTGTGGCGATTCGACAACGACAACTTTCGATCTAACGCTTTGTCCATTGGTGAATGTAGGCTTCACTTCAACAGTTTCAGGGAACACCTTTTCATTTACGGCAACACCTGCCGGATTGTTAAATTACCAATGGAGTTTCGGCGATGGGAATACAGCTTCTGGGTTCACAGCTAGTAATACTTATACTTCCCAAGGCACATTTACGGTAACCGTTACCGCTGAAGATAGTTGCGGAAACCAATTTTCTTATTCAGAAGATGTCGCGACCTGTGATTTGCCCGCTGGGGATTTTACCTTCAATATCATTTCAGCAACTTCGAACGGAATGGTCGTGAACTTCGCGGCAAACGCCGCAGGGGCGGACGAATACCATTGGTACTGGGGCGACGGGACGAACGATAAGGGTACCGCGTCGAATATTCAGCACACCTATGGCGTCATAACCACCAACTACATCGTAAACTTATTCCTGATCAATGAATGTGGCGATAGTACCATGGTAACACACCGATTAAACGAGGTGGGAATAGGAGAGCAGGCTTTACCTATCGCGCTGTATCCAAATCCATTGAGCACATTCCTTCTTGTGGACTTGCCAGCAGGCTCAAAAACTCTGCTAGATATATACAATGCACAAGGTCAGTTAGTGCGCTACCAGGTACCTATTAACGCAGGTAATCAACGAGTTGATATGAGTACGCTTTCACCGGGGTCTTATGTCGTTCGAGTGTTGTGGGAGAACAGGCCATATTACTTTAGCATCACAAAGATTTAGCAAGTACTTCGCTTCTTATATTTGTGAAGAACACTTACAATCACAGATGTCAAGAACCGTATCAAAACTCCTCGTTGCGAACAGAGGAGAAATAGCCCTTAGAATTATGAGAAGTGCCCGCGAAATGGGCATTCGAACTGTCGCCGTTTATTCTGAGGCGGACCGCAGAGCGCCACACGTCCTATTCGCGGACGAGGCAGTTTTTATTGGTCCAGCGCCTTCTGCTGAAAGTTACCTCAAGGGCGATCGAATAATTAGTGCCGCACAAAACCTAGGTGTAGATGCTATACATCCTGGCTATGGATTCCTAAGTGAGAACGCTGCTTTTGCAGAAGCGGTAGAACAGGCAGGGATGATATTCGTCGGGCCGCGTCCGCACGCCATTCGCATCATGGGCGACAAACTCAGTGCGAAAGCTGCCGTTGCAGATTTTGACGTACCTCTCGTACCCGGTTCCGATGGGGAGATTACGGATGTAGACCGCGCGAAAGAATTGGCCTCAGAAATAGGGTTTCCTATAATGATCAAAGCCAGTGCTGGCGGTGGTGGAAAAGGGATGCGTATTGTACACAGCCCTGAGGAGTTCGATACCCAAATGGAGCGTGCGGTTAGTGAAGCAACCAACAGCTTTGGAAACGGAGCGGTGTTTGTCGAGAAATACATTGAAGATCCAAGGCATATTGAGATTCAAATTTTAGCGGATGAACACGGTAATGTGGTACACCTATATGAACGAGAATGCTCCATTCAACGTCGTCATCAGAAGGTTATCGAGGAAGCGCCGAGTGTAGTACTTACAGAGTCCCTTCGTGAAGCCATGGGGCAAGCGGCTGTAAATGTGGCCAAGGCTTGTGATTATCGCGGTGCAGGTACGGTGGAATTTATCTTTGAACCTGGTGGAAAGTTCTTCTTTCTAGAAATGAATACACGTTTGCAAGTAGAGCATCCAGTTACTGAGCAAATCACGGGGATTGATTTGGTCAAACAACAGCTACGTATAGCTGAGGGGCACCCTTTAGCGTTCGATCAACAATCCTTGACTATTCAAGGTCACGCCATTGAAGTTCGTGTATATGCTGAAAATGCTGCCGAGAACTTTATGCCCGCAACAGGAAAGCTCCATGAATACAAGAGGCCGCAAGGACTAGGTGTACGAGTGGACGACGGTCTAGAGCAAGGTATGGAGGTGAGTATCTATTACGATCCAATGATTGCTAAGCTGATCACCTTTGGTGCAGACAGGACAGAGGCTATCGCACGAATGAAGCGTGCCATTTCAGAATACCGCATCGCCGGGGTACAAACCACCCTGGACTTTGCAGATTTTGTAATGAACCATGAAGCTTTTGTAGGTGGCGAATTCAGTACTCATTTTGTAGAGAAGTACTTTTCTCCAAACGCATTGAAAAGTGAGGATGCGGAACTCGAAGCTGTTGGAGCCGCCGCAGTGGCAAACCTTTTGCAAGGAGCTAAAACAAATCAATCTGTAGTTTCACATGGTAAAAGCTCTCGTTGGAAGACGAATAGGTTCTAGCATCTTTTTTCTGGCCCTGCTTTGGAGCAATCCTGCCGCCGCTCAAGTCGATACCTTGAGTGAAGTTAAGGACGGGACCTTGCCCATTGTGGGCCAACTAGTCGTTGGTGGCGATACCATTCCTTGGTCAGTATTGGACGAGGTACTTTTTGTTCCCAAACCTACCTTGAGCGATCATCAGGCACGCAGAAATTATTACAGCCTTACTAGAAAAGTACGTAGGGTATATCCTTATGTGCGTGAGGCTGCCATCCGAATGGATAGCGTTAACATGGCACTAGAGGGTATTGATAAAAAACGTCAACGGAGAAAATACACTAAGCAATACCAGCGGTATTTGGAGGAGCGGTTTGAACCTGAATTACGAAAATTGACCCGTAGTGAAGGTCAAATTTTATCCAAGCTTATCTACCGTGAAACCGGTCAACCCGTGTACGATATTATCAAAACATACCGCAATGGCTTGAGTGCACGTTTTTGGTCGATGACCGCCTGGTGGTATGATATTGATTTGAAGCGCCCGTATGATCCTTTGAATGATCCTGAAGATCAGCTCATTGAAAACATCCTAATCAGGAAATTCATTTCAGGACAACTAACTCCCGCAAACGAGGAAGAGCGCAAGAAGTACCAGCCTTAACCAAGCTTTGAGAGCATCTTTTCAGCTGCCTCTAAATCCTCCGGAGTATCAATACTCAACGGCTTATTCGGCGCTGTAGCAATTGCCCAACCTTTTCCGTTTTCCAACCACCGCAACTGCTCGAGCATTTCATGTTGCTCAAGGGGAGTGGGGGACATGGCACAATATGATTTCAGCGCTTCAGGTTTAAATGCATAAACCCCTACGTGTTGGTAGCGTTGAGGTTCACCATTTCGGGCCGCTGGAATAGGGCTTCGAGAAAAGTACAACGCGCGATGGTTGTTATCAGTAACTACATAAACGTTGGAGTTGCTGCTGTGTGAAGTTAACGGTGCTTGAATCGTCGCGGCCTCAGGTTGTTTTTCTTCGAGCAGGTCTAATAATGGCTGCAGTATCTCTTTGGAAATGAATGCCTCATCTCCCTGTACATTGATAATGTAGTCCACTTCTAAGTCGAGTGACATGAAGGCTTCAAGAGTTCTAGTGGTACCATTCACATGGTGCGATCCGGTTCGAATACAGGGTATCTTTTGCGATTCACATTCCGCGAGGATGTCGTCAGAATCTGTAGCAACATATACTCGTTCAAAGAGGTCTTTTACTCCTGAGTAGGTCCGTCGAATAATTGGTACACCGCCAAGAAGTCTTAGCGGTTTGCCGGGAAGGCGTTGTGCACCCATTCGCGCGGGAAGTATGACTAAATATCGATTCTGCTTACTCAAAACGACTTTTATCGAGGTTAAAATATCCTCTGCAATATCGCACTTAGATGCTATTGCGTTGTAGTGTGGGTAGAGTTCTTTTCTTAATTTTAACCTTCTTAGCCTCGAATTAGTGAAAATAAATCAAGCTCTTGAAATACTTCAACTAGAGAAACTGCCAGTTTCTAAAGAAGACATAGATACGGCTTACAAGGCGCGTGCTAAGGAACTGCACCCTGATGTTGGGGGCAGTGAAGAGGCTTTTCAATCTTTGACAGAAGCGTACGAATTAGCGTTGCGAGGTCTTGATGTGGTTTTAGATGCTGCAAAGATTGATCCTGTTGAGGAAGCCTTGAAGAAAAAGCGCGCGGCCATGAGGGAGGAAATGTTAAAGCGCAGGGCTGTGGAAGATCACCAGAGAAATGTACAGGCTACCAAATGGATATACTCCATCCTTACGCTTCTTGGAATCGCGGTGCTGGTCATTTTTGTCAAGCCCTACATCAATAAATTCATGGTAGAACGCAACCCTATTGAGCAAATGGGAACGGTCACCTATTCAGATCGAACGGATAAATTCACGGTTAAATGGAATTGGGACGGCACAAACTATGAGAAGATCTTTAAAGGCAGGTTTGTCGATGCCAAGTGGCTTGTCGCTGATGCAGGGATGCCCGTTATCCTCGGTAACCAATACATTGTCCGTTTTAATGCCAATCGTCCAAACTTTGCAGTGCTCAAAGACGAATACATCAGTCCTGAAACGGCCGAGGTGTACTTTAACATTGTTAGACACCCACTAGCAGAGCACCTTGGAATATCTGTTGAGGATCCATCAGTAGTGTGCTTATATTGGAGGATTCTAGACCGATTCGGAGTAGACGGTCTAGGTCATATTTTATTCTCACACACACCGTTTCGAAAAAATTGGTACCACAATGAGGGGACTTTCCAAGGGTTAGTCGAATCGGAAGCCTATAAAAAATTGTACAGAAGTTGTTTGGTAAGGCCTGAGTAATTGTCTTTGTCGAGCTAACTTTGTGTATCAACCTTAGAATAAATTATGAAGCCATCATTAGCGAAGGGAACTAGAGATTTTTCTGCCGAGGTCGTTCAGAAGCGTCAATACATCATGAATGTGTTGAAAGAGCAGTTTGAACTGCGCGGATACGACCCGATAGAAACACCTTCCTTCGAGAATATTGAAACTTTGACCGGTAAATACGGAGAAGAAGGAGATAGGCTCATTTTTAAAATTCTTCGCTCTGGAGATTTTATATCAAAAATTTCGGAAGAGCTGTGGCAGGAAAAGCAGGCTTCAAAATTGGCTCCAAAAGTTGCCGATAAGGCCCTCCGTTATGATTTAACAGTTCCATTTGCGAGATACGTTGTCCAACATAGAAATGAGTTGGCATTTCCGTTCAAGCGTTACCAAATGCAGCCTGTGTGGCGAGCTGATCGACCACAAAAAGGAAGATTTAGAGAGTTTTATCAGTGCGACGCCGATGTAGTAGGTTCGGACAGTTTATGGCAAGAAGTAGAGTTGATTCACATCTACGATGCTTCTTTCTCCAAACTAGGATTACCCGCCACTATTAAAATCAATAACCGCAAGATACTTGCAGGAATGGCAGAAGTACTCGGAATTCCCGACCACTTCATTGCCTTCACGGTAGCAATTGACAAACTAGATAAAGTTGGGCCAGAGGGTGTTTGTAAGGAGATGCGCGAACAAGGCCTTGCAGCAACTGCGGTGACCACCTTTGAATCTTGGTTAAAAGAAGGTTTAACCTTAGAAAATTTACAAGAATTGCTCCAATCGAGTGAGGAGGGTAAATTAGGCTTGGAAGAGCTAGGGTTTGTTCTTGAGCATGCCTCAGTAGGTTTACAAGGATGTGATTTAGAATTTGACTTCACGCTGGCGAGGGGATTGAATTACTACACCGGAACTATTTTTGAAGTTGCGGCGAAAGGCGTTGCCATGGGAAGTATTGGCGGCGGCGGTCGTTACGCTGACCTCACAAGTATTTTTGGCATGAAGGATACCTCAGGAGTGGGGATAAGCTTTGGATTGGACCGCATCTACCTCTGCTTGGAAGAATTGGATCTGTTTCCTTCAGAAGTGGCACAAAAGCCTTCCATACTCTTTGCAAACTTCGGAGCTACTGAGGGTGCTGCAGCCTACCAATGGGTACAGAAGCTAGTTGCCCATGGTGTACGAGCTGAATTGTATCCCGATGCATCGAAGCTTAAAAAGCAGTTTGACTTTGCCGATAAAAAAGGAATTCCATTTATGGCGATGGTTGGAACCAATGAAATGGGAAGCGATCAAATACCGGTGAAAAATCTTGCCTCTGGTGAGCAAGAGTCAATGACTTTAGAGCAGATCCTCGCGCTAATCAAGTAAACGCATCCAAAACGCCGGATCGTTATGTTCAGGTTTCATCAGTACGCTCCTAATCACTACGAGCTCTTCACTGTCCCATTGTAGGTCCCAAGGCCATTGTTCTCTTTGTACTTTGAGCAGAGCTAGGTGAATGCCTTCATTGGCTTTACGTTCAAAGAAAGCTCTGTTCTGAATGCTTATCTCCGTGCTGCTATTGCCCTTGGTCGAGAATATACAGATGTCCAGTTCAGGGTCGAGACTCCAGAATCCTTGCTCTAATGCGCGCTTGTGCAACCCTTTGGCTGCAAGAAGACTCTCTTGAAGTCGTTTTGCAAACCTTCCATCTTTAGCTAATGGGAATTTTTTCATGGTTGCCCATAATGCAGCCGCAGCGGTGCCTGGCCTGGAACACTCAAGAGTGATTTCACCTAGATGTAATTCCCCACTGGTAAAATAGGTATACGGACTGTCGTGCTTATAGAACCTTCCTTCAGCAGGGTCTTTGAGCAAAATGGAGCCACAGCCATAGGGTTGAAGCCCATGCTTGTGCGGGTCGATAACGATGGAGTCGGCGTGCGGCATCGCTTCGAAATGTCGCTGTGTTTCCTTTGGCAATTGACTGATTTTGAAGTAACCGCCGTAGGCAGCATCAACATGAATTCTAAACGAATACTTCTCTTTTAAGGCAACAACATCAGCAAGGGGGTCAACTTTTCCCAGCCCCGTGGTTCCTAGTGTTACTACAACGATAGGAGGTACTTCACTTGCAGCAAGCAGCTGTTCTAGTGCCTCTGTATCCATTCTACCCTGAGCATCTGTTGGAACTTCCTTGAAAGGCATTCCTAGGACCTCGGACATTCTGCTATGGGTATAATGAGAGGCTGAACTAGCGAGAACGGTTGCATGCGGTGTACTTTGGCGACCCACCCACAAGGCTTCAAGATTGGCCATCGTCCCTCCAGAAGTTAAATGACCGAGACAAAGGGTATATCCTACCATGGATCCAAGCTGATCGATAACTTCGAGTTCTAATGCCGAGGTAGCGCGACCGCCGTCGAGTGCGTGATTGTTAGGATTTACGAACGAGGTCATCCAATGAGCGGCTTGCGCCAGGGCATGTGGCGGTTTGATCATCTGACCGGCATACTCTTGTGTATGATACGGGTAGTTATCTTGTAAACGTTCAGCAAGCTCTTCCAGGATGGCTCTATCTTCCTTATCGAGGGGCAGATCAGAAAATTGTAGTGCTCTAAGATGATTCCAGTTCATGCACTAAAGGTAGGCTACGTCCAGGTCTCTACAAACTCTCCTTTCGGATCGTAACGTTCGGCTTGCATCTTGGTGTTGAACTTTCTGAATGGTCTCGGATCATTGCCTCTTCCGGCATTGTAGAGCCAATTCCCGTAATTCGATGCCGGGTCGTAGTCAATCAAATGCTTTTCAAAAAAAGCGGCACCAGCGCGCCAATCTATACCCATGTCGTGCACCAAATAGGACGCTACATTTTGTCTTCCACGATTGCTCATGAAACCTGTAGCTACGAGTTCTTTCATGTTGGCATCCACCAGCGGATCACCTGTCTTTCCCGTGGTCCATTTTTCAAAAGCTCTTGCATTAAAACCTTGCTTCAAAGGTTTTTCTGGCTGCAATCCGTGTGCAGTAAATAAATCCCTGCCGTGCTTAAGCGCAATCCACTGGAAGTATTCCCGCCATAAAAGCTCAAAAAATAGCCAATAGGTACTTTCGTTTGCTTCGACCTCTTCCTCAAATCTTTTCAATTCGTCGTAAATCTGTCGAGCACTGATACAGCCTAGGGCGAGAAATGCCGAAAATTTAGAACTGTAGTTACGACCGACCATCCCATTACGAGTTTGCTTGTAAGCCAGGACATGTTCACTTTCCCATAGGTAAAAGTCTAATTGTTCCCAAGCAGCCGAGGTACCACCAGCAAATGGTACTGCGCTACGTTCATCTTGTGCTACATCCCACAGGTCTATACCGTCCGAACTTAAATCAAAATCATAGGGATCAAAGGAGGAAATTTCTGGCTCCTCAATCGGCGGCTGCACGCGAGAAAGTTTTTCGACCTTTCCTCTAAATCTCGAGAACACTTCAGGAATTTCATTCACACTAAAGGGCAAATCACGCTCCAAGTACAAGGTTCGCTCCGTTATTAAATGAACAGATACTCCTTGTTCTTTGGCTTTTTCGGTCAACTTGCGCTCGACTTGTCTTTCATTGTAGGCGAACTCTTTTGGTGCATAAATGGCTGTTGCTCTCGTTTTTGTGGCCAATTCAAGCAGCCCTTTTACCGGGTCAACACCACGCAGTATAAGCAATTCACTTGAGCTATTTTCCAGTGCCCTGTTCAGGTCAGAAAGGCTTTCCAATAAAAAACGCTTTCTATGGTCGCCTTTTCCTTCTTCTACCCATCGTGTATTATGCCATGAATCTTCATCGAAATACACAGGGATAACGGTATCAAAGCGAGAATATGCTTCGGCTACAGGGGTATTGTCTCCTAATCGTAAGTTGTTTCTAAACCAGAGAATACAGGTACTCATTACAGTGCTTCTAAGTTTTCTAACACATCATTTGCTCGAGCTCTAATGGCTGCCTTGTTTTCTGCGGACATCTTATCGAACGTGCGGTACACCATACCAAGCCTGAAATTATTGCCAAGCAGGTCTCTATGTCGTTCAAAGAAGTTCCAGTAGAGCGAGTTAAAAGGACAACTATCAGAATCGGTTTTTGTTTTCTCGTTATAGAAACAATTTTGGCAGTAGTCGCCCATTTTCTTCATGTAGTTCGCAGATGCGACGTAAGGTTTGGTTGCGATCCAGCCCCCGTCGGCATATTGGCTCATCCCGCGGGTGTTGGTGATTTCAACCCATTCGAAAGCATCAATGTAAATGCCTAGGTACCATAAGTCCACTTCATCAGGGTCTATGCCGGCAAGCAACATAAAATTGCCCGTAACCATAAGTCGCTGAATGTGATGCGCATAAGCATGGTCGAGGCTTTGACCAATGGAGTGCGATAGGCACCTCATCTTCGTATTACCATTCCAAAACCACTTCGGAAGTGGTGTTTTGTGATTGAAGTAATTCTCATTGCCAAAATCGGGCATGCGCTCCCAATAAACACCTCTCATAAATTCCCTCCAGCCTAAAATCTGACGAATGAATCCTTCGGCTGCGTTTAAAGGAATGTGCTCATTGGATCGGTAATAGGCTTCGGCACGCTGGCAAATGGTCAATGGGTCTATGAGCTTTATATTCAAGGCAAATGATATTCTGCTGTGGTACAGCGCCCAATCACTCACGGTCATGGCATCTTGAAAATCACCAAAGAATTGGAAACAATGCTCAAGCCATTTATCGAATATAGCTAGTGCCTGCTCGGTTGAAGTTGGCCAATAGTAATGTTTTGGATCCTTAAGGTTGCCAATGGTCGGCAACTCTGCCTTTAGAACGTCGGTGTATACTTTTTCAACATTTGTGGACGGCAAGTAGGGGGGAGGAATCAAATGATTTTTAGGCAGTTTCTTGCGGTTTTGCGCATCGTAGTTCCATTTGCCCCCGTGCGGAGCATCTCCCTCCATTAAGATGCCCGTGCGCTTCCTAAGTTTGCGGTAAAAGGTTTCCATAAGAAAACTCTTTTTTCCCTTAAAAGTAGCTGTGAATTCCTCTTTTGTGGATATGAAATGCTCGCTGGATACAAACGAGATAGGATGGCCTTTAGCGGCCAATTCTTCTAGGTTTTGTTGCACTCTTATTTCATCCGGCTGCATGAATTGTAATGCTGTAGCCTGTAGTTTATAACTAATGCTGTGCAAGATTTCAGACAAATCTACTTGCTCTGAATCGAGTATCCGATGGTAGTATACCTCGTGACCTTGCTCTTGAAGCTTAGTGGCAAAATTTCGCATAGCTTGGAGTATACCAACCACCTTTTGGATGTGATGGGGGGCATAGGAACCTTCACCACGACATTCTATAAAAACATAGGTGATAGAGGCGTCGATGTGTTGAAACCAGGAATGCGTTGGGTTAAGCTGATCGCCTAGGACTAAACGGAGCGTACGTGACATGCTCGAGTAACACCCTGAATCCCACAAAAGTTTAGGGCAAAAAAAAGGAGCCAATTTCTTGGCTCCGTACCCCTAACCTAATTCAAAGTTGCCCTTGAATACATGCAATATAGAAAGAACTTTTTTTGATGTAACCTGCTAATTACATATTGAGTATAAAAACTCATGAATTTACCTGTAGAAGACTGATTATGAACTTTTAAAGGTAGACTTTGAAGGATTCTATGACTTCATCTAAACATTTTTCCCTTCTGAGAGAGAAGGAATCAGCAGGACACTGCATTTGTAATTCCAGCAAAATGGAATTTGATAAAGTATCTCTCATGACCAATTTATGCGCAATGACAAAGTCCCAAGGTTCTTGTTCGTACCTGCCATAATGTACCCACCAACCGTCTACGGTATCTTTTCGTTCAGTCACCCATGAATCTCTAGCTGAAGTTGCCACAGATCTATAAATCAGTGCATTACTTTGTTCGCTAATTGAGATATAAGTCCCTTGACGTTTGAAGGGCATGACGCGCAACAAAATGGAATTTGTTTTAGCGTCATTTACTCTTGCGGCCTCGTAATAGTAGAAGTTTTGCTTTGCAAATTCGGGCATACGCACTTGCCAATTGTAGTCTAGACTAAAGCTAAAGTCTATCGTGGGTAAGGCGTAAAACTGGGCTTGCTCGAAGTTAAAGGTGTAGTAGGCGTCTAGGTTACAGTCTTCTTTTGAAGATTCTGTTGTATTTGAGCAGGAAATGAGGGTTCCTATCAACAATATTGCGCTTATCTTCGTTTTCATCTTTGTTTGCAATGACGTATCAATTTGTACCACATACTGAATCTGGTGTCCCTTCAAAGGTAATGAAGGACCTAATTGCTGGGGGTACATTTCTTGAATCAATTGCCAACAGTCCGTACGATTGGAAAGCCTTCGCTACACAGGCCCAAAAACAGCAGGATTATTCTCAAGAGACACGCAGGGTAGTCCTTCAGGCTTTGGAACGACAAAACCCGGAACCTAGTTCTTCGGAACAGGCCTCCTTGGACGCTTTCCGAAACGGTGCTTTAACCATCACTACCGGGCATCAATTGATGGTTTGTGGTGGTACGGTATTCTTTGAAGCTAAAGTGCTCGGTGCCGTTGCATTGGCCCAGACTGCTTCAAAGGAATTGGGCAAGGAGGTCGTCCCTGTATTTTGGATGGCTAGTGAAGATCATGATTTTGAGGAGATTGCCTCTTTCCGAATAGGCGAACACCAATTCACTTGGAAGCAGCCAGATGCAAAAGGTCCGGTGGGGTATTTGCCTACCCAAGATTTAGCCGACCAATTATCCTCATGGCTCGAACAAGTGCCGCTGAACGAAGCGCAGAAAAAATTGGTCCAACCTAGACTTGCAGCGTATCGCAAGGGTAAAAATCTTGCAGAAGCAACGCGTCAATGGGTGCGACAGTGGGCCGAAGGATTGGGGCTCCTCGTCTTGGACGGTCAGGATATGGCCCTAAAAGGTCAAGCCGCTCCACTTTGGACTGCCGAGATGTGCGGTCAGTACTCCAAGCTCATTCAAGCACAGACCGACGCCCTTGTTGCACAGGGGTATAGGGCACAGGTATTCCCACGTGAGATCAATCTATTCGATTTGCGCGATGGCGATCGTCAACGCTTTGAACAACCCGACCCGGAGTGTCCGTATTTTTACGTTAGTCCCAATGCTTTGATGCGTCCACTTTACCAGGAGTGGTTATTGCCCAATCTGGCCTATGTTGGCGGGGGTGGTGAGTTGGCCTACTGGTTACAACTGGGTAGTGCGTTTGAAAATTTAGGTCGTCCCATGCCTTTGCTGTACTTGCGCAATAGTATTCTGATACAGCACCACAGATTATCGAAAGACCTTCAAAAACTCGATCTAAGTGTAACTGAATTACTCAGCTCTAATGGAGAAGCACTTAAGCGACAATTTTTGGAAAAAGACACTGTTCTCCATGCTGAAGGTGAGGCACTTAAGGCGCCCTTAATGGAGGCGATAGAACAGTGGAATAGTGCATTGACTGAGAGCTATCCTGAGTTGAAACAGCACGCCGATGCATTAAAAGTCAAGATGGAAAAATTGGCTCAGCGAACAGCAGAAACAAGATACCGTACACAGAAGCGTCGGCACGAGGAACTTATGGGAAGTATCGACCGTGCGGTGGAATCGATTTATCCTTACGGTACCTTTTGGGAACGCCGCGCATCTTACGCCGATTTGGTAGGAATATTAGGTCAAGATCCTCGAGATGCAATCGTTGAAAAAATGTCAACAATAAAGGCCGGAACCCTAGTTATTAAGCCGGATTTTTAGTGGTATTTTTGTGCAATGCAAGAAACCATTTTGATCCTCGATTTTGGCTCTCAGTACACGCAGTTGATTGCGCGTCGCGTGAGAGAGCTCAATGTTTATTGTGAAATACACCCGTTCAATAACCCGCCAGAGATTACTGAAGACGTAAAGGGGGTTATACTTTCGGGTTCTCCATACAGCACTTTGCAAGAAGACGCACCTCAGTTTGATTTAAGTCAGATTAAGGGCAATTTACCGTTGTTGGGCGTTTGTTACGGCGCACAGTACATGGCATTGATTGGTGGAGGAAAGGTAGCACCGAGTAAAATTCGCGAATACGGTCGTGCTAATCTCAGTGACGTTAGTACTAACACTTTGTTTGAAGGAGTTCCTGTGGGCTCTCAAGTATGGATGAGCCATGGAGATACCATTACGGAATTACCACAAGGATTCAATGTGATTGCATCAACAGAAGATGTTCATGTTGCTGGGTACGAAGTGCAAGGCGAGCAAACATATGGGATTCAATTTCACCCAGAAGTGTATCACAGCAAGGACGGTAAACAACTGCTAGAAAACTTTTTGTACAAGATTGTAGGTGTTACTGGCGACTGGACGCCGGCCCATTTTGTCGACGAAACGGTAGCGAACTTAAAGGCGCAGCTTGGAGATGATAAAGTAGTTTTGGGATTATCAGGAGGTGTAGACAGCTCTGTAGCGGCTATGCTCTTGCACAAAGCCATTGGTGCGAATTTATATTGCGTATTCGTCAACAATGGTCTTTTGCGTAAAAATGAATTCACTGACGTTTTGAAGCAGTACGAAGGCATGGGCCTCAATGTAAAAGGCGTTGATGCCACTGATCAGTTCATGGATGCGCTGGCCGGTATAGACGAGCCAGAGACGAAAAGAAAGACCATTGGACGTGTATTTATTGAAGTATTCGATCAAGAGGCAGCACTTATCGAAGATGTTAAATGGCTTGCACAGGGTACTATTTATCCGGATATCATAGAAAGTGTAAGTGTGAAAGGCCCTTCGGCAACGATTAAGTCGCATCATAACGTGGGAGGCTTGCCTGATTTCATGAAGCTCAAAGTGGTCGAGCCGCTTAAGACCCTGTTTAAGGATGAGGTTCGTAGAGTAGGAGCTTCCATGGATATGTCGAAAGAACTTCTCGGTAGACATCCATTCCCGGGGCCTGGTCTAGCCATTAGAATTCTAGGAGATATCACAAGAGAAAAGGTAGAGATTTTACAAGAGGTGGATTACATTTTCATCAATGGCCTGAAAAATGCGGGGTTGTATGATAAGGTGTGGCAAGCCGGTTGTATTTTATTACCTGTAAATTCGGTAGGAGTTATGGGGGATGAACGTACCTACGAAAAAGTGGTTGCTCTTCGCGCTGTAGAAAGTACAGACGGTATGACTGCGGATTGGGTGCACCTACCTTATGAATTCCTTGCGAAAGTGAGTAACCAGATCATTAACAAAGTAAAAGGCGTAAATAGAGTGGTTTACGACATTAGTTCGAAACCACCCGCTACAATTGAATGGGAATAAAGCGTAAGCTTTTTGTTACAGTACTTCTTGCTATTGCGGCCATGCCGCTTTCGGCGCAGTCGACTGTTGCTCATGAAATAGTACAAGGCAATACCATTTACAGCCTCGCCAAAGAATACGGAAGTACTGTAGAGGCAATCAATGAAGCCAACCCAAATATCGGTGTTCGCAGTTTAGTTATCGGTGAAACTCTAATCATACCTATTCCGAAGGATACGCTATTGAATAAAAATGTTGACCCTCAAGTGCAGGATCAGCCCATTACTGAAGCTCCAGAATATGAGGTATACCTCGTGAAAAAATTAGATACACCAGAGTCTTTGACAGTGTCTTGGGGACTGCCAGATGTAGAGGCTTTCTTTACCCTTAATCCAGATGCCCGTATTCAATGGTCCAAGGGTATGGCGTTAGTTAAACCGGCTAATGCAGCCGCGATGGCTTTTAAATCGCCTACAAAAAGCAAAGAAACCAATGACACTACTGCTAGTTTGGGCAATGACATTCATGTGGCTTGCATACTGCCATTTTTCTTAGATCAATATGTGAATGAAGGTCCGGGAAGAAAACGTTCAGAGCTGTCATTCAGTTACCGCCAAGGGGTAGAGTTGGCCATTGAGGAATTCACAAAAGATTCCTCACTTGTCATTGATGTTCAATTTTTTGACTCAATGAATCAGCGAGATACGGTGCAAGGTATTGTGCAAGAGCTCATTACAAATCAACCTGACCTCGTTTTGGGGCCGATGTACAGTTCTCGACTTTTGCAGCTAAGAGCAACGCCTTTGGAGGAGTTAGCTGTCAACCTGATTTCGAAGCAGAAATCTGTTCGAAACACGGGTCTTTGGAATGATGTGGTTTCAGAAGATGTGTTCTGGAGTGCGATTAAAAATTTTCATGATTTGCCGCAGCAGCAAGACACAGCGAATGATTCTACTTTTGCCCTTCCTAGAAAGTTATTAGTGGTTGGGATTAGTTCCGGTAAGAGTGCAAAGACTTCTAGGTATCTAATTTCTGAATTGGAAGCAGAAGACTATCTATTAATTGAAGGCGATAATTCTTGGAAACATAACGAACAGCTTGCTGCATTAGATTCAACCAAAGGCTATGATTTGGTAATCACTGAGAACGATCCAGCCTATATTCTGGATGTTCTAAGAAATCTTCGGTCGGTGAATCTTGATTACCATTGGTATACGCACGAATACCAAGCGTTAGACAATGGTTTAGTTAGTTCAGTGTTCGCGCGCGAGACGGTCCATATGTTTACCGCAAATTTTACCGATTATGACCGTAAAGAGTCCACAGAATTTATTCGGGAGTTCAGAAATCGCTTTGAGCGCCATCCAGATAGAATGGCGATTGAAGGGTATGACAATGCCAAGTTCCATTTGCTAAGGTTAACAAAAGGGACGACCGCATGGAGAGGGGTACGCAAAGGATTTTCTTTTGAAAATGCATCAAGAGAAAATTCATTCGTGGAAATGCGGAGCTTCAAAAATCTCCGCTGGGAATTACAGCAGTAATTTATTGTTCAGGCGAAAGTCCGCTAATCATGTTGCCGAAAAGGTCGTTAAAATCAGTCTTAACGTTGGTTCTCTCTTTATTCACCTGACTGTATTCGGCCAGTGACCAGAGCACCATCTCTTTCAAAAATTCCTGCGGGGCTTCAATCTTGTTCTTCCAATGCTTTTTAACAAAGGCATTCAAAGCATCCACATCCAGTGCGTTGGCATATTCTTTTGAAGAAAAATCATCGAATAACTCAATCTTACCTCCAGCGCTAAACCAGTCTTGAATACTTAAAAACGGATTGTTGTCGTTGGTTCTTTTTAAGTTTCGGAACTTAGGGAAATAGCGCTCGTACGCTGACTTTACTGCTTGTCCTAGTAAGTTTTCTGCGACACTTTGAGCGCCTTCTTGCTCTCCCTCATAAACGAGTTCTACCTTTCCTACTATAGCACTGATCGTTCCATAAAAGTCAGTGAGTCGAACGCTGCTTTGCTTGGCTCCTTCAATTAATCTTCGGCGTTCTGCTGTCGTTAATAACGCTTCATAAGCACTAATAGTCATCCTAGCACTGACACCACTTCCTGCATCGATAAATGAGCTTTCTCGAGCGCTAAAAGCAAGCTGTTCTACAATCTCCTTAGCTAAAGCGCTCACTTCAATGTTGGGATACAGCGATGCAATCTGAGCACTTTCCTGAGCAGTTATTTTTAACGCAGTCTCTAAATCCTCGGGATAATGCGTATGAATCTGTGAGCCAATTCTATCCTTTAAAGGTGTTACTATACTGCCACGATTCGTGTAATCTTCGGGATTGGCAGTAAATACAAATTGCAGATCCAATGGCAATCGTTTTTGAAACCCACGAATCTGTATATCGCCTTCTTGTAGGATATTGAACAAGCTCACTTGTAGTCTAGGTTGAAGATCAGGGAGCTCATTGATAACAAAGATGGAACGGTGTGCTCTTGGTATCATTCCATAATGGATCACCCGATCGTCTGAGAAGCTCAGCTTTTCATTGGCTGCTTTGATAGGGTCAATATCTCCGATGAGGTCTGCCACCGTGGTATCGGGCGTGGCAAGCTTCTCAAAGAAACGCTCGTTCCTGTGTATCCAATCGATTTCTAAATCATCTCCTTGCAACACTACCTGCTCTTGCCATTCCTTGGTAATAGGAGCCATGGGGTCTTCATTGAGCTCACTTTCTCTTATGCAGGGAATCCATTCGTCAAGTAATTCCACCATCTGTCGAGCTATTCTTGTTTTCGCTTGTCCGCGAAGTCCCAAGAGTAGAATGTCATGTGCAGCCAATATACCGCGTTCTAACGCGGGCAGCACACTGTCCTCATAGCCAAATATCCCCTTAAAAGGATGTTTGCCTGCCTTAAGCATCGGGATGAGGTTTTGGCGCATTTCTTCCTTGATAGAGCGGCTGCTGTACCCTGAGGTTCTCAACTCGCCTAAAGTGTTAATACTTGGCTTTGTCATTTTGAATTTCGTTTTTTCTGTTGCTGGTAGTCGCTGAAAATGAGTTGCCCCAACTTATTCAACCCAGTGTAATAGGCATTTCCTCCATTGATTTCACTAAATGAGCGAATAAAGTGCTGGAGGTACGCATCTTTCGCGATCATAAAGGTATTTACTGGAATTTTCGCTTTCTTGGTTTTTGCCGCCATTTCAAGGCACTTACCAGTGATGTACGGGTCTAAGCCGAAACTGTTCTTGTAAAAGCTCCCGTCGGGCTCTACGAGGCAGCTCGGCTTGCCGTCTGTGATATTGAATATTTGTTTGTTGGCACTTTTCCTCCGTTTTAGTAGACCCATGGCCAACTCAAGGCCGGCCACAAAATTGGTGTGGTACGGTCCGACTTGTAGGTAGGGCAGGTCCTTAATTTGAATTGGCCAGCTTTCATTACCGTAAACGATGATATCCAACGTGTCTTTAGGATATTTCGTAGTGATCCATTCTGCCAACGCCATGGCCACCATTTTTGCTGGAGTAATTCGGTCTTCACCGTAAAGAATCATGCTATGGCTGATATCAATCATTAGGACAGTGCTGAGACTCGTATTCTGATAGGCTTCTTCTACGACGAGATCATCTTGAGTCAAGCGCAGTTCATCAATCCCTCCTGATACCAAAGCGTTCTTTAGACTTTCATTCATAACAATGTTGTCGAGCGCATCGCCGAATTGAAAGCTTCTAAAATCTCCGGTGCTATCACCTTTGCCCATTGGGCTGTCGCTCTGATGTTCGCCTGAATCTCTTTTTTTTAATGTGCCGAAGAGTTGATCCATCGCAGCCTTTCGAATTGCACCTTCTGCTTTTGAGGTAAGTCCCATACCAGCTTGACCGTCGGAATTATCTCGTAAGTATCCCTTGTCCTTTAGTTCTTGAATGAAATCCTCAAAGGTGTATTCGACATTGGTGATGTTGTAGTGCTGGTCGAGCTGTCTCAACCAATCAAGTGCTTCATCGACCTCTCCGGAGGTATGGACGATGACCTCCTTGAACAGTCCTAAGAGGGTTTCAAAGGGGCTGCTCTGTGCATCTGAATGTGCTGAAAAAAGAATTCCTCGCATGCACGTTAAACATTACAATGGGGGACAATGTTGTAGATTTGAATAGAATTTTACAATTCCAATTTTGGAACTAAAAGTTTATGCCTAGAAATACCCCATTAACCGTCGGTGAGCCTATACCGTCGTTCGAACTTTTTGATCAAGACGGTCAACTTTTCTCATCCGAGACCTTCAAAGGGAAACCGTTGGTAATTTTTTTCTATCCCAAAGACCATACACCAGGATGTACTGCCCAAGCGTGCAGCTTTCGTGACCATGAGAGTGAATTTGCTGCTGTAGGTGCACAGGTTATTGGTGTGAATAGCGGCTCTGTAAAAGAGCACAAGGGTTTTGTAGAAAAATACAAATTGAATTTTCCCGTATTGAGTGACCCTGGGCACAAGGTGAGAAAGTCCTTTGGTGCGCCTGGGCTGTTGTTCAATATGGTGGCGGATCGTATTACTTTTGTTACTGATGAAGAGCATAGGGTAGCCTATGTTTTTAAGAGTATGACCAAGGCGACCGATCACATTGATGAAAGCCTTAACTTTTTACAAAATCTACAAACGGTATGAGTACGTTAGAAATCAGCTTAATGTTATTGACCTTCTTTGCAATGGAAGGTACTGCATGGCTGGCGCATCGTTATTTGATGCACGGTTTCTTATGGTTCTTACACGAGGATCATCATATTAAGACTCCAGGTGCGCTTGAAAAGAACGATTCTTTCTTTCTGATCTTTGCCATTCCGTCGTGGTTGTGCATCATGTTAGGTTCGTTCAATCATAATGGGATCTCTGTAGCCATTGGCCTAGGAATTGCCTTATATGGTCTAGCTTATGCCTTGGTTCACGAGGTGTTCATTCACCAGCGTTTACCTTTCCTGAGAAAAAGTAATAGTACATACTGGGAAGCCGTCCGGCTCCAACACAAGATGCATCATAAGATCCTCGGAAAGCAGGGAAGTGCGAATTTTGGTATGTTATGGGTACAGCCTAAATACATCCGCCAAGTTCGGGCAATGAAATCTGCCAACACCTAGTATATGTTAGAAACCAAGTGGTTATATCTCATCCTAAACGCCTTTACCATAAGTTTTCCACTGATTAGAAGTTTCGAATCAAAGGTGGCCTACTACAAAGGCTTTCCTTCGCTGTTCAAATCAATGGCTATAGTAAGCGGCTTTTTCCTCGTATGGGACATTTGGTTTACTGAGATGGGTGTTTGGGGCTTTACTCCAGAGTATCTCTCGGGAATTGGGTTATTTGGCTTGCCCCTCGGTGAATACCTATTCTTCATAACCGTCCCTTTTGCGTGCCTATTTATTTACGAATGCATGCGCTACTTTTTTCCGGACGGGCTTCTTAAACCCGCTGGTGCAAAGTATGTCTCAACTCTTCTTCTGCTCCTTTGTGCCGCTCTAGGCGTGTATTCAGTCGTAAAAGGTCTTTGGTATACAGGATCGACCTTCGTTTTATTAGGTCTGTTTACAGCTTATGCACAATATGTGGTCAAAGCAGATTGGTTGCCTAGATTTTACGAAAGTTACCTTCCGTGTTTGGTTCCATTTTTCATAAAAAATGGTGTACTCACAGGATCCTTTTTGGCTACCCAGGTAGTTTGGTACAACAATGCTGAAAATCTTGGGATACGCTTGGGCACAATTCCATTTGAAGATATTTTCTATGGCATGTTGCTCGTGATGGGGACTGTGCATTTCTACGAAAAGTTTGAGGCGACCCGTTAGCATCGCCTCACAAAAGTTTCTTTAAAGAACAGGGAGTTAGTCAAGGACTTCCACAGGTTGCATAGTCTGCTGCTCTGCTACTTCATTCGCGATAGCTTCGCGTTCTGCATAAGCAGTAAGGTTCGCCAGTCCAGTCTCAAAGTCAGGTCCTACCCATTTGTCCATCTGGGCACCCATCCAACGCATGAGCATTGGCATTTCTCCACTAAAGCCCCAGGAAACTAACGCCTTCCCTTCGTCCGAGGTTGAGAATTCCCAGTGCCCATAGCTTGTTCCTTGACCTACGAAGTCAATTTTGGTTTCCATTGCCGAGGCAGTAAGTTGCAGTATTTCCATTGCACCGCTTCCAGAATTTTCACTGGTCCAACTGTAGGTTGCACCTTCGCCAACATAAGTTGTACCTAATTCATATTCCATAGTGGAATCCGCAAGGAACCAAGCACTCCATTCTGGCCATGTACTAAAGTCGCTGACGATTTGCTGCACCAGCGCTGGGTCCACGTCCATTGTGGTACTTCGGCTTACGCTGTATTCTTTGCTTAATGTTGCGTTGTAGAGGGTAAATACTCCCACTATCACAGCAACGATAACAATAACAATCTTCGAAATTTTCATGGTAAGTTGTGTTTAGTAGTGGATAAATATAACTTTAAAACTACCTTGAAACATACGCTTATGGAAGCCTTTTACTCGCTTGATGGATGGGTCTCTTTGATGACTCTAACCTTACTTGAAATCGTCTTGGGAATAGATAACATCATATTCATATCTCTAGTCACTAGTGATTTAAAGGAGAGCGAGCAGCCGCTGGCACGTCGTTTAGGACTTGGCTTGGCACTGCTCTTTAGGGTGCTTATGCTATTGGGGATTACTTGGCTCATCGGTTTGACTTCACCACTTTTTGAATTAGGATCACACCCTGTTAGTGGGCGAGATTTAATTCTTTTTATTGGTGGGGTTTTCCTTTTAGCAAAGGCCAGTCAGGAAATGGTGAAAAAAATCGAAGGCTCTCACGGTCATCGAGAATCTAAAGCACTCACGCTCGGTGCAGCCATAATACAAATAGGATTGCTCGATATCGTATTTAGCTTCGACAGCGTGCTCACGGCAATAGGCATGTCAGAACACCTTTCAGTAATGATTGCGGCCGTAGTTTTGTCCATGATCGTGATGCTTTCTTTCGCAGAATCTATTAGCAACTTTATTTCAAAGCATGTATCGCTGCAAATTTTAGCGCTGAGTTTTTTGATACTCATAGGTACGGTACTAGTTGCAGAAAGTGCACACGTTGAAATTCCCAAACCGTACGTCTACTGTAGCGTAGGCTTTTCTTTAGCAGTACAACTACTTACAATCAGAGCAAGCCGACGCCGTTAGCTGTTATTGGAATCGGCCAATTAGCCTGAAATAATCCTTCAGAACTACAGTATTGTTTTTGAGATTGGGTTGCGTACCAAAGAGCAGCAGTGAATCCTGACCTTGGATGAGATAGGGCTGCTGATAATCTAGCATCTTTTGAAAGAGGAGTGCCGCTAATATATAGTGGTCGTTGTAGTCCATGTGATCGAGGACCAGCTTTACCGTGGTATCGCCAATGGCAATGGTCGAAGTGTCTCCAAATAAACCTCTTAGGTTTGGTTCGCACACGATATAGGCAAGATCGTTACGCCAATGATTAACAATAGCGAAATTTAAAACTGGGTAAGCTGTATCATTTAGCGCCTTAGAGCTTCTGTGCACTTTAAACCCTTGTTGATTGAGGGCATCACTTTCTTCTGTTCGGTATTGTACGATCCGTGTATTGTTGAAGTACAACTCGTCGCTTTCCAAAACCTCATAGTTGGCTGGGCTGTCCCAATCAATTAATTTCTGTTCATAGGGCCAGAGCACACTTAGTAACAGTGCGGCGATAATAAAGCCCAAGGCCAGTTTGTAGACACGATTCTCCATTGTACGTACAACAAATATCCAATTGAGATGTTTCCTATACAATACCCTTAATTATGTCTCAAAAATCAGTTGCAGTAGTTGGTGCAGGAATTGCAGGTTTAGCGTCAGCTATACGCCTTGCAAATCAGAGCTTGAACGTACACCTTTTTGAAAAGAACAGCTACACTGGCGGGAAAATGACCGTTTATGAGCAAGACGGTTTTCGATTTGATGCGGGTCCTTCGTTATTCACCCTACCTGAATTAGTGGACGAGCTTTTCAAATTATGTGGTAAAAATCCACGTAATTACTTCAATTATACCAAGCATCATACGGCTTGCCGTTACTATTGGCCCAATGGGAAATCGATAACTCTTACTTCTGATCAGTCAGAAAATTTAGAGAATATTAACAGAGTTTTTGGTGCAAAAGAATCGCGTTCAGCGAAAATGTATCTGGAGCATTCTAAGGAAAAATACGAATTGACTGCACCGTATTTTTTAGAGAAAAGCCTTCATCGAAAATCGACTTTTTCTAATCGTGAAGTGTTAAAGGTGGTTCAGAAAATTCCGTCTTTAGGAATCTTTAGCTCCTTGAATGCTCTAAATGGAAAGTATTTTGATTCGCCAGAATTAGTTCAGTTGTTCAATCGATACGCTACCTACAACGGTTCTAATCCTTACAGAACCCCAGGCATCATGCAAATGATCAATCATTTAGAACATGGCATAGGTACTTTTCTGCCAAAAGGGGGAATGCACGAGATTGCCAAAAGTCTAACCAAGCTAGCTAGAGAAATTGGTGTACACATACATTTGAATACAGCAGTTCAAAAAGTATGCACAGAGAATAACGAGTTTCATGCGTTGTTGGTCAACGACGAGTATAGAGAATTTGATGCTGTGGTTTTAAACAGTGATGTACACCATACTTATGCCCACTTGATGGATGATAAAGTTCCTCGACCGAAAAGAACATTGGCTCAGAAACCAAGTACGAGTGCGCTGATTTTCTATTGGGGTATTCAGCGAACTTTTGAGCAATTAGATCTGCACAATATCTTTTTTTCGAAAGACTATAAACAAGAATTCGATAGTATCGAATCAAATGAAGGCTTTTGGGTGGACCCGACGATCTATATCAATATCTCCAGTAAGCTTGAAGAGAATGATGCACCTGAAGGTTGTGAAAATTGGTTTGTGATGGTGAACGTACCTCCAAATACTGGTCAGGATTGGATGGCAATCAGAGAAAAAACCAAATCATCGATTTTTAAACGACTCTCTCAGGAATTGGAAGTAAACCTTGAAGAATTGATCGTAACCGAGCGCGTGTTAGACCCAATTTTGATTGAGAAATACACTTCTAGTGCAGGAGGAGCCCTCTATGGGACAAGTTCAGACAACCAGCTTTCTGCATTTCTTAGACATCCTAATAAGAAGCTCGGTAAATATTGCGGCCTTTACTTTTGCGGAGGTAGTGCTCATCCTGGGGGAGGTATACCATTGTGTCTTCATAGTGCCAAACTAGCAGCAGATTGGTGTATTGAGGATTTGATCAAAGAAACTCAATCTCAAGATGCATTTGAATCACTAAAGAGTGTTTAACTTGCAAACGTCTAGACCGACTTATTACTGATGCAATTGGACTTTCCGACAATCCGTTCATTTTTTCGCCGTTATGGTGGGTATGTGATCATATTCTTTCACACCATTGGCCTGTTTTTATTAGGCGGGCATTGGCGACAGGATTATGTGTTTCTCACTTCCTACAACCTTTTCTTACTGATGGCAGTGTATTTGGTGAGTACAGAAAATCCTAAAAACAAGTTCAATTACATACTTCCGGTCGTACTTGGTTTTGCTATTGAAGTAGTGGGCACGAATACCGGTTGGCCATTTGGTGAATACACCTACAGTAGCGCCTTGGGATTCTCTGTTGCAAACACACCTTTAATGATTGGAGTTCTCTGGTGGCTTTTGATTCGTTCTATGTACGATGTATTGTCGGTCAAGATTTCCTCCGTATGGACCAAATCCTTGTTGGTAGGCGTTGCAATGACAGCTATGGATGTACTTATAGAACCGGTCGCGATTGAATTAAATTTCTGGAGTTGGGAAGGTGAATCTGTCCCTATGTCTAATTATATCGCTTGGTTTGTGCTCTCCACGCTATTTACGAGAATTACTGCATCTGGTCATGCGAAGAACCCAATGAGTTTATGGGTGCTCATGGTCTTGAATGTTTTCTTCACATTACTTTGTTTACGGTACTAAAAAAACCGACGCTAATAGCGTCGGCTTCACGGTACAGAACTAGAGTAGGGGTCTAGTTGTCTTTTAATTTTTTAATCTCAAGTTCGAGCGCTTCTATTTGCTCTTCAACCGCTTCAGATTCAAAATAGTCGATTTCTTCGCAGTCCATACACACCAGACCGCGACGCTCCATTTTCCACGTGTGCCCAATCATTTCACCGTCCCACATATTGTGAGCGTTATCTATGCCGTACAATAGATTTTCAACACTAGGATCTAGGTATACCTCACTACCTAAAGGGAGATGCAGTATTACTTCGAGCTCTTGACCTCGATACAAAGCTTCCTCAGGTACAGTGAAGTACTCGCTTATGCTCATAACAGGACCCACTTGCTCGAACGGGTAATTGAATTGCATGGCGCGTTTTCTAGCATCTGAATTACTTGAGCCTCTGGCGCGATGTTTCATGGCCAATGTAGCAGTTGTGTCGAACGATCTTTTAATGTTCAGTTTAACATTTTCAATACGCAGATTGTCGTCGTCTATTTCAAAGAGAAATCCATCAGATTCTTCAAGTAATTCGGCCCGCAGGTCAAACGTGCTTCCTTGAAGTTTTACCGTTCGCATTTCTGTAGTGCTGACTTTGAAACTGCTAAGAACATTACCGCCGGCATATAAGAGCAATGCAAGGCCTAAACAGAAACTGGTCCCACCAACAATATTGACTAATCTCCCATTAGCCAATGGCTTTCTAAGGGCTTTAGCGAGTACAGTGGTTAGTCCAAGAATGGGGAATAGAAGGGTTAGCAGCGATCCAATGCGCATTAATGTGAGTTCTATTCCGGATCCTAAAATAGCTTCTGCAGCATTCAGTCCTAGAATATTACCGTCAATAGAAATAAAATCTATTCCTCCGAAATTCCAAGTGCTTGCGATAACTCCAAACAATGCGACAAACAACGTAAAACCAATAACTAACCCGATCAGAATAAAGAGCAGTCCAAAAAACTTAAAAACTAATTTGAAGAGCCGTTCAAGGATATTAATGATAAAATTTAATCCTTTATTCACCGTCTTTCTTATCGATTGGCCAGTGCCTTGATTTTCTTCACGAAACCTGCCAAATCGTTCCTTAACACCCTCTAGCTCTTCCTTTACACTTCGTTCAATATTACTGAGGTTGACCGGTTCGCCTCGCATTTGAAGTTTCTGTGCGGTCGTTTTTGCCTCAGGAATAGCCATCCAAAGAATGAGGTAAGTGATAAAGCCAATGCCTGTAAAGAAGAGCAGTACTAGAAAGATGATACGAATCCAAACGACATCTGTTCCAAAATAGGCTGCGATACCGCTTGCAACCCCGCCGATGATAGACTCATCTGTATTCCGAAACAACCGTTTCTTACCCGCAGACACCCCTGCAGAAGTATGAGGGGCCTCATCGCTTTCGTCTTCAAATTCTTGCGGGTTCCCGAGGGTGGTTTGAATGAAATTGACATCCTCAATAGTGATGGCTTCACGTTTAGATTCCTGCATACGCATTGAAAAAAGTTCGGCAATGCGTGCTTCTATATCTGCGATAATTTCCGCACCTCCTTCTTGGGGATCTAGGGCATTCTTTATTTGGTTTAAGTAGTCCTTAAAAGATTCATAGGCACCCTCGTCAAGGTGAAAAATGATCCCTGCTAGATTGATGTTGATAGTTTTATTCATGATTGATTAGGTCTTGTGGTTAATATGGTTACGGCGCTTTGAAGCTCTTCCCAAGTCATCTTAAGTTCTTTCTGAAAGGCACGACCTGAATTTGACAAAGAGTAATATTTTCGGGGAGGCCCGGAAGAGCTTTCTTCCCATCGGTATTCCAATAGACCTGCATTCTTCAATCGAGTAAGGAGTGGATACAGGGTACCTTCAACTACGATGAGTTTAGCCCCCTTTAGTTGATCTATGATGTCCGAAGCGTATGCATCTGAGGAATCTAGAATACCTAAAATGCAGTATTCTAAGATGCCCTTTCGCATCTGCGCTTTTGTATTATCAATCTTCATTCAACTTTTTATTTAGTGTGAAGTCTCCATACACCGTAAGAAGCATAGTCATATTTTCTTCTTTAATCAGGAAATGAGCTTCATCGAAGCGTGTCTTGCTTCCTCTGATATAGACGTAATTTTCTTCATCGTCATTTTCAAATGCTACGCGGTGATAGCCAGTTCGCTTTAAGAATCGTTCCCAGTCTTTTGTTACTTCGGCGAGGTATCGGTCGTCATTTACCTTGAGCCACTGTATACGCTTGATTTCACCATTGAGTGTTTTTTCTAAATCTCCTGAAGCTGTAAAGTCTATGTCTATTGGAAGTGCACTTAATAGAGAGCCGCCAAAGCTAAATCCGCTGACGTAGGGTTTTGGATCGTATTTTTCGTAGAGTTCGTCGGCTTTGCCTTTAGGTTGTGAACAAGCCATAAAAGGGAGGAACAAGGCGAGCAGTAGTATTCGTTTCATCATTTTAGGGATTAAATTTTTGGCAAAGATATATGTATAAGTAGGTACTATGCAATACAAAGTACTATAAATTTTTATACCTCTCTACATTTGTGACTTCTAGCCTAATTATTGAATTCTTGATTTTTCCGCCTTAATGGCATACACAAGCGGGAACAGTCCTTCCTTGTCTTTGATTTGGTATTGACCCGGGATACGCTCGGTAGCCTCGAATATTTCATACGGACTCCAGTCGTATTCATTGAAGAATATCATGGATCTATCCGGATGGTCCACTATGGGTTTCACAAGATCACTGATGCTATGGTTCCAGGTATAATTCGCCATTTTTTCTGCCTCGGGCGACGCATAGCTTCCTTCGCGCTCTTCTTTAATCACACCGGCATTGAAGTAGGGATATTTGACTTCCTTGAAATCCTCGTCTAAAATCCAAAGTACTGGATGGAAATCAACCAGTAGCAGTTTGCCTCCAGGCTTTAGATAATGAAAAGCAGCATCCATCCATGCCTTGGCATCTGGGTGCCATCCTACAACACCATAGGAGGCAAATACAAAATCAAAAGCTCCAGCTCGAGATGGATCAATATCAAGAGCATCTCGTTGGATAAACGCGGCATCTACGTTGCAATTTTTGGCAAGCTGCTTGGCTTGTGAGATCGCCTCACCACTAAAATCTAATCCGGTGATGCTCCTTGCTCCAAGTGTTTTTAAGCTAATGGTATCCTGGCCAAAGTGACACTGCAGATGAAGTACATCCTTTCCCTTTATATCATGAAGCAAATCCAATTCAATGGCATTCAGTGCCATCTGATGCTCAATGAACGCAGTATTGTCATAGAACGCACTACTGGGATGCAAGGATGCCCAATGGTCCCACAAGGCCTTATTGGCGTCCTTATAAGCTTCGAGTTTTTCCATCATTTATAGTTTTTAGTTGCTTCTTGACGCTCTTTTTCTCGTTCGTACAACTCGTAGCAATCGAGCAGTGAAACCAAGAATTGATAATCATTGAAAGTACGAATCTCAGCATCTGAATATTTACAATAGAACATGAAGGCCTCCATCTCCGCCTTTGGAATACCGGTCAATTCTTCCAAAATTTCCCTATTGCTGCCTTCTTCAAGCTTACGACGGTAGTATTCCTCCTGTTGTAGTTTGCGAAGTGCGGCCAATTGTCGTGGTCGCTTACCAAAGCTGTAATACAATAAATCCAGTGGATTGGCCAGGGTAGGAGCAACAGCCTCTGGAATTCTAATATCGGCATTACTAGGTACCCGCGGTTTCGCCTGGGGCATAGTCCGAGGGTTGTTCGAGGTTATGGCGTAAATACTGACTTCATCCAGGAGGAAGTTTTTAGGGACCAATTTTATCAGCCTTTCCTCCTTGATTTTAGAAACCACTACAGAATCAATAGCGAGGTATTTGAATTGGTATCCGACGTTCGAGAAGACAATCGTATCACCTTGAGCCACTGAGATTTCGAAGTACCCAATCCCGTTTGTAACCGTGCCGGCAAAGGTCTTATTGTTCACCACATAGGAATTTGGTAGTGCAAAAGATGAATCTCTATCGACAACAGTCCCTTTCAATATGTAACTTTGAGCCAAGGCGCTTGAACTGCTTGAGAGCAGCAGCCCAACGACCAATGCAATTTTAAAAAAACGCTTAACGCTATAAATCATGTCTGACGACGGTAAAAAAGTCATTTTTTCGATGTCCAAGGTGAGCAAAGTATTGCCACACAATAACAAGGCCATCATCAAAGATATCTATCTCTCTTTCTTCTATGGAGCCAAAATAGGCATCTTAGGTTTAAACGGCTCGGGTAAATCGACGCTTTTGAAAATCATTGCCGGAGTGGACAAGAGCTATCAAGGCGATGTTGTTTTTGCACCAGGATATACTGTGGGGTACCTCGAACAAGAGCCGCAGCTCGAAGCTGGAAAAACAGTTATGGATATCGTAAAAGAGGGCGCGGCAGAAACGGTGGCGGTTCTTGACGAATACAACAAGATCAACGACATGTTTGGTCTTCCTGAGGTTTATGAGAATCCCGATAAGATGGAAGAGCTCATGGCCAAGCAAGCAGAACTTCAGGATAAGATTGATGCAACGAATGCATGGGAGCTAGATACGATGTTGAACAGGGCAATGGACGCATTAAACTGTCCGCCTTCGGATCAACTTGTGGATCACCTCAGTGGGGGTGAGGCCCGTCGTGTCGCTCTATGTAGGCTGCTTATTCAACAACCGGATGTATTGCTTCTTGATGAGCCTACCAACCACCTTGATGCCGAAAGTATCTTGTGGCTTGAGCAGCACTTGCAGCAGTATAAGGGTACTGTCATTGCAGTTACTCACGACCGTTACTTCTTGGACAATGTAGCTGGTTGGATTCTTGAACTCGACCGCGGTGAAGGCATTCCATGGAAAGGAAATTACTCTTCGTGGTTGGACCAAAAGACCAAGCGTTTGGCCCAAGAAGAGAAACAAGCTTCCAAGCGTCGCAAAACGCTCGAACGCGAGTTGGAGTGGGTTCGAATGAATCCTAAGGGACGTCAAAGCAAGAACAAGGCACGTTTGAGCAATTACGAAAACCTGCTTTCCCAAGAGGAAAAGGAGAAGGAGAGCAAACTAGAGATCTTTATTCCAGCGGGACCGCGTTTGGGCACCAATGTGATTGAGGCGCAGGGTGTGAAAAAAGCCTTTGGTGAAAAGCTGCTCTACGACGACCTAAACTTCAAACTACCACCTGCAGGAATTGTCGGTATTATTGGGCCTAACGGTGCTGGTAAGACGACTATTTTCAAGATGATCATGGACCAATTGGCCCCGGATGAAGGTCAGTTCGATGTGGGTGAAACAGTGAAGATTTCGTACGTGGATCAGAACCATGAGAAAATGGATCCAGAGAAATCTATTTTTGAAGTTATCGGGGACGGAACTGAAGAAGTTTTGCTTGGTGGACAGCGCGTAAATGCCCGTGCATATCTGAGTCGATTCAATTTCGCCGGCGGTGACCAAAGCAAAAAAGTAGGCGTCCTTTCTGGTGGGGAACGAAACCGACTTCACCTCGCCATGGCA